>Ga0180437_10005418_pt1 | contig 17480 bp, 13 predicted proteins | sample SS_ome_4_FD_132410 | JGI IMG/M metagenome (GOLD analysis project Ga0180437, IMG submission 132410) | Hypersaline lake sediment archaeal communities from the Salton Sea, California, USA - SS_3_D_1 metaG | ecosystem: Environmental > Aquatic > Non-marine Saline and Alkaline > Hypersaline >... | reverse complement strand
TTGATGCCGCCTTGCAGCGAGCCACTGTTGCCGTGCTGTGCGGTGATGTACTGCAGCGGTTCCCGACCCTGCAAGATAGCGGGCTCCCTCTGGTCGTGGATGGCTATGACCCCCATCCCTTGGAGACGCTGGCCTTGTTTGCGGGATCGCCAGAGCAAGAGGCACTGCATCTGGTCCGCGAGCGGATCTTACAACTACAGTGCCGTGCAGGAGACTTTTTCCTGTGTGCGTCGGAGCGCCAGCGCGACTGGTGGCTGGGGCTGCTGGAGGCTGCCGGGCGCATCAATGTACATACCTACGGGCAGGATCCTTCGCTGCGCCAACTAGTGGATACCGTGCCCTTCGGGCTGCCCTCTTCGACCCTGGACCACTGGGAGCAAGTGCTGAAGGGCGTGTGGCCCGGTATCGAGCCTTACGACCGCGTCATTCTCTGGGGCGGCGGGCTTTGGCAATGGCTTGACCCGATGACGGCGATCAGGGCGATGGCTCGGGTGCGGGAGCAGCGGCCTGCTGTCAAGATGGTCTTTCCGGGGACGCGGCACCCCAACCGCGAGGCTGTCCCGGAGATGCCGGTGGTGCGGCAGGCGAAGGAACTCGCAGAGCAGCTCGGCCTCGCCAACCGCTGTGTCTTCTTTGGTGACTGGGTGCCCTATGGAGAGTGGCCCGACTACTTGTACGAGTCTGACGTGGCGATATCGCTTCACCTAGATACGGTGGAGACGCGCCTCGCTTTTCGCAGCCGCGTGCTGGACTATATCTGGGCTGGGTTGCCGATGGTGCTGACGCGTGGCGACGCGACGAGCGAGTTGGTCGAGGCCTATGGGCTGGGCGAGATCGTGGAATACGAGGATGTAGAGATGGTGAGCCGCGCCCTGCTCAAGCTCTTGGATGTTGCACCATCCAGGTTGGTGAGTGCATTCGATAAGGCTCGTCAGGCACTGACCTGGGAACGGGCTGCCGCGCCGTTGGTGGCATTCTGCCACAACCCGCAGCGCGCCGCAGACAAGGTTGCCGGCTACTCGCCGCAGCATGATGCTGCCGCCCTTTCCGAGGCGCGGTCGGGCCACGGCTCCACTGGCTTGACGGCCTGGATACGACGCCTTGGAGGTCAGAGGTAGGCAGATGAAGGCATCCGTCATCGTTCTTTCTTGGAATGGGCGGGCGGATCTACCCGAGTGTCTAGCAGCCCTTGATGCCCAGGAGTTTGCTGACTGGGAGATCCTGGTTGTCGACAATGCTTCCACTGACAGCTCAGCAGAGTTGGTCCGAGAGCATTACCCACACATGCGTCTGATACGGAACCAGGACAACCTGGGGTTTGCCGCGGGCAACAATCGCGGTCTGCGGATTGCCACAGGCGATGTGCTGGTGCTCCTGAACCAGGACACAGTGGTACATCCGGGATGGCTTCAAGCACTGGTCCATGCCTTCGAGGTTGATCCCCAGTGTGGGATTGCCGGTGCCAAGGCGCTCTATCCCGATGGGCGCATCCAGCATGCTGGCGGGTACGTTGATGCCCGTGGGGAGGCAGCGCACTTTGGATACCGAGAACCGGACAATGGCCAGTTCGATGAGCGGCGCGAGGTCGACTTTGTCACTGGCGCCGCACTGGCCATCTCCCGAGCCGCGCTGCAGGAGATCGGCGAGCTCGACGAAGGGTTCCATCTGGCCTACTATGAGGATGTTGACTGGTGCTATCGAGCCCGGGAAGCCGGCTATCGGGTCCTCTACACGCCCGCGGCGGTGCTCGTGCACAAGGAACGCAGCGCCGGCTCTGCGAACAGTCACGAAGGCATGTATCATTTCCAGCGCAATCGACTACGCTTTGTGTTCAAGCACTGGCCGGTCAGATCCCTGCGCGAGGAGTTTGTAGCTCTGGAACGGGCGTGGCTGGAGGGGTTAGCGGCAGGTGGTGAGCGGTTAGTGGCTGCCATGCAGCACGCCTATCTGTACCATCTCTTGCACCTTGATGACCTCGTGACGTTGCGGCGAAAGATTCTGCATGCAGGCTCCGATGATGCGGACGCGCTGGCGAGCGTTTTGCTGGCCCTGCGAACGGTTCTGCCAGTCAAACTGGCGCAAGATATGGCTGGTCCGAAGCCGGGTGACGAAGGCTGGGCAGACCTGCTCGCTGGCCTGCGCCAACGGGAGGTAATCGTCGAGCAGCCAGCTCGTTCTGCGCTGCCCATCGTCGGCCCACTGCTCACTGCCCTGCGTCGGCCCTGGAACCAGGCGATCACTGCTGCCTATGTGCTGCCCATGATCCACCAGCAGATCGAGTTCAATTCACGTGTCGTCACGCTGCTGGAGCGACTGAGCCAGGGAAAGCTGGGCGACGTCGACCACCTCGCGACCGTGCTGCTCGAGTACCTCCGCGAAGCGAATCGGGAACTGGATGACCTGGCTGCGGAGGTCCGTGGCCTGCGCGCCCCGGTCGAGAAAGACTTGTCCGCGGACTGATAGTGACATGCGCATTCTGTTTGTTGCAAACACATTCCCCCCCGCCTACACGGGCGGGGCAGAGATCGCTACCTACCATGCCTGCCGCGGCCTGCTTCGCGCTGGAGTGGACTGCTCCGTTCTGGTCCTTAACAACCGCGCTTCGGAATCACTGGACGAGTGGTACTCGTTGGATGGAATCCCAGTCCATCGCGTTGTGTACGGGAGGCTGCGTACAGCGCTGACCGACGTGCTTGATGAGCGCTTGTACCAGGTCGTTCGGGCCGAACTGCGCCGCCTCAGGCCCGACGTGGTGCACGTGCAAAACGCCTCTGGGGCCACCCTGGCGCCGTTCTTGGCCTGTCGGTCGGCGCGAGTGCCCGTTGTCAACACCCTGCACGATCTTTGGCTGCTATGTCCCAACAACATGCTGTATCGTGCGGATGGAACGTTCTGCGATCCAACGAAGGACTCGCATGCTTGTCAGAACTGCTTTCGCCGTTACGACTTTTGGGGCAACATCCCCTTTCGTCGCCGTGTGTTTGCCGCTCTGACGTCTAACGTCAGGATTTTTGTCTCGCCGAGCCAGGCTGTGGTTGACTGCCACGTAGAGGCCGGCTACAAGCCTGAGCGCTTTCGTTTGATCCGCCTGGGTTTCGAGGGGACGACAACGACGCAGCGTCAGAACGCGGTTCTGGATCGCTGTGGGGCGTGCCTGAATTCAGAGCCCATGATTCTGTTCGCCGGAGGCGGCGTTGAGATCAAGGGAGCCAAGGTTGTGTTGGAGGCACTGCCGGGGCTTCTGGCGTCACTTGATGGGCTGCAGGTCGTTGTCGCTGGGGGGGGAGAGCCAGGTCTTCTAGCAGCTTTTCGTGGCTATGCCCCAGCGGTTCAGGTGCTGGGTAGTGTGCCTGCTGCCGACATGCACGGCCTGTTCGCCGCGGCGGATCTGACCCTTGTCCCATCGGTTTGGCATGAGAACGCGCCGCTGGTGGTCTGCGAGAGCTTCCAGGCAGGAACACCGGTGGTTGGATCGGATTTTGGTGGCATCCCGGAGCTGATCCGTGACGGGAAGACAGGCTACCTGTTCTCGGTGGGCGATGCGGACGCCATGGTTTCGGCTGTGCGAAAGCACTTTGCCCGACCAGCTATCGAGCGGCGACGCATGCGACTGAGATGTGCAAAAGAAGTGCTGACCCGCTTTGTTTTGTCGCAACACGTGGAGCGCCTTCGGAAGCTCTACCTGGAGGTCTCAGGGCGTTGAAAATCCTGCAGGTCAGCCACCAGTACCGACCGGCGATTGGAGGTGCAGAGCGGTACATCACCGACCTCTCCGAGGAATTGGCGCGCCGTGGCCATTGTGTCACCGTGTACACCAGCCGGTCGTTGGACTATCGAACCTGGCGCAGTGAACTGCCCGCACTCGAGACACTGGATGGCGTGGAAATCCATCGCTTCCGCAGCCTGCCTCGTACGGCGCTCACCTGGCGATTGCTGTGCTACGGGCTGGACCACTATCCGCGCACAAGGCATTGGTGGTACGAGCCGTTCATCTTGTACGGGAATGGCCCGCTGTGCCCGGGCATTTTTGCCGCGATCCTGCGGTACGGGCGACAGTTTGATGTCATCCACGTCAACAACCTGCACTACGCGCACGCGCTGACGGCGTATGTAGCTGCCAGACTGTGCAACGTGCCGGTGTTGATTACGCCGCACCTGCATGCTGGGCAGTGGGAGACGCACGACGTGGGCTATATGCGCCGCATCCTGCGCGGCAGCGCAGCCGTGCTAGCGGTGACCCAGGCAGAGAAGCGCTATCTTCTCAACCGCGGCTGGAACGACAAAGTCACAGTGGGTGGTAATGGCGTGAAGCTGGATCGCTTCCCGCCGTTGGACCGCTCTACGTGCCGTGCGCGCTTGGGTCTCCCCGACAGGGGCTTTGTCATCTTGTTCTTGGGACGTAAGACTGAGTACAAAGGGCTGGACTTGTGTGCGGAGGCGTTTTCAGCGCTGCGAGAGAGCCGCGACGATGTGTACTTCCTGGCCGTAGGCCCGGAGACAGCGTTTTCACAGGCACTGTGGGCGCGCTACGCAAATCTAGATGGCCTGGTAGTGCGGGACGAGGTCTCGGATGAGGAGCGGCTCAACTGTCTGGCTGCCTGCGATGTGCTGGCCTTGCCCTCGGCGGCCGAAGCCTTTGGCATCGTTTTCCTTGAAGCTTGGGCCTATCGCCAGCCGGTTATCGGGGCCAGCATTCCATCGGTGTCCTCCGTGGTAGCTGCGGGCGAGGATGGATTGCTGGTCGAACCTGGGCAGGTCTCCTCGCTGATACGGGCGTTTTCCGATGTGGTTGATCATCCGCAGCGAAGGCGGGAGATGGGGGAACGCGGGCGTAAGAAGCTGGAGCGTAGATACACCGTGGAGCGCATCGCCAGCATCTTTGAAGCGGCCAGCCTGCGTGTGCTGCGCAAGCGGCGCACGCTGTCCAGTGCCGTGCCGCAGGAAAGGTTGAGCTAATGCGCGTGAGTATTGTACACGTAAATCTGGAAGGGCGCGACGCAATCGGTCAGTCGATCCTCAATCAAGCGCGCTTCTTCCGGCGCAAGGGCGATCAGGTGACAATCTACCTGGCGCATCCGCCCCAGCACGTGCCGCTGCGGGTCAGGCCGCTTACCCGCGTTGTCAGCCTCGATGAATTGATAGATCCCCAGGCGACGGATTTCTTGACCTCCGATCTGTACGTCTACCACTATCCAGGTCGCTATGCGCTGCTGGAGAGTATGAAAAGCCTGGACCGTGGGGCGGTCATCTTCTACTATCACAACGTGACGCCTCCAGAGTTGTGGGGCAGCGCCTTCCACGTCGATGAGCTGCGCAACAGCGTAGCCAAAGCGGGAATCTTCGCCCAGTACGCGGATCTAACTGTCACTCCCAGCAAGTTCAACGCCAGCCAATTGGTGCAAGGCTATGGGCTGGATGAGGAGCGCATCCGGGTTCTGCCGCTCGCCGTTGCCCTGGAGGATTTCCAGCCGGCTGCCAAGCCAAAGGGGCTGCTGCGGCGCTATGGCCTGACCGGGACACCAGTAATCCTCTTCGTGGGGCGCATGGCAGGGAACAAGCGTATTGATCTGCTGGTGGAGGCGTTGCCGTTGGTGCGCGAGGCGGTTCCGAATACCGTGCTAATGCTGGTGGGTGATGTCAGCGCGAACCGAGCCGTTGAGGAGAATGTACAGCGAACGCGCCAGCGTGCCCTGGACCTGGGCGTTGAGGGGGCTGTGATCTTCACCGGTTCGGTTGAGCGCGTTTCCGATTACTTCCACCTGGCAGACGTCTACGCCACGGCCAGCCTGCACGAGGGCTTTGGCGTACCGCTCATCGAGGCCATGGCCAGCGGTGTGCCCGTCGTGGCCAGTCGAGCCACTGCGCACCCTGAGGTCGTCGGCGATGCAGGGCTGCTCTGTGAGCCCGACGATGCCGTCGATCTGGCGGACAAGGTCATCGAGGTCTTGACCGATGACGGGCTCTACGGCCAGTTGGTGCGGGCCGGCCTGGCTCGTGCGCAGGAGTTCTCGCTCGAAAGCTATGAGGCTGGGTGGGCCCGCATCGTCGCTGAGGCGACAGAGTGGCTCCCGGAGCGACCTTATCCGCCAGTGCACCGCGTACCGCCGAGGACTTTGAAGCCAGAGCCACTCCCGTCCGCTGAGGCAACTGAGGAAGCGCTCATGGCGGGGCTACAAGAGTCGGCAGACGTTATGATGCGCAGCTATGTGGTGCGCTCGCGTCTGCCCGTGGTGGGCCCCCTGATCGCGTGGATCCGACGCAACCTCACGTCGCACCTGCGCGAGCCCTACCTAGATCCGACGCTGGAGCGGCAGGTCGGCTTCAACCAGCGCGTGGTGGAGGCGGTGCGGCAGCTCGATGCTCGGCTGTCGGGGTATGAAGCACAGCTGGCTGAGCAGGGGGAACGTCAGGCGCGGACAGAGATGCAGCTACAGTTGCTGGCAGCTCAGTTGGAGCATCTCGAAATCGCCACTTCAGGTTCACCGGATACGGGTCGATTGCTAATACTGCGCCAGCGCATTGAGGACCTGAGAGAGCAGTTGGATGCGGTAGGCACGTTACCACCCGGTCAGGCCGAATCCGAGGGTCTGGCCGATTCCTGAGGCTTGGCACAGAGAGAATTCTTAATGGCTCTTCTCACGCCCCTGCGCGGGGCCATCGCACTGATCGCCGTCTTTACACTGCCGGGATTGTTCCTCCTGACCTTTGGAGATGGTTGGAAGGACTGGGCCGCTCTGCAGCGTTGGATCGTGGCCATCGCGGTGAGCATTGCCTTCTACCCGATCCTCTTCTACTGGGTGCGGCTGGTGCCGTGGCTCACTCTGGGGCCCTACAAGATGGCTGGCTTGCTGTTGGCTTTTGGCTTGGCCGTGGCCTGGAAGCAGCGCCGAGACTGGCGCTCTCTGTTTACCCTGACCGGGTTGGAGTGGCTTGCGGTCTCTGCGATTGCCATGACGGTCTTCACGCGTTTCTGGACGGTGCGAGATTTGCCCTACCCGGCGTGGTCTGATTCGTTGCATCACACCTTGCTGACACACCTCACTGCCATACAGGGCCGGCTGCCCACAACGATGGAGCCTTACTTCCCTGTGCTGCTGGATGAGTATCACCTGGGCTTGTACTCTATCAGTGCCACGGTGGAGTGGCTGGCGCAGGTGCCGGCGCACACCGCTCTGTTGTGGACGGCGCAGGCGCTTAACGGCCTGTGCGGCATCGGCGTGTACCTCGTTCTCGACCGCAAGATGGGCCGGGTCGGCGCGCTGGTCGGAACCGTAGTCGTTGGGCTGCTGTCTCACCAACCGGCCTATTACGTGAACTGGGGACGGTTCACCCAATTGTCCAGCCAGGTGGTTCTGCTCGTTGCCTTGGTGGTTGCGTGGGAGACGATAACGCTGTGGAGGCAGGCTTGGCCCGCGCAGAGATACGCGGTGTTGTGGAGGACGGCTGTGGCGGCTGGGCTGTGTGCGGCCGTCTTCTTGCTTCACTTCCGCGTCGCCGTCTTCTATCTGTCTTTGCTGGGCCTGACTTGGGTGTGGGAACTCTGGAAAGCACGGTCCGAGGCCAGACAAGGTTGGCTTATGCTGGGCACGGTCCTGCTTGCTGCTGCGGGTTTGCTGCTCGTGTTGCCCGCCGCTTGGGCGGCGGTGCGCGCGTTTCTCGTCCAACAGGCTGGCGTGTCTAGTGTGACCGCCGCGACGGCACAGGTCGTGCGAGAGGGCTATTATGAGTTCCCTTGGGAAAGCGTGCCCATACTGGCAGCCCGTGAGTGGTTGCTTGTGGTGGCCGTTCTGTGTGTCATCCTATCGCTGCTACGGCGCAACGGCCTAGTGGGGCTGACACTGCTGTGGACGTCAAGCTTGTATCTGATGGCCAATACGTATCATCTGGGGATTGGCTTCCCCAATCTGACGAATCTCGGCGCCGTGCTGATCATGTTCTACTTGCCCATCGGCATCGCGATCGGTGCTGCGGTTGAAGAGGTGCTGACAGTGCTTGGCGCAAGGAGGCGCGAAACGGTTGCGCGCGCTTTTACGGCGCTGATTGTCTTCGCCGGATTCGTGGCCAGCCACCTGAGGGTGGCGGATATCGAACCGCACCGCTACTTTGTCACAGTCGAGGACGCGGCAGCCATGCGCTGGATTGCAGACAACACCGACGAGGATGCACTCTTTGCAGTGAACACCTATTTCTGGCTCCCACATCATCCCCATGGCACGGACGCCGGGTACTGGATCCCGTATTTCACCGGTCGGGACATGACAGCGGCTGTGATGCTGCTGTCGTTCACTCCGCCGGATTACCAGGCATCGGTTGTCCGGCTTTCTGAAGCTGAAGAAGAGTTGGCCGCGGACGGTGCATCACTCGAAGAGTTGCGGTCCCTGGGCGTGGACTATATCTACATTGGCGCCAAAGGTGACTTCTCTGGGCCCAGCCTCGATGCGGCCGAATTGTCGGCCGACACGGACGCCAAGCTGGTCTACCGGACCCCTCATGTGGCCATCCTCGAACTGTGATCGCGCGATGGCCGTCAGGGGAACCGTCAGGGAGGTGGGGGCTGAACATACTGATCGCTAGCCCGACGTACGTGCCATTCATAGGCGGAACCCGGACCTTCCTGCAGAAAATGGCGCGGCGTCTGGTAGCGGACGGCCACCGCGTCACGGTGCTGACCACCAACGCGCAACAGGCGAGCGACTTTTGGCAGCCTCCGCCGTCCACCCGTCACGTTCTGAGCGCTCGCGAAGTCCTTGATGGCGTAGTCGTCGAGCGACTGGCGCTGCGCTATCCCTGGCCTGCTCCTTACCGATTCGGCCTGTTCCGCCGTGTGGGGCTTGGGCTGCAGTTGAGCGGACTTCCGGCTGCGGCGACGCGTCCCATCCAGCGGCATCTTTCACGTTGGATGCCTCCCCTAGAGGGTCTATCACAGACTCTGCAGCGGTTGGTGCCCGAAGCAGATGTGGTTCACGCCGACGACAGCAGCTGGGACGGGCTGTTCGTCGCCGCCGCCTTCGCTGCTGGCCGTCACAACAAGCTACTGGTTGTGCGGCCTCTGATGCACCTTGGCAGCCGCTGGGTTCAGGCCCACTATCAGATGGCCCATCAGGTTGAGGCATATCGCGCCGCGGCTGCGGTCCTGGCGCTCTCGCAGGTTGAGGCTGCAGCATATTCCTCATGTGGCGTAGCGGCTTCGCGCCTATCGGTTCTTCCCATGGGGGTTGAGCTAGGTGCTGCACTGTCAGCGGAGGGTGTCGATATCGAAGGTCTTGAGCGCGACCCGGCGGTGCAGCGCCCTATTGTGGCCTTTGTGGGTGCCAACACCTATGACAAGGGAGCGTTTACGCTGGCTGAGGCCGTGATCCATTTAGCCGTGCAGGGTGTGCCTCTAACCCTGATCTGTGTGGGCCCACAGGAGCAGGCACTTTTCGCTTTCCTCCGGCGGCAGCCAGCAACCTTGCAGGACACTGTCCGCCAGCATGTGCGAGTCTTGGGCGTTGTGACCGAAGTCGCCAAACATCGCCTGCTGGCAGCCTGTGATCTGCTAGCTCTGCCCAGCCAGGTTGACGCCTTTGGTATCGTCCTCCTGGAGGCGTGGCTACATCGCAAGCCAGTGATTGGTGCGTGGGCCGGAGGTATCCCGGAGGTGGTCAAGCACGAGGAGAACGGCCTGCTGGTACCCTTTGGTGATGTCGAGGCTCTGGCGGCGGCCATTCGTCGCCTCCTCGAAAACCCCGACTGGGCCGCTCAGCTCGGCGAGTCGGGCTATCAAGGCTTGGGACACTATACCTGGGACCGGACCTACGAGACATTGCTGCAAGCCTATGACCTGGCGAGGGGATCGTGAGGGTTGTGCAGGTCGTGCACCAGTATCCGCCATCCCACGTGGGTGGCACAGAACTCTACACGCAATCCGTGAGCCGTGCCCTTGCTGGGCGTGGCCATCAAGTGACCGTCTTCTGTCGCGAGAGCAGGCCAAGGGGAGGGTTGGAGGACGCCATTGAAGAAGGTGTGCACGTGCTGCGCATGTGGTCCGGCACGCCTGGTCCGGCCCGTCGTTTTCTGGCCACCTTTGGTGACCGCGCCGCGAGGCAGTTCTTTGAGCAGTCGCTCGACCGCATACAGCCCGATATCGTCCACATCCAGCACTTGATGGGCTTGCCAGTCGCCTTGATTCAGTGCCTGCGCAGGCGGGACATCCCTTTTGTGGTCACGCTCCACGACTACTGGTGGCTGTGCGCCAATGCACAGCTGATCACCAACTACAGCGGCGCGTTGTGTGAGGGCCCGCGCGCCTATCTGAACTGTGCCTGCTGTGTGCTGGCACGGGCCCGTGAGCGTCCAGGCCGAGCACAAGCAAGCGGGTGTTCACTGTGGCCGGTAGCGCCAGCGCTGACACCGCTCTTGGCCTGGCGGGGGCATTTGCTGCGCGGGGCCCTGCGGCAGGCGCAGCGTCTCATCGTGCCCTCGCGCTTTGTGGAGCGGTGGTACCGGTCACAAGGCGTGGGGCAGGGCAGCATCGAATGCATCCCACATGGAGTGGATGTGCCACGCTGTTTGCCCGACCATCGAGGGGCGCCTGCTCCCTTGCAGCTAGCGTATGTCGGCGGCCTCTCCTGGCAAAAGGGCGTGCATGTCGTGGTCGATGCAGTCACGGGCTTGAACGTGCAGTTGAGCGTTGCAGGTGATGAATCCTTCGATCCGTACTATGTCGCAAGCCTCAGAGAGCGCGCGGCGGCAAATGTCCATTTCCTGGGGCGCCTGAGCTGTCAGCAAGTGTGGGAGCTGCTGTCACGGTCGCACGCTGTGTTGATCCCTTCGTTGTGGCATGAGACATTTTCGCTGATCGCGCACGAGTCCTTTGCGGCTGGCGTGCCAGTGATCGCGTCGCGTGTGGGGGCGCTGGCCGATGCAATCTCTGACGGTGGAGATGGTCTGCTGGTGATGCCTGGTGACGATGAGGCGTGGCGGTCGGCTCTGCGACGGTTGGTGGACGAGTCGGATCTCTTACCCAAGCTGCGATCGAACGTGCGGCCTCCAATGGGGTTGGACGAGCACGTGGATCGTCTGGAACGCTTGTATCAGGCATGCCAGGCGCGGGCGTCACTGACTTGATCGTCCCAAATCTCGTCCATAGCGGACACAAGTGGATTCGGTACATCAGGAGTTTGTGCTGAGGGGACTGGATGCGTATCGCCTTTGTGGTGCACAAGTTCCCACCGCATAGTGTTGGCGGTGTGGAGACCTACACCTGGAGCCTGGCCCGTGTGTTGTCGGAACTGGGGCACCCAGGCCACGTGTTCTATCCGCTGCAGGGTGTGACGCCGTCAACTGCCCAGCTCGAACGCGATGGTATCCATGAATGGCGCGTGCCGCTGCCGGCTAGCCGGGAGAGTGAAGACCCAATCCAGCAGTATTGGCACACCTTCCGCGATCAATCCATCGAAGCGGGCTTTGAGCGCTTTCTTGCGGCCGCTGAACCTGATGTTGTCCACTTTCAGCATGTGCAGGGTGCGTCGGCCCGGCTGCTCTGCCTGGCGGCGCGATATCCGCGCCTGCTCACCCTGCATGACTATTGGTTCTTCTGTGCGACCAGCCAGCTGGCCATGCCAGATGGTGCGGTGTGTGCCGGGCCTCGGTGGTGTCTAAACTGCGTCGATTGTCTCACCGTGCGTCCCGACTTGCGGCGCTTGCGCACCCTGCGCGCGCTCGTGGCGCTGCCGCTGATTTACCGAAACGTCTACCTGCGGCAGTGTGTGCGGTCTCTTTCCCTGTTTCTCGCCCCCAGCGAGTTCCTGCGGCAGCAGTACATCCAGCAGGGTCTTCCGGCTGAGCGCATTGTGACCGTTGAGCTGGGCTTAGATGCCAATCGGCTGAACGCGGACATGGCAGAGTTACCCGCACCGCCGGCCAAGCCCCACTTTGGATACCTCGGTACGCTGGGTCAGCACAAGGGCGTTCACATTCTGGTTGAGGCGTTCAACCAGCTACCGGAGCGCGCGTCTCTGACGGTATATGGCGATGAAACGCGATTCCCAGCCTATGTGGCTGAGTTAAAACGGGCGGTGACACATCCCAACATCCGCTTCGCGGGCGCAGTGGATCACCGGCATGTCGGTGCCGCCCTGCGCCAGATGGACTGCCTGATTGTGCCTTCGTTGTGGTACGAGAATTCGCCCCTTGTCATTCAGGAGGCCTATGGCGTGGGAATCCCGGTAGTCGCCAGCCGCCTGGGTGCTCTCCCGGAAAAGGTGGAGGATGGCAAGACCGGGTGGCTGTTCAATGCTGGCGACAGCGCTGATCTGGCACGGGTGTTGTGGAGGCTGATCGAACGGCCTGAGCAGTTGCAGGCGGCGCGCCAGCACATCCATCCGCCGTTGACCATGCACCAGCATGCGGAGCGCATGCTGCAAATCTATCGGGCACTGATTGACCAGTAACCCAAGGCGCTTCAGGACATGGGTGCATAGAAGTGTCAGGCTTGGTGACGTGCATTGGAAGAGGAGGCAGTGATGACTCGCTTTGTGTTGGTCGGTGTGGGAAACATTGGGCGGCGCTTTCTGGAGATCGTCGTCGAAAAGCAGGGACCGCTGCAGGCTCGGTACGGGTTGGAACTGACCCTGGTTGCCGCGGTTGATTCTGGCGGGACAGCGCTTGACCCAATGGGACTGGACGCTGTTCAGGTGCTGAAGTTGAAGCGGGGCGGAGGGAGCGTAGCCAGCTATCCAGAACACGGCGCGCAGGGCGTGAGCGCTTTGGAGGCGCTACAGCGTGCCGATGCAGATCTGCTAGTCGAGCTGTCGCCCACCAACCTCCGAACAGGTGAGCCAGGGTTGTCAGCCATTTCCTGGGCGCTGGCCAACGGCATGGATGTGGTCACCGCGAACAAGGGGCCCTTGGTGCTTGGTTATCAGCAGCTGGCAGCGTTGGCGGCGGAGCACGGTCGGTCACTCCTGTTCAGCGGGGCGGTGGCGGGTGGCTTACCGACGGTCAACATCGGGCGGCGTGATCTGGCCGGAGCCACGATCCAGCGTGTGGAGGGTATCTTCAACTGTACGACCAACTACATCCTCTTGCGCATGAGCGAGGATGGCCTGACCTTTGACCAGGCACTGGCCGAAGCCCAAGCAGCTGGGGTTGCCGAGGCCGATCCCAGTCTGGATATCGATGGCTGGGATGCTGCCAACAAGCTGGTGATTGTAGCGAACAGTGTGCTGGGCATTCCTGCCTCGCTGGAGGATGTGGTTGTGCAGGGCATCCGCGGCATTGGTGTCGACCAGTTGCTGAACGCCAAGGAGCGTGGCCACGTCCTCAAGCTACTGGCCACGGCGGAGAAGATCGAGGCTGTCGAGGACAAGCAGGCGCCGCGATACCAGCTGGCAGTGCGGCCTACTGAACTAATACTGGACCACCCGCTTGCGCAGCTCAGCCGTTGGCAGATGGGTGTTGTCTATACCTCGGACACCATGGGCCAGATCACGGCCGTTATCGAGGACGAGGGCACGTCGGCGACTTCTGCAGCGGTGCTGCGCGATGTGATTCACACTATTGCCGGGTGACGCGCCTGCGGGAGACAGGAGGCTATGATCGTTGCACTTGGACTGCATGCTGAGTGCAGGTTGCCAAGGCGCGGTGGTTTATGGCAGTCCGATGCGGGTCTTGACCTCAGCGATCGTCTGCGCGGCGATTACGCGAGCGCGGTCTGCGCCATCGGCCAGGATTTTCCAGATCAAGTCCGGGTCTCTCGATAGTTCAGCACGCCGCTCGCGCAGTGGTGCCAATGCCACAATCAGATCCTCGGCAAAGAGCTTCTTGTGCTCCACGCAGCCGATCGTGGCTTTGCGGCATTCTACGCCTATCTGCTCTACCTGCGCCGGATTCGATGTGAATACCTTGTGCAGCGCAAAGACGTTGCACACGTCAGGGTTTCCTGGGTCGCTCTTGTACCGCCTGGCGGGATCAGTCACCATGGTCATCACGCGGCGCCTGATCTCTTCCGGTGTGGCTGCTAGCTCAATGTGATTGTCGAGCGACTTGCTCATCTTGTTTACACCATCCAGACCCATGATTCGCGGTGTCTCGGTGAGCTTCTCCTGGGGCTCAATGAGCGTTTCGCCGAACACATGGTTGAACCGCCGAACGATCTCGCGCGTGAATTCGAGGTGCGGAACCTGATCTTCTCCTACGGGGACGGTGTCCGCTTTGTACAGCGTGATGTCGGCGGCCATCAGCACGGGGTAGCCCAGTAGTCCGTAGTTGACGTTGTCGGGCTGCTGGCGCACCTTCTCCTTGAAAGTGGGCAGGCGTGACAGCCAACCCATGGGCGTGACCATAGAAAGAACCGTATGTAGCTCGGTGACCTGAGGCACGTGGGACTGCACGAAGATGATGCTCTTCTGTGGGTCCATGCCGGCCGCCAGCCAGTCCAGAACCATCTCGTAGGTGTTCTCTTTCAGATCACGGGTGTCCTGCAGGGTTGTCAGGGCGTGCAGGTCGACTACGCAGTAGACACACTCGTAATCCTCTTGTAGGGCCACATAGTTCTGAATGGCGCCACAGTAGTTGCCAAGGTGCTGTCGTCCGGTGGGGCGAGCGCCGGAGAACACCCTTCCCTTGATGGTCATTGTCAGCGAGCTCCTTTCGATGCGGCATCCGCTGTCGGTGCGAGGTTAGTATTGGTTTTGAGAGGGCTGGGCCTCTCCTGGCGCATAGCCACGGCGAGGCGAAATGGAAGCACCGGACGGCCGGCGCGTTCACTATGAAAGCGATGGGTCCAACGTTCCCCGCATACAGCGAGCAGTGCTCCCAGTTTACTGCAGAACTCCGCAAAACGAAAACCTCTTCTACCCGGAGGCGGCGGGGTCGCAATACTGAAATCAGGCTGGGAATTGGGTGGCTCCAGTTCTGGGTGGTGCACTGCCAGCTTCGCTTGTTGATGACATAGTCCCATTCTTTGGTCCTCTGGGTGTCTGCGGTGAAAGCACACCAACTCTGGAGTTGCTGTTCCCATGAGCACGATTTGACACGTTGGCGAATATGCTATAGCATATATGATATACTGCAATACCCAAGGCTGGCGGGCTCAGCGGAAAGAGCCCGCGGCCTCCCCTTATGGACGGTCCGTTCGATTTATGGCACGAGAGGAGTTGACCTGCAGTGATTGAAGGCGCTTACAGGCTACCTCTGATCCAGACGCTTCCGGACCAAGTCTACGACATCATCAAGCAGCAAATCGTCACCCATCGCCTGCGGCCTGGGCAGTCCCTTGTGGAGAAGTCAATGGCCGACCAGCTTGGCGTGAGCACAACCCCGGTGAGAGAAGCTCTGCTCAGGCTGGAGCACGAGGCGCTTGTGATCAAGACCCCTTACGCGGGCGCCCGCGTCGCTGAGATTTCGTCACAGGATGCGCATGACATCTTCGAAGTCAGGTCTCTGCTTGAGGGACTCGCTGCCCGTCTGGCCACTTCAGTTCTAGACGAGGACGACTTTCAGAGAGCGGAGCAGTGTATCCGTGCATCCGAGGCAGCGCTAGCGGACTGTAACTACACCCTGTGCGCGGAAGAAGGGCGCAGGTTTCACGCTTTGGTCCTTGAGAAGGTCGGTAACAGGGCCCTTCATTATTGCCTTCAGCTTCTCTCCGGCCATATTGAGCGGGTCCGCAACATCACATCCCGTGTACTTCCAGCGACGGCCGAATCGACCCACGACCACAGCGAGATCCTGCGGCATCTTCGGAGCCGGGATGCTTCCGCCGCCGAGTGGGCGATGCGAAATCACATTACGCGAACGTTCGATCGGCTCACCCCCGAGATCATCGAGACTGCACTTGTGCAACTGAGGGTCAACGCGTCGTGAATGGGGTAAAGAGGAGAAAGGAGGTGGTGGCGGCAGCTGGACTGCTTTTCTGTGTCGGCGTACTGGGCTCGACCCTTCCATGGGTTGCCCAGCCAGCATGGATCCAAGTACACCAAGAATAGGAGTGAATGTAGATGTTTAGACGAGAGAAACTGAGTGTCGTCTTGTCACTGGTGGTGTTGGGGGCCGTCATGCTGAGTGCATGTGCCCCGGCCGCACCTACGCCTACGCCCAAAGTGGTAGAAAAGGTGGTCAAGGAAACATCTGTTGTGGTGGTAACCGCTACACCTCCACCTGCAGCACCGGCCGACGAAGTTGTCGTCGGCCTCATCGTACCGCTCTCGGGGTCGATGGCCACGTCGGGCAATGGGTGCCGCATCGCTGCCGAGGTTGGAGCCGACATCGTCAACAACGTGTATCCCGAGCTGGCGGCGCTTGGCGTGCCCTTTGCCGGGGAAGAAGGCATACCTGGCTTGAACGGGGCCAAGATCAAGCTAGTGGTTGGTGATGATGAAGGCGTACCTGAAAAGGCCTTGGCTGAAACCGAGCGCATGATCACTGAGGAGGGCGCTCACCTCTTTGTGTCGTCATACTCCAGCGCATGTGCGGCTACTGCCAGTCAGGTTGCTGAGCGGCTCGGTATCCCGTACATTGCTCCGACCGTCACCGCCCCGGATCTGACCGAACGAGGCTATAAGACGTTCTTCCGCCTCAGTCCGACTGACGACCTGTGCGCGAAGAACATCCTCGCCTTCCTGGCGGACTTGAACGAGAAGTATGACGCAGGCATCACCAGGGTGGCGTCGCTGTATGAGAACACGCTCTTTGGAAGCCAGAGCGATGAGGCCATCAAGAAGTATGCTCCAGAGTATGGCTTCGAGGTCGTAGCTTCCGTTGCCTATCCGAAGGAAACCGCTGAACTAACGAGCGAGATCCAGACCCTGAAGGCCGCCAATCCTCAGGTGCTGATTCCGACGTCCTACGTCTCAGACGCTCTGCTGACGATGCGCACGCTGAAGGACCTGAACGTGAATCTGGATGGCATCGTGGCTCAGGGAGGCGGCTATTTCCAGGCAACGTGGCAGGATACGGTGGGCGCTGATGGCGACTATGTGTTCTGCCGTGACAACTTCTCCCCGGACTTGATGCTGACCAAGCCGGCAGTTGAGAAGATCAACGATGAGCTGTACCAACCGAGACGCGCACTGCCAATGGACAGCGGTGCTGCACGATTCATCGATGCGGTGCTGCTGGCAGCTGATGCGATCAACCGCGCCGGTTCGCTGGAGCCGGAGGCCTTGCTCCAGGCGTTGCGCGAGACAGACATCACCAACGAGAATCTCCTACTGCCCTGGGACGGCATCGCTTTCGACGAGAAGGGGCAGAACATCCGCGCCAAGATGCTGATGCTGCAGTTCAAGGATGGCCGCTATTGGACCGTCTGGCCATGGGAAGTGTCGGTGGATGGCATGGAAGGCTACTGCCCGTTGGATGACATCGTGTGGCCAATGCCCCCGTGGTCTGAGATGTAGCTAGGCAGAGTATTCGTACTGAGCACAGACGCCGGCCAATCCGGCGGGCGTCTGTCCTTTGCCTGGAGGGTAGAACAGTGTCAGCACAAGCAACGCTCA
>Ga0180437_10005414_pt1 | contig 17486 bp, 15 predicted proteins | sample SS_ome_4_FD_132410 | JGI IMG/M metagenome (GOLD analysis project Ga0180437, IMG submission 132410) | Hypersaline lake sediment archaeal communities from the Salton Sea, California, USA - SS_3_D_1 metaG | ecosystem: Environmental > Aquatic > Non-marine Saline and Alkaline > Hypersaline >... | reverse complement strand
CTGACCAACGAAGGCATATAGATACTCGATGTTCAACCCACTTTGAGTGACGAGATTGACGACCGCTGCCAAGCCCCCCGGTCGGTCGGGCATCTCGACTGCAATCACCTCTGTCTCCGACACGGTGAAGCCAGCGCTAGCAAGTGCCTTCTTTGCTTCCGCTGGCTTGTCGACAATCAGCCTCAGTACTCCGTAGTCGATCGTCTCAGCGAGCGAAAGCGCTCGGACATTGACGCCAGCCGTTGCCAAGGCGTTCGTCACTTCGGCGAGGCGACCGGACTTGTTCTCCAGAAAGACGGATATCTGTACTGCCGTCATTGACCCAAATCCCTTCTGTCTACCACGCGCTTTGCTTTGCCCATGCTTCGTTCGAGCGTCCTTGGTTCTACGAGGCGTACGCCAACGCGCAGCCCAAGGATATTTTCGATCTCGCTCCCGATACGGGTGGATAGCGATTCGAGCTTGGACATCTCATCGGAAAACATCTTGGACGATACTTCGACCTGCACCTCAAGCTCATCCATTCCCCGAGGTTTTCTGTCGACGACGAGGACGTAATTAGGACTCGTCTCCTCGATGCCGACGAGGACCTCTTCGATCTGGGAGGGAAAAACGTTGACCCCGCGTATGATGAGCATGTCGTCGCTTCGGCCGCTAACACGCTCCATGCGGCGCACGGTGCGGCCACAGGGACACTGTTCGGGGATGATGCGGGTGATATCTCGAGTCCGATAGCGAAGCAGCGGCAGGGCTTCTTTGGTGAGGGTCGTGAATACGAGTTCGCCCATCTGTCCGTCGGGTAGCGTCTCTCCCGTCTTCGGATTGATGATCTCCGGATAGAAGTGATCTTCATTGATGTGAAGGCCGCTTTTGTCGAGGCATTCATAGCCGACGCCAGGGCCGATAATTTCCGAAAGACCATAGATGTCGAGCGCGTGGCAATGAAGGCTGGCCTCAATCTCCTGGCGCATGCTCCCAGACCAGGGCTCTGCTCCAAAGAAGCCGACTCGCAGGGGGAGTCGGGAGAAATCGATACCCATGTCCCGACCTGCCTCTCCGATGACGAGAGCATAAGACGGAGTACAGCACAGCACCGTAGTGCCGAAGTCCTGCATGATTTGAAGTTGGCGCTTCGTCTGTCCGCCCGAGGTCGGGATGACAGCCGCGCCGATACGCTCAGCGCCATAGTGCGCGCCGAGACCACCAGTAAAGAGCCCGTACCCATAGCTATTCTGCAAGAAGTCGCCAGCGTGAGCCCCGCCAGCGGCCAAGGTCCGAGCCATAACTTCGGCCCACGTGTCGATATCCTTACGGTTGTAGCCGACGACGGTAGGCTTGCCGGTCGTGCCGGAGGATGCATGAATCCGCACAACCTCGTCCATAGGGACGGCAAACATACCGAATGGATATGTCTCGCGCAGATCATCTTTGCTGGTAAAGGGTAGTCGCGAAAGGTCTTCGATTCCCTCGATGTCTTTGGGGGAAACACCGGCCGCGTCAAGTTTCTGCCGGTAGCGGGGGACTTTTTCGTAGACTCGTCCTACAAGATCACGAAGTCGTTCGGACTGGAGCGCTCGGAGTTGATCCGGCGCCATAAATTCTACCGGACGGTTCCAGCAAGGCGTATTCTCAGACACCGGCAAGGCCTCCAACGTAGACGGGGCAGCCCTCGCCCAGCCACTCCCGCCGAGTGCAGCAACGTTCGACGAAAAAGATGCCAGACCTCTTGCTTCGCGCCCCACTGGGCTGCCAGAAGCTCCTAGCTCATGATTCGATATGCGCTCCCCTCCGCTCCGGGGCGAAGACAAAAGAGCTTGCGTGCATGCCCGCGCTCGCGAAAGCTTCCCTCATGGCAAGAGAAACCTCTTTTCCCCTGCCATCGCGCCGATCGCAGAGGGCTATGACGGTTGGTCCGGAGCCACTCAACGCAGCACCTTTCGCTCCTGCGGAAAGGGCGGACTCAATGGCGACCTCTGCGCCCGGAATAGACTTCAATCGTTCTCGTTGGTGAAGCTTGTCTTTCATAGCCTCCCTAAGGAGATCGAAGTTTCCCTGCTGAATTGCCGCGACGAAAAGGGCTGAACGACCGAGGTTGTAGACTGCATGATTGAGGGGAACGGACTGGGGGAGCGTATTCCGCGAGAACTGTGTCAGAATCGGCTGCTCCGGCACAGCAGCGGAGACGATAAGCTCTTCGGGAAGGGGGATTCGGACATGAAATAAGTCATCTGTCTCGCCGACAACGATGACGAAGCCTCCGAGGAGTGCCGCGACGCAGTTATCAGCATGGCCCTCCAGTCGGGCGGCCTCTGCAATTATGGCGGCTTGCGGTACAGCCTCGCCGAGACTCCCACCCGCAAGCAGGCAAGCAACCCGGAGCGCCGCGCTGGAACCCATCCCTCGCGCTAGCGGGATATCGCTCCGGATGGTTATGCTGTAACCGACGTCCGCGACGCCGGAAAGTCGCAATCCAGCCTCTATTGCAGTCTGCGCCATTTCCGCACCATCTCGGTGTAACTCACTGGCACGCCCGCTTGAGAATGTGACGGCGCGGCATCCTGCGTCGGCCCAACTAACGTCCAGCGTTAGGAAGAGCGGCAAGGCCATCGCAAAGACATCAAACCCAGCGCCGAGGTTGGCGCTCGTGGCGGGAACTACGATACGCACATCCGACTTCGCTTGAGGAGACACTAATATGTCACTCCATTTGATCGGGCAGCCGTAGCCTCTCAAAAGTTCACTATGCTGTCAATATCTGCCAATGCCATTGTATTATCGAGGGCAATCGTCGCAGTAAACAATCGATGAGCGTTATAAGTGGTGCAAGCTGGAGCAGATCAGCCATACGCTGTAGAAGGCGGTTCTAAAAGGATGTAGACTAACCTATCCCTGGTAGACGATCGGTCGGAATACGATAAAGTGTGCCCTTGAGTTCATCGTCAATATCATCGTGTTTTGGCTTGAGCTGACCGATCTGCCGCGCGTCGAAGCAGTTGATTGCCCCCTCATAAGACTCCGTGGCCGGCTCGACGCGCGGCTTGTCGGAATTGAGGTCGAGTAGATAGGCTTCGCTCACTTCGAAGTAGAGATAGTCGGTATCACCATTGCGGACTAGGCTCCCGTCGTCGGCGAAGTCGGTACCAACGCTTTTGATGCGAAAGACTGGGATCGGCACAAGTTCAGCTTTGGCGGAGTCGGATCTGATCTTCGGGGGAACGGCGGCAACGAGATCGCCCGGAGAGATGGCAGCGAACTCGGTCAGCTTTACAGCCCCAAGCTGATCCACGAGTTTGCTGATGGTCGACTTGAATGCTGGGACGCAATAGTCGTCGACGTGATAGCCTGAGATGACCGCCATGCACAGCCTCCTGCCGCATGCCCTGAAGAGATGTAGACGGCTTGATTTATTGTACCATGAGGAGATGGTTGCGGAATGGACGAAGCCGACCACCGACTCCCGCGTATGGGGATTCGGTGGTCTAGGGCATAGGAGGAAATCCTAACGAAAGAAATGGGGATGGCAGTAAATTGCATGCCTGCCATCCCCGGCGATCGATTTTTTTCGTCAAAAGTCTGTCTAGAGATCATTTCATAACCTCTACAAAGGCATCTATGGGTCAACTGGGCCGTTTTGGCCTAGGTTATGAAATAGCTTCTAAGGTTTAGATGATCGAGTCGGCTTACCAGGAACTATAGGCTTCGCCATTAATCGCTGTCAGAGTCGATCCGCTGGTTACATGCCCTGTGCTGGCCGTGTAAGTCCAAGTGGTTCCGCTTTCCGTGAATGGATCTTTCGGCAAACTATCGTCCGGGGTCCGGAGATATGGCCCTTGCCAAGCGTTGACGTCCAGAGCTATACCTTGTCCTCCGGACGAACCAGCCGTCGGTTGGGTCATGATTTGCGAAAGGGCCGAGGGATAATCCCCGCAGTCGGCTTCGAACTGCTGGATCGCATTCCGAATCTGATGAAGGTCCCCGCGAAGTGCTGCTTCTTTTGCCTTTCTGCCTGCTCCCATCAACCGAGGGATCACGATCATGGCCAGTATGGCGATGACCACAATCACGATGAGCATCTCGATGAGGGTGAAACCCGCGTGCGTTCGCCCGCGTGTACGCGCCAACATCTTCCGCCTCCTATCCAGTGGCTTTGGGCCACCTGCGCAGTTCTACTGTCGCTTCGGGGCGGCAAGGTTGGATCCGTCCGTACACCCCCTGCAGCACCGAAGACTCACTCCCCTACCTGAATCTTTCCATAATCGATACGATGTGCTGAGAAGGTAGTTCAGGCAGCAAGCTGTGAGGGGTGCTAGAGACGCGAGTGGCGAGGATACGCAGTCTAGTGCGCGGTGGCAAGGCGACGGAGAATGTCCCAGTAGGCGCCTCGGTATCCCTGCTGAATGGCTTCGACGAGGCGATCGTTATCGCTGTAGTTGTAGGCCGTGGTGCCGGCCTCCTCGGTAGGAAAGAAGAAACGCTCGTCGCCACCAACGAGCGAGGCGACGTAGGATGCCGCATCGTCTCCTAGCGCTACACAGAGATAGAAGAGTGGTTTTAGGAAGTCATCGTTTTCATCGACCGCTCCCCGCAGGTTGGAGTTATCTTTGAGGGGAGCTTCTTGGCGTACGAGCTGATCTAGTCGTGTTCCTGCATAGACACGTACGCCGAGGGACACGCCAATCCGATCGGGGGAGATCTGCTTCATGAGATCAATCGTCCGGGCGACGCTCTCCGGCGTCTCACCGGGACCTCCAAGGAGAAGATCGTACATGAAGACAATTCCCGCCTTTCGGCATGCGCTCGCCGTTTCAAGTAAATCGGTGACCTGGAAATCTCGGCCGAGCCGGTGGAGCATGCCGTCATCGGCGCTGTCTGCGCCGAAATTCACGCCGACGCAGCCTGCCTCCCTCATCAAGAGAGCCAACTCGGTGCTGAAACCCGCGGGGGTAGCATAGGTGTACCAACGGGCGCGCTCACCCAACCGACATCGCCGCATCTCCTCGCAAACGGCGAAAGCGTGTTCCACCGGCACATTGAACTCACTATCGCAGAGGTGGAAGTGGTCGATCCCTCGTCCAAGCAGCGTTTCGAATTCCTCAACGACTTGCTTCGGCGTGCGCATTCTGACGCTGCTGCCTTTGATTACAGGGTCTGCGCAGTAGATGCACTGACGGTCACACCCTCGTTTGGTCTCGATGCCGCACTGCCCACCCTCACGGAAGTAACGTTCGTTGTCCACGAATGCTCGCCGTCGTTCGGGCAGAGCAGCAGGTGGATCAAACCAAGGGGCATTGCGTCGGACCTTCCCATTCTCTTCCCACACCAAACCGGGTACCGCGGCGAGCTCTCCCGTTCTTCCCGATAGGGCGGATGCCAGCTCTGCCAGAGCCACTTCTCCGTCGGCGACGATGCCGTAGTCCAGATCAGTTGTCCGCAGAAGCGATTCTGGGAAGATGGAGTAACCGCCGCCGCCGCCAACAATGGGAGCTTGAGTATGGCGACGAATTATCTCAACGATTTCGGAGAAGCTGGGAATGAAGTCCTCGCCACTCGCCAGATAACAGTCGTCCGTATTGCGAAGCGTAAGCCCGATGAGGAGAGGCTCTAGGTCGTCCAGCACAACGGCAATAGCTCTTTGAAGGTCGGCTTCGAAACAAAGATCGAGAAGCATAGGCTCAAACCCGTACTGACACAATGTATCGGCGGCGTAATCCAGGCCGATGGGGCCGACGGCAGGCCGCAAACGATTTGTGTTGACAAGCAGAATATGGTGCTTCACGGCTCGATTCCGCACCCCTCGGGTGTGTTCATAATTTCTTCTCCTAAAACCCCCGAAATATTCGCTGCTTGCCTGGAACTATCTACCCTTCTGGTGCGTCTAATACTGTGGATCGGGTGAATGGGCATCTGGTCCGCACAACTCAGCCGCCCTCCCTCCTACGCCAGGGGGAGAAGGTGCCCCGAGGCATCCCGCCGTCCTCGGGGCACCATCGCATATTGTTCCTTCACGGCCGGCTTGGCTCTCGCGAGACAGCGGCCAGTTCGTAAACAATCTCGTTCAGCTCACGCGCACCCTCGACTAGTTCTTTTCGAATCACATTCTGTCTGCTAACAAGCCCTATCTTTGTCACCGGTTCTCCGGAGGCAGTGATCTCGTGCTCATCGACATATGAATGCCAGTGACAGCCCACGACCATTGGCAGGGGAATGAGTGCAGTGAAGTACTGTTGATACTTCGCTGCAACATCGGCTTCGGAACTACTGGGGTATGCCTCTCTGCGGATAGGCCGAGTGTCACTGACGGCGAACCCGAAGTCGCTGATGAGAACTGGTAAGCTCGTGACGCGGTGAATCTCTCTTAGCTGCGCTGCTGGAGGAGAAGCGCCGTAGTGGTCGACTGAAATGATGTCTAGATATTCCCCCACGGCCTGGAGAACGGGGATCGGTACGATTCCTTTAAATCGAGGTCCGAGGATGAGGTGGTGTGCGTCGGCGCTCCGTATTGCATCATGGACGATGCGGAAGTACTCTTGCGCCACTAGTTTCTGGAATCCATCGACATCGTGGCGCGGTATGTGCGAGCCTACCTGCGGTGTGCGGCCGATCTCTGCGAAAGAGGCATAATCGGTGCCCCAGGCTAGATTTAGCTCTTGGACGTTTAGATATCTGCTTTTGAGAAACGCAAGAATGGCACGTCGTCCAGGGGTATTATCACCAAGGCCGAGAAACCTCCCCAATAGGGTTTGGAGATTCTCTTCATCAGATCCCCAGCAAAGCGGATTGTCGGTCACATAGCCAAGAAGCCAAGGCTCATCGGCAAGTAGTTTGCAGGTGCGAAGTGCAACTCGCCGCACTCCTCGCTCGAAGTTTTGGTCGAAAATATCCGGGAAACTCAGCGTTTCTCGCGATTGGACGGCCTCGGTCAACCGCAGGTTGACTATGAAGACCATTCCCTGGCCCCAGGTGGCGCGGTCCGAATCGGCTCCGAGTGTGTTGAATCGCCACTCCTGTAAGCTCTGAACGGCCGCGGCGGCCCACGCCCGCTTGCTGCCGTGAATGCGCAAAGCGACATCCTGGTAATCGTCACTGCCTCGCGTTGTTCTGCTCGACTCCAGTCGTACGCGGTTCGCCCCAGTGCTGATAAACACAAATCCATTTGGGTCGACGAGCCACCAGCGGCCGTCAGCCTTGGTAGTACGGAAGAATCCAGTCGCTGCTCGATGGACTCCTTTTATGCCGCCGAACTCGTCCAATTCGGCACAGGGCTGTGCGGTGGCCGCGGTCAGGCGCACCAATATCAGCAATGACGAAATCACAGCGATCCTGCTCAACATGTAGAGCCCTCCGACCGTTTCTGCAGCTACTCTCCCATATATGTGCCTCTCTCACCTGCTACATCGAAGCGTCTTCTGTTGGAAAAGCTTAGCCCCGGCGTTGCTATCTAGCAACCAACCACACTGTTGTTGGAGTACATTTCTATGGAATAGGCTTCTTAGACAAGAGATTTCGTTGATGCACACCGGGCTGTCTCGGACCGCCTGTTCGATTGCTTCAGGGGGCTCTGGCGGCACTCCGAGGCAGCCCAGTGTGTCGTCACCTCGAGGCGTTGATTTTCCCTGTGCAAAAGCGCTTGACCTGAGAGACCGATTATGTTAGGAGTAACATGCTCTCCAGGGCGAGAGCCAACTACGCACCAGATTTATCATTACTTCCAGCACCTCATCGAAGCACTTCTCTTCCGCCACATTTCTCCATGTGTCTACGCGCGTGTATTCAAGCGCTTTGAGTGCGCATGTCAGCACGCGCCGCGTATTATGGGAATGGCAAGCGCTATGCGACTCTGCGCCATCGTGACAATCGTTACGCTTGTATGTTTTGGAGGGGCTTTCGCTGCATTATGTGATGGAAAAGGGCAGCAGCATACGGAAGCTCTACCCGGAGTTTTGGTGAATGTGGATGGAAACGTGATTGGACTATCCACCTCCGCCGAGACTGTTGGAAACCTAGTCGACATTCTCCAGATTGAACTCGATCCACTCGACCGAACGAATCCTTCGCCGGGAACGAAAATCACCGATGGCATGGCGATTGTAGTGACGCGAGTCGAGTGCCGAGAAACAATGCGAGAGGAGGCGATTCCGGCTAGCACGGTTGTGCTCGCTGACCCCGATCGCCCGGCTGGCTTCACGAAGATCCTGAGGCATGGAGAAGACGGCCGCGTCCAGAGGAAATGGCGCATCTGGAAGAAGGATGGTGAAGAAACCTCGCGCGCTGTCGTCAGCGAAGAAATCCTGACGGAAATGTCTTCGAATGTTGTTCTTCGCGGAACAGACGGCTTGCCGGACCGAGGCGGCGATTGGAGGCGGCCTCTCGTTATGGAGGCCACTGCTTATGAACCCGGGCCGCGAAGCTGTGGGAAGTGGGCTAATGGATATACCGCGACAGGCGTCAAAGCAGAGAAGGGTGTTGTTGCGGTTGACGACGGGGTCATACCGATGGGGACTCGCCTTTACATCCCTGGATACGGCTTTGCGCTAGCGGCCGATCGGGGCAGTGCCATTAAGGGTATGCGGATCGACCTGTGCTACCCAACATACGAAGAAGCTATCCAGTTTGGACGGCGAGACATTAGAGTCTATATTTTAGATTGAGCCACTAGTGTTGAGAAATGGCGTGCGGGGCCCCGGGTTTTTTGGGGCCCCGCGTTCCAATGGACAGGGGGTGCAGTGACTGCGCTCTTGTAGAGGTGAGCGCGCACTGCCCCTTCTTTTCCATAAAAGCCGTGCAATATTGAGATGGCCGCGCGTCTTTTTCCCCCTAGATCCTGAACTCGATGACAGCGGAAATGCCAACACCCTTGGCCCGATCCGGGCTGCCCGTGGCCTTGTCGGTAGTGGTTGGCACGAGAAGTTGAGCTCGCCCGCTGCCGAAGCGGCCCTCGACTTGGATCACAGCCTTGACTCGAGCGACATTCTCAGGGTTGCCCACAACCTGAGCAGCGCCGACATATCCTCCACCACCTAGCGATAGGATCGGTACGACCTTTGTGGCGCCTTTGGCGGCCGCGTCGCGCTCTCCAAGCGCACTCGTGATAAAGCTGTCGAGCTGATCGTCGTACTGGCTCACGAGGAAAGCAATGCCGCCAACCTTCAGTATATCACCGAGATCAATGGCCTGGGCTTCAACGGCGAAAAATCCAAAGGCGAGGAGGCAGATTGCGACAACAACCGCTGTAATTCTCTTTTTTGACATCAGTTCTTTCTCCTCACCTTCAGAATCCAAGGACTTCGATATCAGCAAGCGCCCAAACGCTGACGCCTTGCACGCGGTCGATCTTGGTGCTAATGGTCGAAACGGGTACGTAAGCATAGACTCGACCGATACTCTTGAAATCGAGTCTGAGCTGGTAGACCCCCTTCACTTGATCAACTTGAACTGGGGGCCCAGCGACTTGAGCCATCCCCAGACGCAAACCGGCCCGCTCGACGCTGAAGATCGGCACCCATTTCTGAGCGGTCCCAGTCCAATCGAACTCCTTGCTTTCCGTTGTGGCTTCGGGGCTCTCGGAAGGCATGGCTTCTGTAGCGGGTTCGGCTTCGGCTCCCTCTTCCGCTTCTTCACCTTCCGCGGCTGCCGGGGCGGCGGGCTCTGCTCCTGTCGGCGACGCTGCCTCATATCCCAACGCCGCGAGCACGTTATCGCGCCATAGCTCGGCCAACGCCCGAGGCGTCGCCTTATGGGCATCTGCCTCCGGTTCATAGATAGCTACGATGAGTTGATCGCTCACATAGAGTCCCTGGCCGGACTCGATGGAGGCGACCTGCACATCCTCCGCATTTACGTCCTCAGGCATTGATGCCCTGAGTCGATTGGCAATGATCTCGGCTCTTTCCAACGGCGTATACCCTGCCGCAGTGGTTCGCAGTACAATGACGATGCGATCGCCAATCAGCACCTCGGCCACCCGAGAGCCGTCGCGTTCGGCAGAACGGAAGGAAACCTCAGCGCTGGAAAAGGCGGCCGCTATAGCGAGCACGGAAAAGAGCGCGAGCGCCACGATGATCGGCACCCTGAGACGTCTCTGCATACGCTATTACTCCTCTCTTCGATTTCTGACATTATAACGCTGATGCCATGGGAAACAAGCCTTCCAGACGGATGAATGCCTCATTTCATGTCTCGTTCACAAGCATCGCAGATCCCGCGATATCAGGCAGGTGCTAAGCCTCCGACCAGAGAATATCTCAGCGATGGAAGCCAATACGCAGGATGCAGATTGCGCTTTCCATGCGCTCACTCGCGAGGCGCTTGAGGGCTACACGATCGAGCGCGTTCGCGCCGGCGGCGGCACACGCCCCGCACTCCTACTCCTCGAAAGCCAAGGGCAGCGCGCTATTGTGAAGGACTATGCCCCTACGAGTTGGCTCGTCCGCACCTTGGTCGGTCCATGGCTTATCGGTCGAGAGGAACGGCTCTACAGATCGCTCGAGGACATACCCGGCGTACCGAGACTGATTGGTCGACTTGACCGGCATGCACTCGTCGTCGAGCATATCGACGGCCGAGCCTGCTCGGAGTACCCCGACGGTAGTCTCCCCTTGGAGTTTTTCGAGCGACTCGAGGCCGTGGTCGAGGGCTTGCATAGTCGTGGGATCGTCCACTGCGACATCAAGAATCGATCGAACATCGTCGTCACTGAAGATCTGCAGCCATACATCGTTGATTTCGCCTCGGCCTTCAGCAAGGACGGGCGTTTTTCGCGCCTGCGACGCTTTGCTTTCGAGAAGTTCCGAGTGGACGACCGACGAGCTGTCGTGAAGGCGCGCATCCATGTGGGACGCGCCTGGAACGAGTCCGATGCTCATTTTGCATTCCATCACGGTCCGGCCGAACGCGCAGTGCGTGTAGTGCGAAACGCCGCTCGTCGGGTATTCAAATTTCTCGCCGGGTCCTAAAGTAGATACTGATGGAGAAGACGATCAACTCCGTTGTTCTCCGCACGTTCGGGGGGGACATCTGCGACCGCAAAGTCGATGCCCTCGTCAATGCCGCGAACAACGAACTCTGGATGGGTGGTGGCGTAGCTGGCGCCATCAAGCGCGTTGGTGGCAAGGAGATAGAGCAGGAAGCGATGCGACAGGGTCCGATACCAGTCGGAGCAGCTGTTGTCACCGGCGGTGGAAGCTTGAGAGCTCGACATGTGATTCATGCGGCTGTGATGGGAAACAACCTGAAGACAGGAGCAGATGAGATCAGAAGAGCGACTCTCTCGGCTCTCAATCGGGCGAAGGAATTGGGGCTTAGGAGCATAGCATTCCCCGCTCTCGGCACAGGTGTCGGCGGTTTTCCCATTGAGGAGTGTGCGCGGATCATGTACCAAGCGATGGTGGGGCATGTGGTGGGGGGAACGTCGCTCCAGATGATCGAAATTGTGCTTTTCGGGCGTGAGGCCTACGACGCGTTCGACCACGCGCTCGCAGGAGGATGAGGCATTTCTATGCGCACCTGCCCGCAATGCGGCGAAGACATATCCGCTGGCGCACGATCCTGCAATATGTGCGGAATTGATCTTCCGGGTGATCCGGGGGGGCGTCCATTCCGGTTCTATATCATCAGCGCCTTGGCGCTCGCGGCCATTATCAGTGCGGCGGCTTTGTTGCACTCTTACTTGCAAAATCGCGTGATCCGCCCGCCTACGGATTTCCTGCCCGATTCAACTCAGGCCGTCATCGATATCGACGTGCGTCCACAAAATCCATCCGCGCTCTTACTCGAATCGAATTGGCCGGCAGCCGAGCGTGAGGCCCTTGCCGCACGAGCGAAGGAGCTTGCACAGGCGGTAGTCAACTGGACAGGACTAGAGATGGATATCGAGAACGACGCCGCGCGATGGTTTGGAGGAGAGGTATTGGCGGCCTTGGTTCCCGTGCGCGCTGATTCCGCTCCTAACCCGCGCGAATTGGTGGTCATTGCACGAACGACAGACCATGGGGCTACACGGCGAGACCTCGATAACGCGGTGAAGAGTCTGACCGAGGAAGCGGAATGGCAGCGTTCGACGCTACGCTCAAATAGCCACGCCATTACTATCTGGGGGCCAGCTGGTGGAGCATCGGAGATCGCCTACACCGTCGTCGATGGCTGCGTATTGGTTGGTCCGACAGTAGACTCGCTAGAGCTCTGTGTGCAGGCCGCAGCCAATCCATCTCATCGCTTGGTCGAGACGGAGCAGTTCAAGCATGCTCGAGGCGAGCTTCCCGGGAATGCCTTTGTGTGGTGCTATGCCACAGCCTCCGATCTGCGGGAAATTGCCGTCCGAATACTGCCGGAGATTCGCCATGGATGGCGTGGACTGCTGCGCAGCATCGCCGTCCGACGGACATGGAATCTGCGTTCCGCACCAGACCCATTTATTGGACGTATCACCGGAAGCGTGGCTGCGGCAGTAACACCCGAAAAGGACGGCATTCGACTTCACGCTCGCTACTGGCAGGTACCGAAGGGACACATTCCCGCCTCCTCTCCGGAGCAAGCGCGGCTCACTCATCTCGTCCCGAGAGATGCGGTTGCCTTCGTTCTTCTCCATAACCTCAGAACCCTGATTGCGTCTTTCATGCCCCCGGATGCGGCACGCCGCCGCCCTGCCCATCCTCGTAGAATCTTGCCCGGACCACTCGGGATGTTTCTGGATCCAGACCACCTTCCAGAGACGGCATTGGTCACGATATTACCGAGAGAGAAACAGCAGAAACCGGCGATTGCAGCTGCTTTTTCCAGGGATGCGACCGATTCGATAGAGCACCTCTCAAAATTCTTTCAAGGCGTGACCGGGCAGACAGAGAATGCAACGGTCTTCGCGACAGATGAAGAAGGGATACATCAATTTCAAGCGGCTGCGCGAGGGCCAAACGGTCGCCTTAGTATCGAGTCCAATCCAGAGTTTATCCTTCAAGCATGGATCCGGCCAAGCGCCATTTTGACGACGTTTTCTAACGTAGGCGAGGTAAGTCTCGACGTTCGTCGCAACGCATCTGGAGGTGAGGCGGAGCTATACCTGAAGACGATGCCCAGGCAGCTACTGGGCGGAGACTAATGCTCGAAGGCACGCTTGCGGATACTGCCGATTAGCCATCCACAGAGGAAGCCGAAGAAGACGAGATTTCCGCCGAGCACTTGAATCGTTCGCTTGCTTGCATCTGGCGCAAGGAACGAAAACCCCAAGGTCACCGCGGCGCAGACGACGAGCCCAATGGCGACCGAAAGTGAGAAATGCTCGTCCAACAGGGAGACGATGACGTAGAATGCAGGAGCCGCCCAGAAGAACACAATGCCCGGAAGGGCGATGAAGATCCCTACAGGGGTAGTCTCCGTTCCAAAACCAGCAACCTGATACCAGAGGAGTTCATCATCGAACGGACCGATCAGCGAAGTCGCCGCAAGAGCCAGCCCTAGCAGAAAACCATCGGCGATGGCAGCATAAGTGAAATTCCTCGGAAGATTGAGCATGCCAAGCTCTCCCCAATTGTTCCGAAGCAGAAATATGCTCACTTCCACGCCGATCAAAGCAAGCCCCACGAAGCTCCATACCCAAAGCGGTCGTCTCAATGCACTGGAACGCTCTCTGGTGAGCTTCTTCGGAAGTGATTTACCGTCTCGAAGGGCCGTGACATCTTGGAGCCGCTGCCAATAGCGGCGGTTGTTTGGATCGAACTGGATGGCGTAATTGTACATCGTCAACGCGTTGGCGTATTTGCCCTGCTCGCGTAGGATGTCGCCGAGAAGGGCGAAGCCTTCTGCATCACGCCCCGCGCTCTTCACCGCCGACTTCGCAAGCTCGACGGCTTCGTTCAGCTTCCGCTGAAAAAAGGCCGCTTCAGCCTCAATAAGAAGCCTACGTCCCTCGGATAGCCCAGTGAGCATGTCCTCTGGTTCTGCTTTTCCGCGAGTCTCTCGGACGCGGCGATCGTATTCCTTCCGGTCTGGTCCGAGAAGAACTAGGTAGGCATTAGTCCATTCCCGAAACTGCTCGTCGCCAAGCAACTGGCTGGGTGCGAGGTCCCTCCTGTAGCCGCGAACTAGATGTCGGTACCGCGCCCGAATCTGCGTTGTGCTTGCACTTCGGGGCAGGCCGAGGGTGTCGTAAGCGTTGCGAGATCGCCTGAATTTGAGCATAGCAGTATATCGGAGTATAGTGAGGGGCGGCGTTCGACGTCAAGGCAAATGAAATGATGCGAAGACCACCGCTGCTGGAAGAAGGCAAGTGGAATTTGCTCAATAATCTTCTTCCCCTTGAACTATCCAACTCCACCTCGACACCGGCGTAGAATTTCCTGACCAATGCCCCGCAGAAAATTCTGGGGGCTTGCGGGAAGGGGAGTTCAATCATATCTATCCGGCCAATCCGATACTGTTTCGATCACGACACCTGTATATCCAACCAATCCGAGGTCATGGTCAGAGTCAACTTCCACCACCCACATTGAAACGGTGGTGCTGTGGATGATGGAGTGCACGATACGCTCTGCGGCGCGAGGTTGGTTGCCTGCAAGCGGGGAATCAAATCATACAACATCAACTGGAGGAAACGTGTGAACGCGAGCGCATCGAAACGGCTTCTCCGTGAAGCCGAATCACTGAGAGCCGATCTCGTGGCCTGGCGAAGACACATCCACATGTATCCCGAGCCCAGTATGTGCGAGCAGGACACGGCGGCTTTCGTGGCGGAACGACTGGCGGAAATGGGCATTCGCGATATAAGGACCGGTGTTGGGCGTACGGGCGTCGTCGCCCTCGTTCGCGGACAGAAACGTAAAGCCGTTGGCTTGCGCGCCGATATGGATGCCCTTGAGTTAGAAGAGATGAATCGAGTTTCGTATCGCTCTCGGAGGCCGGGGCTTATGCATGGATGCGGTCACGACGCCCATGTCGCTTGTCTACTGGGCGCGGCATCGCTCTTGCATCGTCGTCGCCCCAAGCTTCCCGGCAGCGTCAAGCTCATCTTTCAACCGGGAGAAGAAGGCAGCGGCGGGGCGCGTTTCATGATTGAGGATGGAGTGCTCGAACGCCCCCAACTGCGAGCGGTGGCCGCGCTCCACGTCGCCACAGAGGTCGATTCCGGAAAAATCGGCATCCGGCGGGGATTGGATACCGCGCGAACTGAGGATCTGCGCCTCGTTATTCAGGGGGCCACGGCCCACGCCGCGCGTCCCGATCAGGGTGTTGACCCCATCGCAGTGTCAAGCCAGGCGCTGATCGCCATCCAACAGTTCATCGCCCGTCACACGAACTCCGTCGACAGGAAGCTCGTGACCTTCGGGATGGTTCGCGGTGGCACCCGGGCGAATGTCCTCGCTGACCGCGTCGAGCTGGTGGGGACGATCCGTACGCTCGAACCGGAAGGACGCGATGCCATTCTTCGCTTTCTCAAATATGATCTACGGAAACTAGTCGGAGCAATGGGCGCTAGATTGCGCGTCACCATCGACAAGGATGGGTATCCCCCACTGACAAACGATGATCGAGTCGTCGATGCGATCGAGAAAACGACGCGAGGCATGCTCGGGAGCGATCATGTGGTCGAGGTGCCGAAGCCGAACCTCGGCGGCGAAGACTTCGCCTACTTTGGACTCGCTGGCTTGCCTGTAGCGATGTTCCGTCTGGGCATCAGGGATAAGAAAAAGGGATACACGTCCCCAGGGCACAGCGCGACATTCGACCTCGACGACCAGCGCGTTCTTCCCGTCGGAGCCGCGATGATGGCGGCCACGGCAATGCAAATGCTGGCAGCGCTTTGAACCAGGAAAATCGGCCCCGAACTCAAGTATATTGATGACCACCTGGTCATTGTACCCTCTCAAGCCCAATCCATCCCCTTTTAGCGTCAATATCGCTTGTCAGAGAGCATTACAGACCCTATAATTGACTGACCGGTCAGTCAATTATAGGGTTCGAGTGGCATGAGTCCAAAGGTAGTCGACAAGGTGAGCCGTAGGCGTGAGATCGCACTGGCGGCGCTAGACCTCTTCGCCGACAAAGGCTTCGAGGGCACTTCGATGAGCCAAATCGCGAAGGCCTGCGATATCAGCAAGGGCGGCATCTACCTGTACTTCGCGTCAAAGGATGACCTCATCCAGCAGGCCGTTGGAGTCTGGATTGAGACGTTTCTGGATGATGTCGGGCAAGAAGTCGATGCCCAGCAGCCCCCCGATGAGCGTTTGCGCAGCCTCGTTTGCTCAATGGTGCAGTTCTTCATGCCAGAACAGCGATCGCTGAAGATCGCGGCCGCAATATTCCAGCTCTATGTGACGAATCCGGAACTCTGGAACCGCTATGCGTTGGCCGATGAGCTCTTTAGTGGCGCTCGGAAGACCATCGCTGACATTCTTCTCGAGGGAGTATCGCAGGGCATTTTTCTACCGGAACTGGCAAAAGATGCCGAAAAAACTGCAATCAATCTCGTTGCCTTTCTGGATGGAATCGCACTCCACTATTATATGAGCAAGGGAAGCTTCGATCTCAGGGGACAGGTGGATCAGTATCTGGACATGCTATTGAAAAGTGCAATGGCTCCTCGTGGGCAGAGAGGTGCGGCGCAATGAAGATCGGTTGGCGGCGCGGACTCGTCGTGGCAGTCGTGATCGTCGTTGGGGTAGCACTCTGGTCGAGCTTGCGACCGACCGAGGTGACCGTTGCCCACGTGAAACGGGGCCCGCTGACTGCCGTCTTCTCTGCTACAGGAATCGTGGAAGCGTATCAGGCTGAACTGGCGCCAGAGGTTATTGGCCGCGTAACCAGGATCGCGGCGGACGAAGGGGATGCGGTGAACGAAGGTCAAGTTCTGGCCAAGATCGATCCGACACAAGCGGAGGCTGCACTGAGGGAGCGCGAGGCGGCAGAGCGCGCCGCGCGGGCCGAGGTGGCGCGGATCGAAGCCGCATTGCAGCAGGAGCGCGCGGCCAGCGAAGCGCGCATTGCCGGAGCAGAGGCTCGGCTGGAGGCGGCGCGTGCTCGTTTGGCGGAGCTGGAGGCGGGCGCAAGGCCACAGGAGATCGACGCCGCCCGGCAGGCCGTGGTGTCCGCTCAAGCGGAGACGGAACTCGCGATGGCTGACTGGGAGCGAATTAGACGGCTCCATGAGGATGGAGCGGTATCGCGCTCGGAGGCCGACCGCGCTCGGACTCGCGTAGAACAAGCGAACGCTGCATTAAAGACGGCGCGCGAAGAGCTGGCCTTGGTCGAGGAGGGGGCACGGGCAGAGCAGATTTCGGCGGCACGGGCAGAGGTGGGGGCTGCAACGGCAGAGCTGGCCGCAGCCAGAGCGGCGGCCGGTCAGGTCGCTGTTCTCGAGCAGAGCGCGAGAGCGGCAGCGGCTGAGGTGGAACGTGCGAATGCGGCGGTCCGAGCCGCTTCGAAAACGCTCCTGGAAACGGAAATTCGAGCACCGATGGATGGCCGCGTAGCGCGTCGTTATGTGGACGTCGGGGATTTGG
>Ga0180437_10005412_pt1 | contig 17487 bp, 12 predicted proteins | sample SS_ome_4_FD_132410 | JGI IMG/M metagenome (GOLD analysis project Ga0180437, IMG submission 132410) | Hypersaline lake sediment archaeal communities from the Salton Sea, California, USA - SS_3_D_1 metaG | ecosystem: Environmental > Aquatic > Non-marine Saline and Alkaline > Hypersaline >... | reverse complement strand
GCGGTCAGTTCATCGCCATCAAAGGCGTGGGGCAGGATGACAAAGCCATCAGGCACGGGATAGCCCGCCTGGTACAGCCGGGCCAGCGTAGCGCCCTTGCCCCCGGCTCTGGGTTGCAATTCCGCTGTCAGGTCTGCGAGGGAAATTACCATCTCGGACATTGCACCATCTCCTACAGCAGGCGTACGATCCCGCTGGCGCCGTCCACTTCGCCCAGTTGTCCGTCCGTCAGGATCGAAGTGGCGTTTTCTATCCCAGTCCTACAGTATCTCCACCACGCCACGCCCGCCATCCACCCGTACACGGTCACCGGTTCGCAGGCGCGTGGTGGCATCCACACAACCGACGACGGCGGGGATGCCCAACTCGCGGGCGACGATGGCGGCATGGGACAGTGGCGCACCCACGTCGGTTACGACGGCGGCTGCCCTGGGGAAAAGAGGTGTCCAGCCGACGTTGGTCGACACGGCTACAAGCACCTCGCCGGCCTGGAACTGGTCGCCCTGATCGGGACCATCGAGGACACGTACAGAGGCCTCGACCTGACCGGCGGCGCCGGCAAAGCCGCTGATGGTGTTGGAGGTCGACACGGGGATGGCGGTGTAGGGGTCGTAGATGTCGTTGCGCCGGTCTGGGTCTGCAGCCCACTGTTCTGGATCGAAGCGGCCGCGGACGATCATGGGGTAGGGCGGCAGCTCACGGTAGCGGGCGTAGGTCTCTTTGCGGGTTGGAATGTAGCGGGTGGCCGAGGCGTCGCCCGCCAGCAGGGCGAGCACCTCGTCTATGGTCAGGTAGAACACGTCATCCCCCAGGCCGGCAAGCTCGCCAGCGCGCTTGGCCCAGGCACGCTCGACCCACAGGAAGCGGGTGACCTCGGAGCGGACCGCTTCGCGCATGCGCGCAGCAGGTCCCACCTTGTCCAACTCCCGCCGGAGCTTACTGGCCTTCTTGGGATATCGCGCCACGAGCCGATCCCAGGCGGCATCGAACTCGGCCTCGCGCTTTGCCAGCAAGGCGTCCACGTCTACCGGCGACTTTTCGAACGCGGCCAACTGGCGGTCGAACGACTCCGGATCCTCGGCTGGGCGCGGCAAGGACAGCTCTGCTTCGTGCGGGCCACGATGGCCGTATTGCTCCAGGTATTCCTGGCGGGTCATCTCGCCGCGTGCCACCTTGGCCATGCCTACGACCGGCCCCAGACTGGCCAGCATCTCGTCCTTGCTGCTCAGACCGGAAAACAGGGTGTTGGCGTCTGATTCGCCGACCAGCTCGGCCAACTCGCGCTTGAGCTTCATCAAGGCTTCCAGTGGCTGAGCACTGCCGCCGACGACCCAGATGTCCTCGGTGAGACGGGACATGATCTCTCGGTGCCAGATGTCGACCAGCTCCGATTCCTTCTCGGTTTCTGCGATGCGCTCCTGGAGCTCGTTGCAGAGCGCCGGCATGGTCGAAAGGTACTCGGGCACTCGCTTGGCCCCTCTCCGCTCCCTGATGCTCAGCCGGATCATCTTGGGCATTGCCCGCAACACGACCGAGCGGGGCAGCGGAACCAACGGGATGTCGATCTTGGCTGGCACATCGCCCAGCATACCACTCATCTGCTCCTGGGCTGCCTCTGGGCTCTTGCCAATGGCGGTAAGCACGGACATCGCGACACTGACATTGGCATAGAAACGCCCGCAGATGTTGCCTGCCATAGAGTATCCGGGCAGCAGGCTGATCTCGCGCCAGACTTGATCGGTGATGGAGAAGGTGAAAGGGGCCATCACATCGGGCCGACCCTCGCCAAAGTTGTTCCGCGACCACAGATAGTCTCCGGTCAAGCTGTCGTTCCATGCACCGGTGGATGGGTCGTAGCCGACCAGGGTGGTGATGGGCCTAGACTGGAGCAGGTACAGCTTGCCGCCAGCAATGGCCCACTCGATGTCTTGTGGGCAACCCAGTTCCTTCTCCAGGCGTGCGCCGAGTTTGTACAACCTCCGAGCGTAGCGTTTGAGCTCGTCAGGGCCCTCGTAGCGACCCTTGGGGCGTGCGAGCGTAAAGGTGAAGGGCTCAGCCTCGCCAGAGACCAGCTCCTCACCAAAGCCAAAGACAAAGTTGCCGGCCATTTGCGTCTGGCTGCCGCTCACGGGGTCAGCGGTGAACAGCACGCCCGACAGATCAGCCCGTACGAGACGCTGGACGACGACGGCCATGTCGTGGGCGGCGTCGATGCCGTGGGCCTCACTGTAGACTCGCACGCGCTCGGCGTGGCGCGAGTGGCGCACAGTGTGAACGGCAGCACGGATCATGTCGTCGCTGTGTACATCCAGCACGGTCTCGAACTCCCCGGCAAATGAAGCCTGGGCCGAGTCTTCGCTGAGGGCTGAGGAGCGGACGGCGAAGGAAGTCATGCCATCCTCCAGCTTGCGCAGATGGGTAAGCTGGGCTTGCGTCTGCGTCCAAGCCTCTGTCGTCAGCTCGTCGCCGACAAAGGCCTGGGGCAGGATGACAAAACCGTCGGGCACCGGATATCCAGCCTGGTAGAGTTGGGACAGGGTGCCACCTTTGCCCCCGGCAGCGGGTTGTTCAACAGCAGATAGTGCGTCAAATGATCGGATCACTTCATTCATGTGGTTTTCCCTCCTAGCGAGTCGTTGTCATCCCTGATTCGAATGACAGAGATAAGCGTCATGTTCAGATCCCAGATCTTGGACAACATGCCCCGAAGGGCGGACTGGTCGGCTATCGGGCCGGTGAGCGTGCAGCTTGGCGTGTCATTGCCCTCGTCCTCACTCGCAACTGTCATACCGTTGAACCAATCTTCCCAACTCGGGTCGAGATGGCCCTGGACCTTGATCTGGTACACTGCGCGGTCAGAATCTTGTTCAGGGCCCATGTCCAGCCTGGCCTCTCTTGTTTTTGACATAACTGCCTCCAGTAGTCCTGGAGAATATCCTTCCCTGACCGGGCTCCAGACTGTTGGCCGGCCAGAATGCTAGCAGCCCGCCAGCAGGTGATCGTTCACCTGGCTTCATCATGTCCTAGTATAGCTCTTTTCCTGGGGGACTGTCATCCCCCAGCTGGGGGAAAGGGGGGGGGAATGCAGGGCAGAAGAACCCCGCGTTGGCTTGGTGATGGACTAGGCTGGGACCTTGTGGGTTGGGGGCTAGAGCAGGCCCAATTCCTCTGCCCTGTGGATGGCGTCCCAACGACTATGGACGTTCAACTTGCTATAGATGCTCTTCAGGTGGGAACGGACCGTGCTCACGGCGACATACAGGTGTTCGGCCATCTCGGGGTTGGACATGCCGGTGGTCAGCAATTGCAGGACCTCGAGCTCGCGCTCGCTCAGCGGGTCGATCAGGGGTTGGGGATGTGGGCGAGTGGCTGCCGCCCTCGTGGTCTCGGGATGTGTGGTGCTGAAAGCAGTCAACAGCTTGCTCACGTACTGGGGGGCGATGCCGCGCGTTGCAGCATGGCGCAACAATCTGGACATTGGCTCCCCTTCATCCACAAAGATCTGCACATAGCCCCCGCGTTCTGCGATGTGAATGGCCCGTTCAAGTGTGCCCAGTGCCGTTTCGGTGTCGCCTTCTGCCTGATGGGCCATTGTCTCGAGCACGAGGCCTTCCAACGCGAGGTCGTAGCGCCCCCGGCGCTCCATTCGCGCCACCAGTGGCTCCAGCACTTCCAGAGCCTGGCGGGTATCTCCTGCTGCGATCAGGTATCGTGCAAGTACGACTTGTTCATACTTGCGCATGTGGGTTTTGATGTAGGCGTCGGCTTCGGGCAGTGCGGCTAGGTCGACCTCCCCTCCCACTTTCTGTTCTTCCAGCCAATGTCTGGCGGCTCTGAGATTCCCCGCTGCAATCCAGAAGTATACCTGCTGCCAAGCCACCACCAGGTCATCCAGCTCTGTGGCGTCGAACTGGATGGCTAGTTTTCGCGCTTTCTCAAGCGCTTGGCGAGCACCGTCCAGATCCCCTAACGATTGCTTGATCCGGGACAGGCTGATGTAGCCCTCGATCCTGCCAACCTTTCCCCACAGCCCGATCAATTCAATGCCTTCCTGGAGCAAGCGGGTTGCCTCATCCAGCTTGTTCCGCTTTCTGGCCAACTCGCCCAGGCCGATCAGTGCTTCACCGGCGATGGGCAACCGCCGGCCCTGCTCGTCGGTCGCTGTCTCCAGGGCCTGCTGATAGATGTCGCTGGCCTCGTAGAGCTGTCCCTGTTTCATGCGTGCCTCGGCCAGATTGCACATAACCATCACGGCCACCATGACGTTCCCGGTTTCCCGGCTGATCCGCGCCACTTCTTCAAGGGCATGGCGACCTGCCTCCAAGTCACCATCTTTCATAGACGCGATTCCCAGGGTCCATAGGGAGATGTTGCGCAGGAACAGGGCGTCTTCCGGGAGTTGGTCCAGTGCCTGGCCGGACAATTCTGCGGCGCGTGGTACGTTTCCCTGGAGGAGTGAGACATAGGCGTAGAGGCTGGCACTCTGGGCCGGGGGCCTGCCGGCTTTTGTGCCCTCGTCTTGTATGCAGGCGATGTCTTCCAGTCGTGCTTCGACCGTCTCCCAGGGGCGGCCGCTCAGCAACAGCGCCCAGGCATGGTAGGCACATAAAGAAGGGCGGGCACGCACTTTTTCGTCGGGCAGGTGGTCCACCCAGCGCAGGAGAGTGGCTACCTCACTCCGCATCAGGCAGTCCTCGGCTGCCAGCTCGACCAGATCGGAGGCTCGCTCGAGGTCTCCCTCAAGCAGGGTGTGTTCGATGGCCGCTGCCACAAGGCCGTTCTGTAGGTACCAGTCGCTGGCGCGGCGGTGCAGGGACGGCAATAGCTCGGGATAGGTCTGCCGCAAGCATTTGCGAAGTAGGTCAGAAAAGAGGCGATGGTAGCGGTACCAATGTCGTTCGTCGTCTAAGGGGACGATGAAAAGGTTGGCCTGCTCCAGTGTTTCGAGCGTCGCCTGGGCGTCATAGGTCAAGGCGCCCTCCAGATTGTCCGATTCCCTTTGCCTTACGACTGCGTCGCACAAAGGAGCGGTCATGCGTCTCAGAATCGAGGTCTTGAGCAAAAACTCTTGCGTGGCGGCCGGCTGATGCTCCAGAACCTCCTCGACCAGGTAGTCCAGGATGAAGCGGTGGCTGCCAGTTACGGCTTTGATGAAGCCGTCCATGCCGGCATTTCGAGACGCTGCCCGGCGCAGTACCGGCTCGTGCCGGGTAGCCATGGTCTGCAAGGCGAGAGATGCCATCTGCAATCCAGCGATCCAGCCCTCGGTCCGTGCTTCTAACGCAGCCACCTCCTCTGCGGATAGTTTCAGGGCCGTGACCTGATTCAGAAAGTCGGCTGCTTCTTCGGCAGTGAAGCGTAGGTGACTTTGTCGCAATTCGATCAACTCGCCGCGGGCCCGAAGCCGTGCCATCTGTAGGGGCGGATCGGCACGGCTGGCGATCACCAGGTGCATGTTGGACGGTGCGTGTGTGAGCAGGAACGCGAGGCTGTCGTGGATCGTCTGGGTGGTGACAAGGTGGTAGTCGTCCAGAATCAGCACCAGGTGATCCGCGACCGCACTGATCTGGTTGATCAGATGTGTTAGCAGTGCCTCCGTCGCCGGGGACTGGGGTGAGCGCCAAGCGCCAAGGATGCCCTTGGCGATATCGACGCCAGCAGTCTGCAAGGCAGCGACCAGGTAGGTCATGAAGCGGGCGGGATCGTTGTCGCCCTCATCCAGCGAGTACCAAGCAACTCGCACTGGTGGAGCCAGGCCAGCTCTGTGGTGGATCCATTCGCTCAGCAGGGTGGTCTTGCCAAAGCCGGCCGGGGCCGAAATCAGTACGAGTTTGCCGTGCATTCCCTCGTCTAGCTGCTCGACGAGCCGAGGCCTCGGCACCAGTTCCGGGCGGACATGTGGAACGTACAGCTTTGTGCTCAGGAGCGGAACGTCCTGGCTTTTTGGGCGTGCAGGTGCGTCCATTACCCCTTTCCCCGATTCTATGCCTCGCTGCTGCCAGTACATCCTATCCTACCATATCTTGTTCTTCCCTGCAATCTGACAGCAATCCTCTCCCGATGCGTGTTCCCCGGGCCTTGGCCCGGTGTATCTTTGCCCAACAATGCCGTTCTACCATCTTGCCAGCCGGTCGGCCAGGTCGACCAGATCGGATACGGTCCAACGGATCCCACTTCGGAGCGGCCACTCGCCATGCAGCTCTGCTCGCCACCGGGCTGGAATGGCATGCAGTCCATAGGCTGCTCCAGCCAAGGCACCAACAACCGCGCCTGCAGTGTCGGCGTCCTGCCCCAGGTTCACTACCTGGACCACGGCTTCCTCAAAGGAGCCAGTGGTCAGTAGCCCCCAAACAGCACTCTCAAGTGTGTGGCGTACCCAACCGCTGTTCAGAAGCTCTTCGCGCTGGCGCTCGGGGGCCTGCCGGATCACGGCTTGTAAAGGACCTGTCACTGCTGCTATTTTGAGGGCAGTGGCTACTGCCCCGGAGGGTGTCGCTCCCTGCAACAGGGCATAGATGGTCACGTTCACAAAGGCGCTCCCGGACTGGCACTCGGGATGGGGATGGGTGACGCGGCTCTGCAACTGGCTATCGACCAAGAGCTGGCCCGGGTTATCCCAGTGGGCGAGAGCCAATGGCCAGCAGCGCATGACCGCGCCATTTCCTGCCGAGTTGGGGTGCAGCCGCTGCACTGTGTCCGCTGCCTGCTCCCACGACTCTCCTTTGGCGAAGCGCGACAGCACGTTGCCGGTGTGGATGCCTACGTCGTCGGGCCCGGCCAGGTACCAGGCTGCGAAACGCCGGGCCAAATCGACCGGATCAAGCGGGCGGTGGGCTAGAAGACTGTCTGCCAGGGCCAAGGCCATCTCTGTGTCGTCGGTAAAGGTGCCGGCCGGGATCCGCCCTGGCTCCATCTTGCGTACGAGGCGTTCGGTGGACCGGCGGGGGCCGAACTCCAGTGGCATGCCCAGAGCGTCCCCGATGGCTGCACCCACAGCACAACCGCGTGCCCGGTCCTGCATTTCAGCATGCTTGGTAGACAATTTGGGCTCCCTCCTCCCGCAGCGGAGCGATCTGTCCCTAGTCCTCCAGGTGCTCGTAGTAGGCGCCTGGCTGGAGTTCTTGAAAGTCGCCTGACTGCACCAGATGGCGGCGGATGTCCAGACAAAGGTGACACTTGGATATGTAGCCCACTCGCTCTTGGTAGTCGTAGGCCTGGGCCAGATGGTAGAGATCTGCCAAGTCGGTCAGCAGCGCCCTCAGCACTGGAAGCTCGTCCAGGTCGATACCTTTGTACAAGCTATCGAGATCCCGAGCATCACCGAGGGACAGCCCGCCGCAAAAGCCGGGCACGAAATTTCCATAGTTGTCCACGTGGATGTGCCAGTCCCGGATCAGCTCACGCTCACACGACTGCCCGAAGAAATGGTGTGCCGGCTGGGAGTGGAAAAGGTGGTTCATCTTGTAGGGTACGCGGCCGTTGGCAAATAGCTCGACGTAATGCAGTCCATGACCGGCCTGTTCGACGTAGGCGTCAAATGCCAAAGTGCCCCTAAGGCCCATGTGCTTGAATTGGTTGTAGAAGAAGCGCTGGTACACGATTGCGTTTTCGCCAAAAACCTGGCGGCTGATCCGGACGGCCCGCTCGGTTCGCTCGAAGGGGATCTGCTCCAGGATGAAAGGGTTGGCACTGACGAAAAGGCCATCCATGCCCGCATCCTTCAGGGCCAGCATCTTGTCCGTGGTCCCTTCGTCGCCGGTGCACCAGAACCCATTGGTCTCCACAAAGATGGTGGGGATGCCAACCCGCTGGGCAATCCGGGTCAGGCCCAGCAGGAGCTCGAAATTGAGGAAGGGCTCCCCGCCGGTGAAATGGAGGCCATCGTTCACGCCGACCCGGCCGGGGTAGGGATATTGGCCGCGCATGGCGCAGGCCAGTTGAACCAGTACCTGCTCTGCATCCTCCTCAGAGATCCAATCCGCCGACCACCTGGGGGAGCAGGCATACAGGCAGTGTTTGCAGGTGTTGGTGCACTTGTAGGTGAGAAAGACACCGGCAGAATAGGGTGGCGGTACGGGCAGTCTGTTCATACTATGGTACCATAGAAGTGTCGCACTTGAATTGTGTATCTGTCGCAATTCTGTAGCGGCTGCCTGAGAAAAGGAGGACTGGCAACTCTGGCGGGACTTGAGGTTCCGCGGCTGCCAGCCCTCCTGGTCATCTGTATCCAGCAGGAGATATTGAGCTGCCTGAGCTTGCTACTGGCGCTGGACGCTGATGCTGCCCGTCCCTGTTTGGGCATAGATCGAACCGTCCTGGCCACTTCCGATGGTGCCCTTAACCTCTTGTTTGGTGACCCTGCCGTCAACGGGATAGTCCACACTGATGGTACCCATGCCGGACTCCAACTGGACCTCCATGTTCAAGGCAGCCGGCAGGCGCAGTGTAATACTGCCCGCACCCGTCTCAAAGCGGCACTCACCCTGTGGGTCCCCATTGTAGTCGATGCTGCCGGCGCCGGTTTGCAGGCGTACAGTACCAGAGGCGCCACGCACATCCAGGCTCCCGGCACCGCTGTCAGCCTCGATCCCGCCTTGTACGTCGACGAGCGTGATACTCCCGGCGCCAGTATTGGCCTTTATCGAGTTGTTGAATTCGCGAACGTCGATCGAGCCCGCGCCGGTATCCAGGTCGAGGCGTGTGCCGGGTGGGGCCGTGATCTCGAACTCGACCGAGGCGTTGCTAAAGGTGGCAGGCTTGCGTGTTTTGATCACAAGCCCCCCATCACCCCGGCTAACGTCGATCTGGATGCGGTCCAGATCCTGGCTCCTTGACGCCCTCTTGTTGGCGGTCACCTGGATCTCTCCAGGGCCGCCGGCGCGTATCGTCAGGCTTCCGGCAAAGTTGTCGACCTGGAGGCTGGCTGTATCGCCTACGTCAAATCTCTGTAGGGTGCCTTCCCGTACCTCTCCGATCGATACACGCTGGGCTACCGGCCAAGTCACAAACCAGCCACCGACCGCGGCAGCAGCCACCACCGCGCAGCAGCACAGCAATACCAGAGCTGCTATGGCGACAACGATCCATAATGTCCGATTGCTCCTTTCCATGCTTCCCTCCTTTGCTCCTCAGTATGCCCTATGCTACGATTCTAGGGCAAATCCAGCTTTCCCTGTGTGCCCTTGACCAGAATACCATGTCTTCGGATGTGGTGCATATCAGGTGGCTAACAGTTCCCTACCAGCTCCGAATCATCCTCCCCATCCTCAGCATTGGCAACGATCGCTCTGCATGAGACAGGCTCCTCTGCTGGAGCCGATGCCAGGGCACCCACAATTCTATGCGGTAGTATACCACAAAAGGTGTAAATGTACAGCGACCGACTGGCCAATCCTGCGAGTGGGTAGGGCCACCTCATTTGGCAAGCCTTGCTACAACATTGCTCTGAGCCACCGCCTCGAGGGCGTATGGCACCACAGGACAACTCGGCTATTGACCACGACTTTCAAGACCGCCCTCGAGACGAGGGCTGGCAGCGATAGCTAAGGTAGCCCGGTGCGAGCGGGTCAGAGACCTGCAGGAGGCATGCGCCTGCCCTATCGCCAGGATCACCAGGATCGGTGCAGGATCTCCTCCAACGAGTCGGCGTCGAGGGTGCGCGGGTTTGCCACCATGAGCCGCGTGAGCGCGGCCGTGGCCTCGGCCAAGGGGCGCAGCTCCCCTTCTGGCACGCCTAAATCCCGTAGCCGCATCGGGATCTCGATCTCGGACTTGAGGCGCTGCACAGCATCGACGGCAAGTTCGGCTGCTTCCCAGTCGGAAAGGCCTTCCACTTCCTCGCCAAGCAGCCGGGCTACGTTCGCTATGCGTTCGGGGCAGGCAGGAATGTTGTACTCCATGACATAGGGGAGGAACAGACCGTTCCCGGCGCCATGGGTGCAGCCGGTGGCCACACCCAACGGGTATTCCAAGCCGTGAACTGCGGCAACTCCTGTGTTGGAGAATGCCATGCCGGCCAGCAGGCTGGCCAGGTGCATCCCCTCACGAGCCTCTACGTCGCCCCCCTTGTACACCGCCCGTCGTAGATACTGCCCCACCAGGGATATGGCCTCTTCGGCCATCAGGTCGGTCAGCGGGGACCGTCCCGAGTAGGGGCCTGCAGGATCCTCGCTACCTATTTCCAAGCGGTAGTCCAGGATGGTATAGGCCTCCACGGCGTGGGTCAGGGCGTCTATCCCGGCATCAGCGGTCACCACCGGGGGGCAAGAGAGGGTCAGAAGTGGGTCATAGATGGCCACCAGGGGCCGTATCTGGTTGCTCAGGATCGATCCGCGGCGTTGGTTGGCTGTGTCGGCCAGCACAGAGGCGCCCGAGACCTCACTCCCGGTGCCGGCCGTGGTCGAGACGGCGACCAGGGGCAGGATCGGCCCTGGCACTTTGTTCACGCCAAAGTAGTCAGCGGCCGAGCCGCCGTAGCGCAATAGCACTGCCACCGCCTTGGCCAGGTCGATGTTGCTACCACCGCCCAGGACTACCAGTGCTTCATACTCGCCATCCTGGGCCGCGGCCAGGCAAGAGGCTACTCCATCCAGCGTTGGCTTGGCCATACTGCCCGCGTAGCGGTCGAAGGTGACGCCAGCCTCGGCCAGTGACTGCTCCACCGGCTCATGTAGGCCAGCAGCCAGGAGGCTATTGTCGGTGATCAACAGCACCCTTCCCCCGCCGTGCCGACGTACCGCTTCACCTGTCCGCTGCACCGCGCCACGGCCAAAGATGATCTCCCTCGTCGTGTGAAAACGCCATTCTCCTCGCATGTGACTCCCTCCTCTTGTTGGTCCTTTCTTACAAGCTCGTACTTATCAGCCGGGATAGGATCTGGGCCTAGATTTGTGTCCCTTCACCGTGCGCGCCGAACGAGTACGACGTTTGAGGCGATCAGTCCAGTAGATCGGCAATCCAGCCAACGTCGAGTTCGTACAGTTTGGCACGGCGCGGAACCCCTGTCGCTGGATCCCAACCCAGCATTTCATAGTAGAACGGCAGGGCCTCTTTGACAGCGGCTGGATCGATGGGAGCGCAGGGCCCATCGGCTCCCAGGGGCTCGGCCATACGTGGGGGGAGGCGGTCGTCTGCAGGCGTGAACCCCTGCCGCACGTTGAAGGCACGAGCCATGGTCAGCAGCCGCTCGGCAGCCTTCCAAAGCTCCCAGGCGGTGGTGTTCCAGCCTGTGACAGCCCGCACCGCCTCCACGACCTGGTCGTTACGATAGGGCAGAAAGTTGCACATGCCCAGGCAGTTGTCCAGGTGAGCGCGCAGGCTGCCGTAGAGAATGGCCCGCACTTTTTCCGGGCCGAGCCAGGTGGCGGGCATGGTTTCCAGTACGCCGAGGTTTTGCACGTCCTCCATGGTCGCTTCCTGCTCATAGTTGCGGTCAAAGGCACTGTGACAGTGATCAGCGCCGGTGTAAGAGACGGCATAGCCCAATCCCAGACCATGTTGGAGGCGGGGGTCATGGTAGGGCAGTTCCTGGCCCTTGACATGGACGGCAAGGCGCCCGGCGCCACGGCCGATCCGTTCAGCGGCGCGTTTGGTCCCCTCGGCCAGCAGGTCGCCAATGCCCTGCCGGGCAGCGATCTGCTCCAGCATCTGCAACATGGCCTCTTTGTCACCAAACCTTAGCTCCAGCCCAGCGGTGTCCTCCACAGTGAGTAGACCCTCTTCGAAGCACTCCATGGCAAAGGCGATCGTCCCGCCGGTTGAGATGCTGTCCAATCCCAGGGCGTTGCACCGCTCGCTGGCCTTGGTGACGGCATAGACGTCGTTCACACCACAATTGGAGCCGATGCTGACTGCCGTCTCGTACTCGGGGCCACCGTATGCCGGATCGACCCGGTATGGTTCGGCCAGGTCCACGACCTTTTTGCAACTGACGGCACAGGCGTAGCAGCTTTCCATGCGCACGACCACGTGTTCGGCCAGGCCCTCGCGACCGATCGCATCAGCGCCTTCCAGGTGACCATCGCGGAAGTTGTGCACGGGGAGGACGCCCATCGCATTGTAGGGGATGACACTCACACCGGTCCCGAGATCAGGAAACTTGCCCATCAAGTCGCGATAGTTATCCCGAAGCCAACGTGCCAACTCGCCAACCCGGGGGGCGTCGTCCATGGGAGGGCGGCGCGTTCCTCGCACGGCCACAGCTTTCAGATTCTTGGAACCCATCACTGCCCCGAGGCCGCTGCGGCCGGCCACGTGTTTCAGATCCGCTACGATAGCAGCATAGCGCACCAGTTTTTCCCCGGCTGGACCGCAGAGGGCGATCCTGGCTCGCTTTTCGCCCAGCTCCTGCTGGATGGCGGCATGCGTTTCCTTGTTCTCCAATCCCCACAGATGCCCGGCGTCTCTTATCTCGGCCTCGCCGTTGCGCACCCATAGATAAACCGGCGATGCCGCAATTCCCTGGATCACAAGGGCGTCAAACCCGGCCGCCTTCAGTTCTGCCCCCCAGAAGCCGCCGACGTCTGATTCACCCATCGCGCCGGTGAGGGGGGAACGGGCGCCGATGGCGTTGCGCCCGCTACCAGCCAGGGGCGTACCGGTGAGCGGTCCACAGGCGAATATGAGCCGGTTCTCAGGACCGAGGGGATCGGTACCGGGGGGAACTTCTTTCAGGAGGAAGTAGGCGATGAACCCGGCGCCACCCACATAACGCCGGTAGAAAACATCGCCGGGGGTCTCAACTGAAATGTGCCGCTTGCTCAGATCCACACGCAAAATGCGGCCGTTATATCCGGAAGGCATCTCTGGCTCCTTTCTTGCCGGCTGTTTTCTACGTAGCGTGAGAGCCGCAGCCCTTGAGCCAGCTTGAAGCTGGCAGGACATGCTGGGAGCATTATACAGCAGCTTGGACAAAATGACCAGGAGGAGGGAGGGGAGTGTTAGTGTAGCGGCAAGACACGGTCGGCACCGGTCAGTCGCGGCGGACGATGCCCTCCCGCCAGGCATAGACCGCAGCCTGGGTGCGGTCGGCCAGGTGCAGCTTGCTCAGAATGTTACTGACGTGTCCCTTGACGGTGTTCTCACTGATCACCAAGCGTCCGGCGATTTCGCTGTTGGTCAGGCCATTGGCGATCAGCTTGAGCACCTCAAGTTCACGGTCGGTCAGCTCGGTGAAGGGATTCGTTTTTTCCAGACGGGCGCCATGGATCTCCTGGATGACGCGGGCAGCCACACGAGGGTGAAGGGTTGCCTCCCCCCGGGCGGCCCGGCGAACAGACTCGGCCAAGTCATCCATCGTGACGTCCTTGAGAACGTAGGAGATCGCCCCAGCCCGCAGGGCAGGAAAGATGTGTTCGTCCTGGTGGTACGAAGTCAGCACCACGATCTGGGTGCGCGGACTGGCGTTCTTGACCTGGCGGGTGGCCTCGACGCCGTCCATCCCGGGCATGACCAGGTCCATGAGCATCACGTCGGGTACGTGCTCCAGGGCGGCCTGGATCGCGGCCTCACCGGACTCACCTTCGGCGACGACGGTCAAGTCGGCTTGAGTTTCCAGGAAGGCGCGTACGCCCTGGCGGACCAACTGGTGGTCGTCTACGATCACGACGGTGATAGGCTGGGACATGTCCATCCTCCACAGATAGTTAGTGCACAGTGCGAAACTCGCTCGAGCCCGTCCTCGAGGGCGGGAGCAATTTCGCACCAGAAACCAGTTACGGCGTGCATGCGGGATAGGTGGCCGTGACCCGTGTCCCCCTGCCCGGCGCACTCTCGACGCGCAGTGTGCCGTTCAGCCGCGCGGCCCGCTCACGCATCGAACGCAGACCGATGCCATCGACGCTGGTACGTGGGTCAAAACCCCGGCCGTCATCGGAGACGGTGAGCGTGATCGTTTCGGTGTCGTAGCCGAGTATGATCTCGACGTGATCGGCTTGGCTGTGGCGAGCGACGTTGGCCAGGGATTCCTGCGCCGTGCGCAACAGTGCCTGTTCTACGTCCACGGACAGCGTTCGTTCACCTGTCACTCGCAGGTTCGCTTCTACGCCGTTCCGCTGGGACCAGTTCTCGACGTGGTCGCGCAAGGCTGCGACCAGTCCCTTGCCCTCCAGGGCCGCCGGATGCAGCTCGTGGATCAGGCCGGTCAGCTCCCGGCTCACCTCGTGAATCAGCCGCTCGGCTTCGAGGAGGTGGGCCTCGGCTTTGTCTGGATCCGGTTTCAGCAACGAACGGGCGGTGGCAAGTTGGGCGGTGGCGGCAAAGGCCTGCTGCTTGGCGCTGTCGTGGAGCTCGCGGGCCAGACGATTGCGCTCCTCGACCAGCGTCAGCGTCTGTACCTGTTCGGCATAGTCCTGTAGCTGGCGGTGCGCTGACTGCAGTTCGGTTAGCAGTGCCTGGCTTTCACGATGCGCGGCTTGGGCCCGCACCTGTGCATAGTTGGCATAGCCGAATGATGCCCAGCCGGCGCTCACCAGCAGTGCCAGCAAGGTACCTGTCAGCCAGCCCTGGTGGTAGATCAGCAGCGGCGTAGATACCAGGACCAAGAGGGCGATCCACAGGGCACCACGCCGATTGGGATACAGGATGGCGGCATGGGCAGCAAAAGCAAATCCCAGGAAAACTGCGTTGCTGTCCATCGCCGTCAGTGCCGCCAACAGAGCGAACTCCATTGCCAGGTACAGTCGGTAAAGCCGACTTGGCCAACGGTAGTAGAGAATGCCCAGGGCAGCCAGCAATCCGGCGGTGATCCACCACTGCCAGGCGTCGGTCGCTGGTGGCGACGTCAGGCTGATGACAGCGATCACCACCAGTAAGAGGTATTGGCTGATGATGGGAATGGCGTACGGACCCCGAAACATGCTCCTACTATACCACTTTTCCACTGTTCAATCAAGCGGTCGGGTGGGGGTTCGGGCCGGGATCTCCAAGAGCGCCCATAGAGCGAGCGTACTCAAGGCCAGGACGATGCCGTTGGCGTAGAATGGGGCCTGAACGCCGATGCTGTCGTAGAGCCAGCCTCCAACCAGCGGGCCGGCGGCAGCTCCCAAGCCAGCGGCTGCGGTGTACAGGCCGTAGGCCCGTCCTCGCTGGTCACCGCCTGTCAGATCCGCCACCAGGGCCTGCTCAGCCGGATCGCCGGCTGCATAGCACACGGCCTGCAAGGCCCACAGGGCGGCCAGTGCCACCAGGCTGGACAGGCCAGGAATGAGGAAGGAACTGGCAGCGGCCACCGCCATACCGAACAGCATCAGAGGTTTGCGTCCGAAGCGATCGGCCAGCCCGCCAAGGCGGCCGGGCAGGACAGCCCACACAAGAGCGGCCGGCAGGTAAGCGATGGCCAGTTCTGCCACCCTCACGTCCAGCTTTTGCTGCAAAAAGATCATCAGGATCGGAGAGACCATCGCCCACGACGCAGCGGTTACGAGCGTTACCAGCAGGAGGAGGATCATGGGGCGCGTCCAGCCGATAGGGCGCCGCGGGATGGGCCCGCTTCGGGGGTTGGTTTCCGAAAGTTGGCGCCAGGTCAGGATCGCAGCCGCCAGGCTCACGAGCCCGTAGCCAATGAACAGCCAGAGCCATCCCTCCGTGAAGCCAAGGGTCATCAACACACCAAAGCCGACAAAAGTGCCGACCAGACCTCCCCGCATGTTGGCCTCGGTGATGATCCCAAAGGCCCTCCCCCGGTCCTCGCTGCTGGCCACATCCGCCGTGATGGCGCTGGAGGATAACCACAGGAATGCGGCAGCCAGCCCCTGCAAGAGGCGCGCGGTCACGATGGCCCATACCTGTTGGGAGAAGGCAAAGGCGAACATGGTGAAGCCGTAGGCGGCCAACCCCACGATCAAGAAGGGGCGGCGACCAAAACGATCCAACCCGATGCCGACCAGGGGCCGCAGCAGCACCGTCATCAGTGAAAAGGCGGAGAAAAAGAGGCCGATCTGAACCGCGGTCGCGCCGATCTCCTGGCCATAGATGGGGAGTACAAAGGTGAGAATGCCAAAGGGCAGCGAGACCAAAAAGATGGTCCGTTGAAGCGTAGCGAGGATCCCGATGTGTGCTCCATCTTTGGCACGGGTCGGTGGAGTCTCCCGCGATGGTGCACCCTGAGCCTTTGAGACCATCTCCCCCTCCTGTTGGGAATGCGCTCCTGAGCTGGTTCCCTGTGTGATGGCGCCAGTATAGCACGCGCAGGGCCAGGGTGCATCCCCCTGGAGGATGGTTCCACCCCCTACTTGAGTGTGGTGTGGAAAGCTCGGTCTCGAAAAGTCTACTGTAGTGGACGGTTACCCAAAACGGTCTCGAAACCGCCCGGGGTAGATGAGCAGCCCGATGGCCACCAGTGCGGCAAAGATCTGGGGCACCAAGATCTCCACCGCGTAGGGAGGCCCCGCTTCGAAAAGCTCAACAAAGATGTATACTGAGGCATAGTTGTCATTCTAGTCTACCATGCAAGCGCCGGCAGGATGTGCTGGATGCCCAAAATCATTTGCATTGCCGCTGGGCCGGTCAGTCTTGAAGGCGTATCTCAACGGTGCCGATGGCCTGGGTCAACTCCAGATCCACGCGGTTCTCTGCGTTCGCGTAGCCGGGAGAGACATAGACTCCATCCTGCTCCTCCTCGTATCCTTCGGGAAGGTCACGGGCGGCCAGGGCGGTGTCGGCCTTAACACGCACTGCCATGCCCTCAGGAATGACAATCACTGTTATGCCGATGGCACCGTCCACCTGGGCCTTGAAGCGCCCTTCCGCAGGCAGGAGAACCTCCATCCTTCCAACGCCTGTGGTGGCCTTCAGAGAGCTGAGCGCCAGGCCGGTCAGATCGAGCTCGCTGCTTCCCACACCCAGGCCAGACTCGAGATCGAGGGTCGCCCCGGGGCTGAGACCCAGCTCCCACACTCGGCGCTCATCCCAGCCCCCGGTGAAGGGGATCCATGCCTCTCCGCCAGTCGTCAGTTGGTACGTCGCCCTGGTTCCTTCTTGGGAGAAATCCTGGACGAGATCCTCTCCCTGGCCGATGTTGATCTGTCCCTCGACCAGGCTGGCTGACTCGGGAGATGCCGCGATGTACAGTGTCCCCACCCCGGGCTCGATGACGATCTTTGCCTGAGTAACGGTGCCCAAGGGCTGGCGGATCTCTTCGGTGGGCAGGCTGGTGGTGAGGGAATCGCTTCGAACGAGCCACAGTGCGCCCACCAACACGGCCACGGCAAGCACTGCGGCCAGAAGCGAACCCCAGGCTGAGCGCCGGCCAATGAGCAATTCCAGACCTGCTGCGATGAGCAGCACTGGCCACAGGCGAAGGATCTGCCACCAGATGCTCCACTCCAGCATCCCCAGCGTGTTTAGGAGGAGGATGCAGCCTATGAAAACCAATAGTAGAGGGCCGAACAGGCTGACGTTTCTTGGTTTTTTCTCGTCCACTTCACACTCCTTTCACCGCTTCCTTGCCAGGTTGCCCCGTGGCCCCATGATACCACGCTTTGTCGCGAT
>Ga0180437_10005410_pt1 | contig 17490 bp, 16 predicted proteins | sample SS_ome_4_FD_132410 | JGI IMG/M metagenome (GOLD analysis project Ga0180437, IMG submission 132410) | Hypersaline lake sediment archaeal communities from the Salton Sea, California, USA - SS_3_D_1 metaG | ecosystem: Environmental > Aquatic > Non-marine Saline and Alkaline > Hypersaline >... | reverse complement strand
CATTGTTCTGTCTAGTTCCGTTTGGGTCCAGGCAAACACAATGTGCGCAATACCCTCAGGATCCACAGCGATCAGGGGATAAGTCCAGAAGGAGTTGGTGTGTAGGGTGTCCACGCTTCGGCTTGAGATCTGCCATCCCTCCGTTTCCTCGTAGAAAGTGTACCAGATTGAAAAATTTGCAGGAGGTGTATACACCGTGTAGGCCATATGAAGGCGGTCATTTTCATGCTTATCTGGCGCGATATCTATGGAAGGAGGGAAAATAAGGGCAAGGGGGCCGGATGTGGCAGTACCTTTGATGCTCTCCCTCTCCTCCCATAAGCTATGCGAATTTCTGATATAGCGGAGCGTATAATAGGCGATATTGAGGTTGTCAGAGGTTTTAAAAGTTCCAAAGCAGACATGAAGCTTCCCATCCGAATCAAGCGTTGCCGTGATCCCTCCAATTGAGAGCGACGAGTCAGGTACTGTCCAGATGGTCGTTGCGGTTGTACCGGTAAACGTCATATAGTACAGATTCTGGTGTAAAGCGTCGGTATAGACGAACGCGACGTCACTCCCCCCAAGCCTCAGGGCGCATACTGTATCAATATCTCCGATGAACTCCTCGGGCGGGTTCGGTGAGATTGTGCCAGTCCCTGTTCTCACGGTGTGGTACATCTTTCCATCTGCAACGTAGAAAAGATGGGTCTTGAAATCAGAGGTGAGGAAGAACACAAAGGCATAGGGAATGTCAAGTCCGGCGTTATACAGCTGCTCCTGACTCCGCCAGCCCGTCACCGCGTTGTATTCCTGAAAACAGAGAACCTTGTCTTCGGAATAGGCGATGTAGGGTACATCGTCGGAGATGAGGTCAATTCCGGGCATTAAACCGACGCTGTCGGGGTTGCTCGATAGTGACTCAACAACCGTGAGCGACTGATCGAACCCATCCGCCCCTGGCTGGCGTGTTGTGTAGACCCATTCAAAGGCTGATACTCTGTACCCGATGAGATGGATCTTGCCGTTGCTCCCCATGACCATATTCATGGGAAACCCATTCCTCTTCGCAGTACCCTGCTCGTGCGTCTCCCCATCAACTACAGGAACGGCCACGCTCCAGGAGTCTATCTTCCAGCCTTCGTAGAAAAGACTTTTATACAGGTATTCGGTGAGATTATTCTCGCAGCCGATAAGCGCAACAAGGCTACCAGAAACGAATAGTAATACCAGCACAGTATACACACCATGAGCCGCTTTCTTCATGACAGCGTATCCCCCTTTGAATCGTTTCACCGTGTCTCTTCGAACACTCTGAGATCAAAACATTCATATACCGCAGCAAGATTATGTCTTCAGTGTTTTAAAACAACTTATCACCAGAATTCTGTTTCCGCTGGTTTACTCCTCCCACTGGAGGATACTCGCAGCTTCAGCTTCACCGGCTCGTGCCGATGTCTCGCCGCCTTCGAAAAGGTATCGATACTCATCCGCCATCTCTGGAGATACCTTTGCCAGCTGTTCGAAAGATTTCTGAGCCTGTGTCGTATTTTCCAGATCCCTGTGGGTCCTCAAGAGGCATACAAGAACCCCAGGGTTGTATGGGTCGAGCTGGTATGCCCGATTGTAATATTCGAGTGCCTTCGCCTGGTTATTCCTGAGGTAGTAAATATTTCCCAGATTCATGAGCGCAGGCGTGTATTCGCGACGACTTACAATCATGTTGAATTGCTCTTCTGCGCGATCATACATGCCGTACTTGGCGTAGAGCACACCCAGCTTGTTGACGAGGCGGGGATTTTCACCACTCTTTGCTATCTCATCCCGCAGCTGCTTCACCTTGCCGGAGATCTCGCGGTCCACAAAGCGTCTCAGTTCAGCAATATACGCTCTGTGAGCCTGTTCCTCACCGGGAAAAATGATGTCCGAGGAACCTGGCAGGCCAACCGGCTCGAAAAGTTTCCATGCGTCCGCCATGGGGTAGAAGCCTGCCTTGTGAAGCGGGGAAAAATCCCTCCACTGTTTCGCACCGATCTCCCACGCCTTTAAAAAACTCTCATTGACTTCGGTCACTTCAATCGGGATCCATGCCCGACCACCCTGCAGTATGAAATCCTCCGGACGAGAGTAATTCTTTTCCAGATCATCGGGCTCCACATCGAGGGCGAAAGCAATATAGATATGATCCGGTACCGTGATGAATGCGGTGTCCACACTCACGGATTCGAGTAGAGCAGCATAGAGGATTGAGAGATCGTCACAGTCTCCTGCTTTGTATTCGAGGGTCTGCCGCGGGAACTGGAGAAAATCGATCGCATGCTTATTCTTCACGTATTCTATATATGGTGTTTTCGGATCCACAACATAGCTTACTCCATAGAGAGAAAGCGCCCTGTGGACCGCCATTGCTACCTGCATGTTGTAATCAACAGCCTGAATAGAGTTTTCACGGACCATACCAGCAAGACTTTTCGCAAATTTTAAAACAGTCGGATCTTTCGCAGTGACAAAGGCTGCCGCTCTTCGGTCGTCGTCCCATATGGAAGCGTTCCGATGTTCGAGTTTGATCGTCTCCACATGCTCGATTTTTTTCGCCTGACCCTTGAAAGTATAATCCACCGCGAAATCAGCTGCAACCTTGGTCCCCTCCGTGATCTCAAGGACCTTTTCCGTAAAGAGAGCGTACAGCCCTATTTCTTTTTTCTCTCCTCTTTTGAGTTCTCCAGGAACTTCGTAGATCTTCGGGCTGTCCATATAGCGTTTTATAAACACAGTAACTTTAATATCCTGAACAGAACCGGATTCCCAATTTTCGAGTACAGCCTTTCCGATTGGATGGTCGTCATAATACTGATAGAATACCGGAAAGACACCTTCTGTCTGAACTTCAGTCAATTTGAGCAAACCTGGTCTCATCGATGAGGGAGGTGCAAAGCGCTGTTCACCGCGCAGGGAATAGCGGTATGTGGTGCCCAGTTGAACGGTGATTCCATTCAAGACAGACTGGGGTTTTCCGAGATACGCACGATATGAGGAGCCCAGACCAATGGCAAGTGTTGGTGACAGATAAAAGGAGAGGGATCCTCCAGCTGAGATGTATGGATTCATGCCTCCCTGCGTTGTTCCGAGGACGTCTTTGGTAAACCCGTAATAAAAACCGCCCCCCGCAAATATGTCAGCTGCCAAGCGTCCGAATGGAAGCTCAGTTCCTATAAGGGCGCCTATCGACAGAAGATTTAAGCTGCTCTCCATGTCGAGGGTGTAACCAGAAAACCCGTATCCGATATCAGCACCAAGGTACACAGGCGTACGGATAGGGGGCTTATAGAAAGCCATAATTGAACCGATACCTCCCACTTTGAAATTGTCTGCACTATTACCAACCGGAATGTTTATCCCGGGAGCAAATCGGAAACTGAGAAATGATACCGTTTCCTGGGCAGGTACTCGTGAGAAAAAACAAAAGATAACTATTCCCATTACCGAAAGAATTAATGTTTTTTTCATAAGATAGGCCCTATTCTTTTTTCTTTGATTAATAGATTTTCTACACATTATATCACATATTTCTTTCAGGCACAATTTTCTTTTTATCACTCTTAAAATGCGCTCCAGAAGTTCCCTCACAGGCAATTTGTATGAAACCTCCCGAACCTCCCTCGAACGTATTTCAAATATGACGGGGAACTTACAGTTGTCTGCTACCCAACACTGTATTTTTTCAAGTGGGAATCAAAAAGGCAGGCTCTATTTTTAAGCTGGAAACGGGAATCGAACCCGCAAAATTCATCTGCAACATGGCTTCGCAGGATAAAGCTTGAAAAGGTGAAGTATGCCCATCCCTATTTACCGAAATATCCTAAACTCTTAGAAATCTCTTTTCTTGACAAAATTTCATGGCACCAGCACTATGTTTTTCAGGAAGGCTAACGCTTTTCATCGGTAAGAGCAGTCAGAAATAAATACCGGGTAAATCGAGGGTTCTTTACATGGCGAGATTATCTAAAATCGACGAATAACCACGAGTAAAATTTCGTGTAATCATTGGAGGAGAAATGGATATAAAAACACAATCAGAGAGGCTGTACTTCATCGACAATGTCAGGGCATGTATCATTATGCTGGTGGTGGCGCATCACGCAGGACAGGCCTTCGGCCCTACCGGAGGTGCCTGGTTTGTATTCAACACAGAACAGGTCAGGATGTTGGGTGCATTCTTTTATGTGAATGCTTCATTTTTCATGGGTCTGCTTTTTCTGATTTCAGGCTATTTCAGCGCATCTTCTTATGACAGAAAGGGACCAGGACAGTTTCTCAAAGACCGTCTCCGGAGAATCGGTATTCCGCTCCTCTTCTTTGCACTGGTGGTGAACCTGCCCATTTCTTATTCAGCTGCCGAGACCGCGCTCACTTTTTTGCAGTATGTCATCCGCCCCCACCTCTGGGAATGGCGCACCGTGTATGCGCATTTATGGTTTCTCGGTCACTTGCTCGTATACGCGTTTGGATACGCAATAATACGAATAATTTTTTCACATGATTCTTCAAAAGACGCAGGGAAAGCTCCTGTTCCCGGGCATTGGGGAATTCTTATATATGTAATCGCTTTAGGTATTGTTTCTTCATTTGTGCGCGCATGGTTTCCCCAGGACCGATGGATAGTACTGATGGTCCCATGGGAGCCCGCACATGTACCCCAGTATGTGAGCCTTTTTGTGCTCGGGATAATTGCCTTTCGTCACGACTGGTTTCGCAGATTGCCTGACAGAACCGGGATGATATGGCTCTGGATCGGCATTGCTGCTGCCGGATCAGTGTATGTCATTGCAGCTCTTCGATTGGCAGGATTCCTCCCCTCTATTAGGTCAAAAGGCGGTGAAATCTTGTTCCACTTCATTCATAATATACGGGAAGCGTTTATCGCAGCAGGTCTCGGTGTGGGGCTTTTGACCTGGTTTCGAAAGCGGTTCAACCACCATGGCAGGCTGATGGCAGCTCTGTCTGCAGACAGTTATTTTGTGTATGTCATTCATGTGTACCTGGTTATTGCACTTCAAACCATAATTATTGGATTTCAAATGCCAGCGTTTATCAAGTTTGTTCTGGTGACGATATTCGGTGTGATAATAAGCTTTTCAATAAGCCATCTGATCAAAATGCTCCCGTTTACAAAGAGAATCCTTTGATCAATGGAAACGACGTTTCATCCAAAATAAACAGGAAAAAACTAATTATGCCATATCTATTTATCTCAATGAATTAATAAAACGATTCACTTCTTCATCAACAGCATAATGTAGCACTTGAGGATACGTGATCCGATATTTAATGAACCATATATCCTGTTTGAACAGGTATGCATAAGACAAAACTTGCTGTCCATTGAACATCCTGCCATCTCTGAAAGTGAAGCTTGACTTCTTGCCCTTCAAGATTTCATAACCGCTCTTACATTCCACATCAGTATCACCTATCCAAATAACTTCAGGATGTCCTTTGACGATCGATGATTTCACAAAATCTAATTCATGTGCAACGTCTACCAGACCACCCGACGTAGTAGCTGGATATATATAGACAGTCGCAATGACGAGAGCGGATTTATCTAAATGATAGCCAACAGAAATATTATAACCAGTCCTATCATACTTCCGAAACTCACCACGCTGGAATAAACCTATGTTCTTAGGGAATTCCCTGCCAGAATATTTATGCACATACTTTTCACCCTCTTCGAGCATGAATGCTGTTGTTGTGCAACCATATACAAAAACCGTTAAAATCAGAATGATAACCAAAATATAATTTCTCATATTCACTCTTCCTCCATTGTTATCCCAAGTATTTCCATCCACCTCATTCTATTTGAATTCAAGCTTTCTCCCTCTGGACATAATTAATAGACAAAGGCCAGTTTTTATCCATCCATATCAGTAAGCCGTACATGAACTGTTCCCGTTGCCCCTCTATAGTCCCTGGTATAGCCTCACAAACAATCCTTGTTGCCCAATCCTCTTGATGGAGATAATAACAGTGCAAAATAAAAGACGCCCTGCCCATTTTTGGATCGACCGTACCGAAAAGAAGGTTACTTACCATACCAGCTATTTTTTCACCCGCTTTATGCTCATCATATTCCATTAAACAAAAACAGAGTACAGCATCTACCTCCAATTCATCCATAATTTTTCCATAGTCAGCATCATTGGGCACGGTAATATCAAAATCTTCTCCCCAGTACTTTACTTCAACATCATCAATTAATTTTATTTGTGTTTTAAATGCGTTATTGAATTCTAATTGCCAGTAAACTGCAAATGCTTTCACATCCTTCAATTTACCATGAAAGGCGCCTTTTTCATCGCCGATAACAAGAGGCAATACGGCAATGGACTTAATTTCTCTTTTCTGTGAATCAAAATTCGCGGTATTAGGGAGCTTTGGGAGCGTCGCACAACTCGCTATTAAAAAGAAAACAGATAAAATTATAATAACCTCTAAAATTTTTATCCTGTTCTTCATCTTTTTCATCTCTTTTTTAATATCTTTTTTTTAAACGGCATCAACCGCTCAAAACAGCTCTCTACCCTTTATAGAGCAACTATTATGCCATTTTCTTGTGCAATATAATTTATTTTTATTCAATGAATTAACCCAATATATCATTTCCAATATATCTAAAAGCATCTCAATCAATGTTGATCAAAGTCACCCTGATAAACAACTAATTCTTTTTATTGATAGATCTATGTCTTTTTTAATGATTCCCGAATAGGACAGAAGTTTCGAACCATTGAAAAGATTCGCACGCGATTCTCCCTCCTGAGCAATTGCTTCGAATATTGGATAGTATTCTTAAAAATGATAAGGCACCTATTACTCTTAATGGTCTCGCAGGTTTATGGAAAGGAGAGATATTCAGTTTACAATGAAACAATATGAATATTTTGCAGAAAACAATTACTCTTCAAAGATAATATGATTCATGTGAAATATGGCCGCTCAAAATTGAGAATAGTAAAGCTGCATCACCAATCTGTAAAAGACTGCATTCACTACTCGATGAATGGAAGATACTGAGTGGTTCTCAGTCAGATCTTGGTTGTCACTGAGAAAATTATAAACCCTTATACCTTCCACCACAATACTGCCGCATTCTCCCCAGTCAACCTGTGCCTGACGCCCAGCTAATGTCTCAAACCGCTGCGTGATCCGCGTCACCTTCCGGTCCTTGACTCCTCGCACATACTCTCGGAGAATCGTAATCGATCCCCCATACACTCTCTCCCGTATCTCTCGGAATACTACCGCTGCCGGCAGCTCAAACTCTTCCAATCGTGCTCGTATATACCCCTTATAGGGATCTAGTTTGGAGGCTCTTTTCTTTCTTTTTCTTTTCTTTTCCGGATCAAAGCACAGGTGATTGTAAACCGTCTGCCGACTTACCCCCAATCTCCGCGCGACCTGTGACTTTGTTTCTCCTTGTCTTAAAAAATGTCGTATCATTACACGCGTCTCCTGTGGTATCACAACTCCGAGGTCTCCTTGTGTCGACGATGTCTGTCACTGCCAAACACCATCATACACGCAAGTGAGGCCTTATGTCTTTAACAGATACCTGATTCCAGCAGAAAAGTGTCTAAGTTTATTCCGTTGGTTTTGTCTATGATACAACCGGTGGTGAGAAAAATTCAGAAAATAGGTCTCATTTAAAACCAAATACTTCCTTTTAGACATGGACCTTTATAAAGATCCTTTGCATAGTCATTATAGTTGTATCCTATCCCAATGTTGAAACGTCTTATTGAATAATTTAAATTAAAGGCGAAATGAATGAATCGCAAAGACCCAAGAGTTGAGTTTATGTTATAAAAATCAATATAAAAGTTTTTTGGTAAAAATAGTTTTGAACTAAAACCATAAGAGAAAAGATATCTTTCAAGGAAGTTTAACTTAAAAAATCCCAAATAACCATTCAACATAAAATTGGGTAGAAAAAATGATAACCCGGCATTTCCTGAGATGATTGAGAACCATTCAGATTCTGAAAAAATGAATTGATTAAAAATGTTAATATGAACTGCAGAAATTTGTGCATTTATTTTATTTATCAAACTATAAGTCTCATCAAAATGGTATGCAAAATCTGTAGATAATTGAACTGAGAATATATTTCTCTCTTCTGGATAAAACAGACTTGAAGTATTATAAATATAATAATTACCTGCGAAATAAGGGTAATCTGCATATCGAACGGTAAAAGAATATCGAAGTAATATCTTAAAAATTTGACCTATTAATTTACCAATAAACGATTCCAAAGAGCTATCTTCATCGAATCTTATTTCGTCAACTTCATCATCTTCTTCTTTTTCTACCTCATGTTCTTCAATTTGTTCCTCCTCCTCTTTTATTCTCTCTATAGTCTCTCTTATTTTTTCATCTCCTTCAGTCTCAGATGAGTTTATAGTAAATGACGGGGAAAAATAAAATAATGATGCTATTATAAAAGAAAGAAAAAATATTTTATAATCCATATCTTTATCATAATATAAAAATTCTTGGATTTCGAATCATACAATAGAACCTAAAACAGTAAATTATTATATCATACGTTGTGACTATTTTAAATCCATAGTACAAATTTTGTAAGTTGCCTTGGTTTTTCGAGATATGATTTCGGTATTTGCTCAAATCAAGATTTATGCCCTCTGATAGAATATCAAGATTAAGATTGAGAGGGAAAAAGCAGCACCGAGATAACCAGTGCACCCTTTTCTTTTTCCCATAAAAGTACAGGGAAAGTATCACCATCTATACATGATCTAACAAATAAGCAAATCTATATATCAAAAAACTAAACCAAGTTTTTATCGAAAAAACTAAAGAAAGAGTGGAGCCATGCAAGATAAATACCTTTTCGATCACTTTTGGGTTTGGAAAAAATTCGGAGTGTCAAAACAGTGAAGTTGAACTTGAAAGATCAACAGAAATATTGCTATAAGAATAACTATTATTTTTTTAAATTAAATAAATTACCTCATCTCAAAACTGTTATGCTTAAAATCATAAATTTAAAGTAAATACAATATATAACTAGTATTACCTCAATAACATAAAATTATTGAGAAGAGATTATTTTTATTCGTAGAAAAGTGCAGAATATTCTTAGATAGGAATGGTGATAGAGTTATGGAAGAAAATGTAACGAGGGGTGTACAAACTCTACGCGGTGATCCCAAGAAAGCAATTTTAAAACTTTCAGGACCGATGATGATAGCAATGTTGGTACAGACGATGTACAACCTTGTGGATGCAATCTGGGTTTCTGGGCTTGGACCTGATGCCTTAGCAGCAGTGGGTCTTTTCTTTCCATTTATGTTATTTTTAATGGGATTTTCAAATGGGATAGGTATTGGTGGTGGATCTGCGGTTTCTCGAAGAATTGGTGGAAAGAATAAAATTGCTGCTGATAACACGGCCATTCACACACTTTTTCTTTCTATCAGTGCTGGTCTTATTATAACTCTTTCCTTATTACCCTTTCTTCCCAGAATATACGCTGTGATGGGAGCAAAAGAACAGGTGATAACGATGACGGTAGGATACTCCAGAATAATTGTAAGTGGAGGCCTCTTATTGTTTTTTACCAATATGGCCAATAATCTTCTCAGAGCAGAAGGTGATGCGAAACGATCAATGTATGCAATTATTCTTGGGGCTGTAATCAATATTATACTTGATCCCATTTTTATCTATCTTTTCAGACTAGGGGTATTGGGTGCAGCATGGGCAACGCTTATATCAATTAGTATAACCTCTATTTTTCTGTTTATCTGGCTTTTCCTGAAACGGAATACCTATATAAGTTTGCGATTAAGTGAATTTTCTCCAGACAGGCACATTATAGGAGAGATATTACGGGTGGGCATACCTGCCTCACTTTCGATGATTTCAATGTCAGTTGCAATGTATTTATTGAATATCATAATAATAAAAACAGCTGGTACGAATGGTGTGGCTGTTTTTACATCTGGATGGCGTATTGTTTCGCTGGGTACAATTCCACTTATGGGTATTGCTACAGGAGTAACTGCAGTAACAGCAGCTTCCTATGGTGAAAAAAATCCCAGGAAATTACAAACTGCCTATCTATACGGAATACAGATAGGTATTTTAATAGAAAGTATTATTGCCATCACAACATGTATATTTGCGCGACCGTTATCGCATATATTTACATATGCAGATGAGTCAAAAGTAATAGCGGATGAACTTATCAGGTTTTTCCGCTGGATGGCTCCTATGTACCCTGCAGTACCATTTGGTATGCTTACTGCTGCAATGTTTCAGGGGATTGGTAAAGGTGAACGGGCCTTTGTGGTAACCTTTATTCGAACAATAATTTTACAGGTAATCGGATCATACCTTCTGGGGATTGTTCTTGAGCTTGGATTCTTGGGTGTACTTTGGGGAGTACTTTTTGGTAACTTTACAGCAGTATCAATTTCATTTATCTGGGGTCGTACTACAATAAAAAAACTTTTCATAAAGATGCCTGAAAAAGTTAGTGATAATACATAACTAAAAGGGTGTACCAGGTGCACTATTCACTGATTCTTATTCTTTCTTCTTCTACAATCCACAGACGTCCTTCAATAGTCTCAGTTAAAAATGCTTTTATCATACCTTTACAAATTTCTAATACAAAAGGTTTATCTTGACGTTTTAATCTCAAAACAATGATACCAGGATATCTTTCAGGAGGATACGTACGTATATCTGTAAAATCATTATCCAATGTTACCAGAATATATCTTTCTTTTTTACAAAGAGCAGCAATGTCAGAATCTGAATATCCACTTATACCTTGTTCATGAACAGTGGTTGCCATGTAGCCTGCTTTCTTTAATAAATCTGCGATATCCACCGGTAAATTCTCATCTATTTTTAAGTTAAAAGCCATTTCTGCTCCCTATCTGGGCATGGTGATAATCCGTTCCCTCGCAAGATCTGCTGCATATGCAATTGAGGCCTGAATCGCTTCTTCATTGAGGGTTGGGTAACTTTTTATTATCTCTTCATGGGTAAGCCCAGCAGCCAAATTATCGAGTATAACCGAAACCATTATGCGGGTTTCTCTGATGCAGGCTTTACCGTGACAAACTTGTGGGTCAACAGTGATATATTTTCGCCAATTCATAACTCACCTCCTCCCGTTTCTGACCCAGGAGTTTTCAATAAAAATCTACATATCGTAAAATGTATCAATGATATTAATAAAAGCAAATAGTGTTTGATAGATTCAGTAATATGTTTAAATAGTATGTATAATCTTGAGAATGATTAATGACAAAAAAAACCTCCTAACTTATTACAAGCCAGGAGGTTTCGTTTGAGTGGGAAACGGGAGTCGAACCCGCGACATTCAGCTTGGGAAGCTGAATCCTTGCCAGCTATTTTCGATCTCGTATCTCATGATATTCGTCAATAGATAATTCAATTTCCCGTAATATTTCCCTTAAAAGAGGTCTTGCTAGGGGCCTACTACCATGGTGTGGTATTGTAGTCCTTCTACCATCAGGATGCCGATAGAAAATATGACTTCCTTTTTGCCTTACTCGCTCAAATCCAATCTGAAAGAGCACTTTTTCCAGGTTACCGGCGTCGACGATTCTGAGTCTACTCATTTTCCAACTTCAATTTCTTGTATTCCAACAAATTCCGGTATTGACTCTGTACCTATCTCTTCCAGGCAAAGCTCCAGTACTTCCTGGAGGTTCTTGTGTAACTCATCGAGTGTTTCCCCTTGAGTATGCGCTCCTGGAATTCCAGGTACTATACCGACATATAAACCACTCTCTGGATCCTTTTCAATGTATGCCGCTATCTTCCTCATAAGGTGAGGTGCTCCTCTGTTTATTAACGTTTCATATCCATTGACATAAAATAATAACTCCCCCACCTTCCAAAGGCAAGGGAGTTATCCTTGAGCGGGAAATGGGAGTCGAACCCACGACATTCAGCTTGGGAAACAAATCTTTAGTTTCGCTGATTAATACAAAATTCGGTAAGAAATTCCCTATTTTCTTGTATTCTATATGTTAGGTCAATTGTAGTCTTACTTTTATATCGCTTAGTACACTACAATCTGAATAAAAATTTTCACAATTCCTTGTATTTTATCTACAATAAATGCTACAAAAAATCTGAAAGGAGTAAACCCTTCAGATCTATTGCATAGAATGAATGACTTCGAAAATTTCGGAGAAAAATAAAAAATTTGTGATCACTTAAAATGATGTTTATGAATTATTCAGTACTTTTCTTTAATGTTATTACTTAATAATATTGTTATGATAGAATTTTTTATCGATATTTTTCAATAATTTCTCTCATGTGATTTCATATCTTCTCTTCTTAACCTCAATTGTTACTCTTAGCGCACTCTAATATTGTGCTTTTCGGTTAACATCGGAAAGCCCTATTTTTATGTCAATTTCCTTCAGGGCGAGGGAAGAAATAAGGCTTTTCAGACCCTTTTTAACCGATTTTCAGGCTGATTGATCAATCACTTCCCGAATCCAACTACTATATTCTTTAAACAAATTCACATTATTAAAAATGTGGTCTTATCGCTAGAGAGTTTTAAATATCCTGGAAGTATTCACAAAGGAAAAATCACGATCCTTCTAGGCTTATGTTAGGAAGGCTACTTAGATATTTAAGATAAGCTTTATTGTAATCAATCCAATTGTTTATAATCGTCCTACCTACCAACCTCATGAGTGCAGGGCGCAATGAAGGAAAATGAGCCCTTGTATATGTTTTCTGAATTGTAGTTGTAGCAATATTAAAAGTAGTATTCAATGCACATTTAATTGCACGAGGGAATGAATAAAAATCTTGAAAACATCTTATTGTACCTCGCTGTAACTCGTCAGCAGTCATATTTTTTGGCCTAAATACAACATGCAAACCATCGTAAAAATCCCATTTTTTGTGTAGAAGTCTTCCTTCTTTTTCAAATTGAGAATAGGTTTTGCTTCCTGGAAGGGGAGTTAATATACAGTATTGAACATAATCCAAACCAGTTTTAATACTGAAATCAGAAGTTCTCTTAAATACGTCTTTTGTATCAGAATCATTTCCCAATATAAACATTCCATGTATTTTTATACCATTATCGTGAAAAATTTTTATTGTACGTTCTATATCTTCCAAACTCTGATTTTTATTCATCTCTTTTAAGCTTTGAGGATTTATAGATTCCAATCCAACATAAACAGTAATACATCCAGCTTTTTTCATTTTTGCAACAAATTTAGGTTTTTTTGTTACTTCTGTTCTTACTTGCGCAGACCAAGGCTTATTAAATCCAGCTTCAATCATTAAGTCAAGCATCTGATCTGTTCTTTTTATATTAGCTGCAAAATGGTCATCAGAAAAAAATATCACTACATTTTTATATCTTGAAATCTCATCAATAACTCTTTGAGGGCTTTGGGTTCTATACTCTCTTCCAAACATTTTTGTAACAGAGCAGAAATTACAATTATAGGGACACCCTCTTGAAGTCATTATAGAAAAAACATTCATTTTCTCTGAATCTTTTAAAAGATTAAAATTAAGAAAAGGAAGACCATCTAAATTATTATTTCTAGGTGCATAAACTATTTTATCTTTAATCTTTCCTGATAAAACATCAATAATAATGTTTTCAGCTTCTCCAACAATAATTTGATCAAAATAAGGTTCAACATCTCCTGGAATCATGCTTGCATGAATTCCGCCAATTATAGCTCTTGATTTAAGATCATTAGCTTTTCTTATTTTCCTATATTCACTTGCTATTTCTTTACCTCTGTTAACTGTAGCAGTTATGCAACTTAATCCCAAGATATCAATTGAAACTAGTTCTTCTGGACTTATTTTTCTTCCAAGTATATTTTCATTAATTACAGATACATCATAACCAGCCTGCTCTGCTATTGTCGCAAGATATAAAGGTCCTAAAAGGGGGATGGTCATAGATTTATCAAACACATTAGAATGCGTACCTCTTGGTTCTACAAATAATATCTTTTTTTTATCATTTTTTCTCAATTTTTAACTTCCTATTTTTTTAATATAATTAATAAACCATGGAAATTAAGAAATTATTTCTTTGGCCCGAATGTTTAGGTAGAGTAAATCAACAAAGTACAAATATATAGGTATTGAAATGTGTGCAGTGTATTGAAAGAAAAATCAAAAAACTGATATTCTATAATTGAATTGCAGTTCGTATAAAATTATTACTACGTGATATTGCTTAAAACACAATTCGTAATAAGGTCACACTTTAATAATATAGAATAATCCATTACTTTAAACTAATTTTTATCTTATGCTTTTTTATATACCCACCCTCTATAAGTGCAATGAGAAGAAGGTCTATCATTGTATAATCATGAACTCCTTTTGATTTAAAATAATCTTCAATTCTACTCATGTGATTGATTATTTTCTCATAGAAATCAGCTTTATCGAAGACTAGACCAGTTTTGTTTTTATTCATTATTATTTCCTTTGTCTTATAAGTGTAAAGGATTAAAAACAAAGTTTAATATTGAACTTGTTATAACTATTTTATAAATGAATGTTTACACTAAAAACAAAATTAACTAAAAATAGTAATTTTTCGATAACAAACTCTATTAATTATAATTATTGTTCATTAATATAAAAAAATAAAGTAGAAATATATATTGTATTAAGAACTTCCACCTGAATTGACCTGATTTTTTAAGGTAAAGTATTTTATTGCTTTCCTAAACATAAAATACTGGTGAAACAGATGGTATCATAGATGGACGAAAAGCATGGAAGCTGGAAACTATTTTAGGATGGTTAAATCAAGATAATGTCGAATTACGTGAATTGTATAGAAGGAAAAATCAAGAAAGCTGATAAAAAGTTCACCCTTATATCTTACTCTATTCATTAATGATAAATAGTGTCCCACAATTAGGACATTTCACTTCTTTTTCCTTCTTTGTTTTTTTAATTCTTTCAACAAATCCGGCTCCTAAGATACCAGTAGGTAATGCAAACATCCCAATTCCCAAAATAGCAATTACTCCACCAAGTATTTTACCTAAAATTGTTACTGGATAAACATCTCCATAACCTACTGTAGTTAACGTCGCTACTGCCCACCAAAAAGTTGCTGGTATACTTGGAAAAACATCGGGTTGTGAATTGTGTTCAACATAAAACATTAGGCTTGAAGATAAAATCAATAGGACAATAACAATAGTAAATGTAACAGAGAGTTCTTCTTTCCTTTCTTTTAATACTTCCCCTACTGTCAATAATGCCTTTGAATAGCGGCCTAGTTTAAATAATCTAAAAATCCTGAAAATTCTTAAAATACGGATAAACCGTAAATCAAGACCTTTAATTAATGGTAAGTAAAACGGTAATATTGCAAACAAATCGACAAGAGCAAGATAACTGAATATGTATTTAACTCGACCTAAAAACCAATGACGATATTTTGGATCTTCTGTACACGTCCAAACACGAAGAATATATTCAACTGAAAAAATTATTACCGATACAATTTCAAATCTGATTAAAAAAAAAGGTATTTTATTTTGTATGTTTTCAACTGTACCAAAAATAACTGCTATGACGTTTGAGATTATTAATACTGAAATGAAAATATCAAATATTCTACTTGCTTTATCACCCTCTTTAGCTTTTTCGAGTATTTCATATACCCTTTTTTTAAATAAAAGATATGTCAATTTTCAATCCTGATTATTAGAATCCTCTCAGTAATAAAATTTCTTGATTTACTATAACTTATAGTTGCCATTACCTCATTGTTTAAAATGATATATGAAGTCGCTTCACTCCCTATCTTTCTTTTCTGTTTTTCATCTGATAATTTTATTGCCCAAACCCTTGCATAAGATTCATAATCTTTTTGTGTAATTCCCTCCTTCGCCATTATCTGAGGATCAAGTACAACATTAATAATTTTCCCTTCTTTTATTTCAATTCTGATTATACCAGCCTCCCCACCTGTTTCTTTATCAGAAAAATCCTTATTTAATTGTTTTTCATATTCTACATACCAATTAACATCAATTTTTTCTTCTGTATAATTAGTTATCAAAATACCACCCACCATGAGTACACTGAAGATCATCAAAAATGTAAGTCTCCTCTTTATTTTTTTCTTTTTAACTAACCCGAGTATAAACAATATTAAAAAGAAGATGAAACCTGCTGTACCTAATCCACCAAAGAACGCACCGAGATCATGCATTTTATCCTCCATTTTAAGGATGGTTAGTTATGCTTTATTGATGTAATTTTTTGAGTAAGTTTAATCAGTGTCTTTATTTGAATAAAATTCTCCCCATACAGGATAATGATCGTTCACATCAGCGGGTTCAAGTGTAGGAGAGCTGAAATCATAGAAGGTATCAAACCTATAAACACCTATGTTCCTTTAAAATCTTCATTCATACTCAGTGTAGTTACTATCCGATCATAGGTGTTAGAAAATATCAATTTATTTCATCTACATTTTATCTACAATTTTAGGATTTAAATAAATGATTAGGATAAAAAAAACTCTCTAACTCATTATAAGCTAGAGAGTTTCATTGAGCGGGAAATGGGAGTCGAACCCACGACATTCAGCTTGGGAAGCTGACGTTCTACCACTGAACTATTCCCGCGATCTTCACAAGAAGTATATATGCTTCCCCTCATCCCTGTCAACCGAAAATTTACAACTTTTTTTCGTTGAAATACCGGTTGATTATCTCTCCATTTGTGATATTCTATACTTTTGGAGACACCTATTTCATCCTCAATCGGAGGTCACCATGAGGCGTTCACTTGTACCAGTACTCATCGTAATCACAATTCTGTTCTTTATCGGTTGCGCCAAGACTGCAATAAAAAGTACGATCTCTGACTTTGAAGACGCGATCAATGACGAAAGCGCCTCTGATCTCAAGGAGACGCTCAGCCCTGACAGTGATTTCATTGTGAGTGACCCCACTGCTGCGGAATTTCTAGACTACTTTCAAAGTAGCTCCTACATTCCAGTGAACTACAGCACCCTGGATATCGACGTCGGAGGAGGAGACGCGGATGTCTTCTCAGACGTAAATTACAACGGACTTCCTGCAGAAGCGAAGTTCTGGATGCGAAGGGAGGGGTGGTTCTTATCCTCTGACTGGCGAGTGTACCGATATTACGACGATATTGTTGATATCACAGAACCTATTTGGAGAAAACCTCAAAATTGATAGGGGCACAGAAGGCGAAAATCCCTGTATTCACCCAAAGAAAGGCGCAATACCCTCCTGCGAGTGTTGCGCAATCCACCTGATCTCAAAACACGACCCATGCACTGTCGATCTCATCCACAAGAGCCGAAAACAGTGTGACAACATCCTGGTTTGTCTTTCGGAGCCTCTGGGCGAGTATCTGTGCAATCTG
>Ga0180437_10005408_pt1 | contig 17494 bp, 10 predicted proteins | sample SS_ome_4_FD_132410 | JGI IMG/M metagenome (GOLD analysis project Ga0180437, IMG submission 132410) | Hypersaline lake sediment archaeal communities from the Salton Sea, California, USA - SS_3_D_1 metaG | ecosystem: Environmental > Aquatic > Non-marine Saline and Alkaline > Hypersaline >... | reverse complement strand
TTTACCCATGAGCGTTCTCTGAATATCCAGCGTGGCCTGCCACTTTTGCGATCCGCGGGGATATCGGTTTTTACCGGATTGGTAATACCAGGAACATGAATTGTTATGGGTTTACCAGTGCCATTTTCCTTTGAGTTTGAGCCAAAACAATCGTGTGGGAAAAAATCTCTTCCGCAGTTGCGGATATTAAGATTGCCGTATTTGTGAGCGGCGTGGGTTAGTGTTATAATTCTGGATTCCATTCTTTAGGCCAGTCCTCATAAATTATTTTGTCAATAATAAAACAATACCTTTGTAAGTCAACTATAAACCGTGCCAAAAAAATATTCGAAACTGGAGTTTCCATTGTAACTGATCTGTGATTGAGTGCAATCGGCAACGATAACACACCGAATGAATCGTGTGGATGGCTTTTTGGCTGGTTTGTTATTCGAGTAGTAATGTCGGGGGATGTGTTGCAATTCTGGTGGGTTTTTATTAAGCTGGTTGGTGGTGTTTTTTGAGGGAAACGGCTGATGGATGAATTTCAAATTGATGGGCCTGTGAGGCTGGCCGGTACGGTTGAGGTGAATGGTTCGAAAAATGCGTCTTTGCCGATAATGGCGGCGGCGATACTTGGGCCCGGCCATACTACGTTAAAATCGGTACCGCATTTATCTGATATCGAGGTATTCTCAGATTTGTTAGAGAGTACGGGCTGTAAAACAGATCGGGGCAGCGGTGATGAGCTTGTTATAGATACGAGTGTTATTGATAACCCGGTCGGGTCTTATGAGATAGTACGCAAGATGCGTGCAGGTATATGTGTTCTTGGGCCGCTGCTTGCGCGGTTCGGCAGGGCGAAGGTATCTATGCCTGGTGGATGTGCGATAGGTGACAGGCCGGTCGATATACATCTTCGAGGTTTGTCGGCGCTCGGGGCGCAGATTGAGTTGAGAAATGGTTACATAGTTGCAAAAGCGCCGGCGGGGCTTCGTGGGAGAGAGATTTTTCTTGGCGGTTCGTTCGGCTCGACTGTTCTGGGGACGGCTAACGTTCTTATGGCTGCTGTTCTGGCGAAGGGTGAGACGGTTATCGAATCAGCAGCGTGTGAGCCTGAGATTGCGGATTTGGCGAATTGTCTTAATAAGATGGGGGCGAGGATAAGCGGGATTGGTTCGCCGCGGCTGGTAATCGAAGGTGTTAGTGAATTGCATCCTGTTGAGTACGAGGTGATACCGGACAGGATTGAAGCTGGGACGTTTATGGCTGCGTGCGCTATAACGGGCGGCGAGATTGAGATAGTCAACTGCCGGCTGAATGATATGGTTGCTGTGGTTGATAAGCTGCGAGGTATCGGTGTTGAAGTGGAGAAATCCAGTAAGGGGTGTGTAGTGAGCTGCGTTGGGAGGTTGAAGGCGGCTGATATTACTACTCAGACTTATCCGGGTTTTCCGACGGATTTGCAGGCGCAGTTTATGGCGTTATTGTCTGTTGCTGAGGGCAACAGTATTATCACGGAGAAGATATTTCCCGACCGTTATATGCATGTGGCGGAGCTGAATCGGATGGCGGCACAGCTTCGCAAGGAAGGGCCTTGTGTGTTTGCGGCTGGGGTAGGGGGGTTGTTTGGTGCACCGGTTATGGCGTCAGACCTTCGGGCGTCGGCGGCGCTTGTGCTGGCGGGCATTGCGGCTGAGGGCAGGACAACGGTCAACAGGGTATATCATATTGACAGGGGATATGAGCGGATAGAAGAGAAGCTGAATCTGCTCGGTGCGAAGATAAATCGTAAGCAGTTATGAGATGAGAGGTTGTTTTTAATCATTGACAGAGAGGAATTAAGTTTATAAAAAGGGGGGTTCTTGTTTGTTTTTTGTAACCACCCGTTTTTGGCGGGTCGAGTTGAGTGCATTTTAATTTTTAATTCCCTTAATCGGGTCCGCCACAGGCGGGAGGATTTAAGAAGGAGAGTTTAACGATGTCTAAGAAGAGAGTTTATTTTTTCGGCGGCGGCAAAGCGGAAGGCAACAAGGGTATGAAAGAGCTGCTTGGCGGTAAGGGAGCAAACCTTGCGGAGATGACCGGGCTTGGTGTTCCAGTTCCGGCCGGTTTTACAATCAGCACAAAAGTTTGCACAGAATATTACAAATCAGGCAGGAAATGGCCGGCAGGGCTTGACAAAGAGGTTGACCGAAATCTCGCCCGGCTGGAGAAAGTAATGGGGTCGAAGCTTGGCGATACCGAAAATCCGCTGCTTGTCAGTGTCAGAAGCGGTGCTGCTGTCTCGATGCCTGGGATGATGGATACGGTTTTGAATCTTGGTCTGAGTGATGATGTGATTGACGGCATTATAGAAAGGACCGGCAATGCGCGATTTGCATACGATATTTACCGCCGATTTATCGATATGTTCGGTGACGTGGTGATGGGCTGCGAGCACAAATACTTCGAAGAGGTTATTGAGGGAGCGAAGAAGAAGGCAAAGGTAAAGCTCGACAGTGAACTGAATGCGGAGCAGCTTAAAGGCGTTGTCGAGGGTTACAAGAAGGTATATCGCAGGCGTGTGGGGAGGCTTTTTCCGCAGGATGGTAAAAGTCAACTGACTCTTGCGATTAATGCGGTTCTCGGCTCATGGGATACACCTCGCGCGGTAAGGTATCGTGAGTTGAACGGTATTACGGGGCTGCTTGGTACGGCGGTGAATGTTCAGGCAATGGTTTTCGGTAATATGGGTGAGGACTGCGGGACTGGTGTTTGTTTTACGCGTAATCCGAGCACGGGGAAAAAGGAATTTTACGGTGAATTTCTGATGAACGCACAGGGGGAAGACGTAGTGGCGGGGATTCGGACGCCGCTGGAGCTAAAGAAGCTGTCTAAAATAATGCCGAAAGCCTATAAGCAGCTAACCGGTCTGATGACGAGGCTGGAAAAACACTATAAAGATATGCAGGATATGGAATTTACTATTCAGGGGAAAAAACTCTACATATTGCAGACTCGGACAGGTAAGCGGACAGCGGAGGCGGCTGTAAAAACGGCAGTTGATATGGTTAGTGAAAAACTAATTGCTAAAAAAGAGGCGGTCAAAAGAGTAACGCCTGCGCAGCTCGACCGGCTGCTGCATCCGCACTTTGACCCTAAGGCACAGAGGAAGGTTTTGACTAAGGGGCTACCGGCGTCGCCTGGGGCAGCGGTGGGGCAGGTTGTATTTAGCGCTCAGTCTGCCGAGAGCTGGAGAGATAAAGGTAAGGACGTAATTCTTGTCAGGACGGAGACGAGTCCGGAAGATATCGGTGGGATGGACGCAGCGAAGGGGATACTTACGGCGAGGGGGGGGATGACGAGCCATGCGGCGGTGGTTGCACGCGGTATGGGTAAGTGCTGTGTGGCTGGCGCCGGTGACATTCATGTAAATTACAAGGCCGGGAAGTTCAGCGTGAAAGGTAAAGTTGTAAAAGAAGGGGACTGGCTGAGCATTGACGGTGCAACCGGTGAGGTTATGAAAGGCCAAATTAAAACCGTGCCGCCGCAGGTCAGCGGAGATTTCGGCAGGTTTATGGAGATATGCGACAAGATTCGCAAACTGGGCGTTCGGACTAATGCCGATACGCCGGGCGATGCGGCCCGTGCGAGGGGTTTCGGCGCCGAAGGTATCGGCCTTTGCCGGACCGAGCATATGTTCTTCGAGGGCCAGCGGATATGGGCGGTGCGTCAGATGATTCTTGCGGCGGACGGTTATGCGGCGATGCTGGATGAGAAAGAGGCCGCCGAAACGGCAGGCGAAAAACGGGCGATTGAAAGGCGTTACGACACGACCAGGAAGCGGTTCGAAGGTGCCCTGAAGAAACTGCTTCCATACCAGCGGAAGGATTTCGAGAAGATATTCAAGGCAATGGCGGGCTTGCCTGTAACTATACGGCTGCTGGATCCGCCCCTGCATGAATTTTTGCCGCAGGAGAGAAAGGCCCAGGAGGAGATGGCGAGGCGTTTGAAGGTAAGGCCGGCCGAGGTAAAAAAGATGGTAGAGCAGCTTCACGAATTCAATCCTATGCTTGGTCACCGCGGGTGCAGGCTGGCGGTCAGCTATCCGGCCATCTACCGGATGCAGACCCGTGCTATTATCGAGGCGGCTATTAACGTTAAAAAGTCGGGCAAGATTGTACGTCCGGAGATTATGATACCGTTGGCCGGCTCGCTCGAAGAACTGAAATACGTCAAGGGCGAGATTGTCGATGAAATCAATCAGGTATTCAGGAAGAAGTCTGCGAAAGTGAAATATTTGATAGGGACGATGATCGAGGTTCCGCGTGCAGCGCTGACTGCTGATGAAATAGCGAAGGAAGCGCAGTTTTTCAGTTTCGGCACCAATGACCTGACGCAGATGACGATGGGATTTTCACGTGATGATGCGGGCAAGTTCCTTGGGGAATACGTTGCCAGGGGGATTTATCCCGCCGACCCGTTCCAGATGCTTGACCAGGTCGGTGTCGGAAAACTGGTAGAGATGGGGACGAGGCTCGGGCGCAAGACAAAGAAGACCCTTAAAGTTGGCATCTGCGGTGAGCACGGCGGTGAGCCGGCGAGCATTGATTTTTGCCACCGGGTTGGAATGAATTACGTATCTTGTTCTCCGTTCAGGGTTCCGATAGCAAGATTGTCTTCTGCGCAAGCGGCGGTGAGGTAGTTAGCGTTTAGCGTTTAGCTTCGGTCGGTGCTCGGCAGTTGTATTGTAAAGGGCTGGTTGTTGACACAGGGATTAGTTGAGATAGAATAAGTGTGTTCGCATTGTCGGATTTTTGCTGGTGGGAGTAGCTCAGCCGGCCAGAGCACTGGATTGTGGTTCCAGGGGTCGCGGGTTCGAATCCCGTCTCTCACCCTTGCCGGTACAAGTCCCGAAAGGTTACTGTGTGGGTTGTGTTTTTCGGATAGTAAGCACACAGCCTGTTCGGAATACTGAGTTATTATCACTCTTGTCGTTATTCAAAATGTTTTAAGGTGTTTTCGTCTTCACTGTTTTAATACGTGAGCCGCACGACGAAGTCTGTAAAAAGGGTTAGGGCTTTATAAGTATTTGTATAGTCAAAGATTAGAACGACGGCAAAATGTATGGCCTGTATTATGCTGGATTTTGAATTTCACTACGAAAGTAATTATCAGAAGTGTATAATACGGCTGATATGGCAAAATCTGTTTACAGGATAATTGATGCGAATTTCAACCGCGCCCGTGAGTCTCTGCGTGTGGTCGAAGAGTTCTGTCGGTTCGCGCTGGATTCCGGTGCTCTGAGTAAGCGGGCCAAAGAGATTCGTCACCGTCTTTGCCTGCATATAAGTAAGCTGAGTTCCGGCAGGTTGATTGCAAGCCGTGACACAACCGGAGACGTGGGAGTTGGGCGCCGGGTAAATGGTGAAATCAGTCGCCGAGATTTGCATGATACAGTTGTGGCGGCCTGTAAACGGCTCAGTGAGGCACTTCGGTCGTTGGCCGAGATGGTTCAAACGCTTGATGTCAATCTTTCAAATCAGATAGAACGGTTAAGATACGATTGCTATACGCTGGAGAAAGATGTTTTAATCTTTGCCGATACCACGGAGAAGTTCAGTGGTGTCGGTCTGTACGTGATAATTTCATCTGATTTACCGTCCGAGGTGCTTTCTTTGAGCAGTCTGTGCGCGGCAGGTGGTGCTGACTGTATTCAGCTTAGAGCGAAAAATATTTCAGATAAGGCTTTGTTTTTTCTGGCTCGGGAATTTGTAAAAGTATGCAGGGGTTTCGACGTGGTAAGTATTATTAACGACCGCGTGGATATTGCCATTTCGTCCGGCGCCGACGGCGTACATTTAGGGCAAGGTGATTTGCCGGTTCACGAGGTTCGAGAGCTGGAATCATACCCGTTAATTATCGGAGTCAGCACGCACACGCAGCAGCAACTCGAGCAGGCCTGCCGTGAGCTACCCACTTACGTGTCTCTTGGTCCTTGTTTTAAGACTTCGACCAAGCCTGATGCGGATGTTGCCGGGCTTGATTATGTTGTCGAAGGTCTCAGGCGGCTCGAAGGAAGCGGGATACAATCGGTGGCTATCGGCGGGATAACGCCCGACAATCTGGATGAGGTGGCAGGCAGCGGAGTCAGATGTGTGGCTGTTTGCAAAGCCATTACCGCTTCGCCCGACCCGAAAGAGATGTGCCGGATTTTCAAGCAAAGAATATACCCTGAAGGGTATAAACCAGCCACAGGCGGGTAAACCACGCCAAGGGCGGGTAAACCACAATCGTAAGTAGTATAGTTGTTTTAATGCTATGCAATTTCGAGTACAATCCAGGCGTCAATAATGTGTCCGGTCATAATCTAAACAGACAAATTGCCGAGAAGAGAAGAGATGTTGAGAGTTCATAGCTTTCTTATTTTGCTTTGGTTAACTGTATCTGTAATGCTTAATTGTTCTACGGCTTTCGCGGCACAATACAAAAAGACAGGTATTGCCCTGCTAAATGCAATAGCAGGGAACGATACCAAAAAGGCCCTGGAAGGATGCAGAAGACAACTCAAGCAGAATCCTGAAGACGCGGAAATACGATACTTGCAGGCACTGGCCTATTCGAAATCAAACCAGCCCGAAGAGGCGTTCAAAGCAGTTCAGCAGGCGCTTGGATCAGGTTTACCGTTAGAGAGATTCATAGCCGGCCCGCGTGATTTTTTTGCGCCGCTTTATGAATATCCTGCATTCGAAGAACTCGTAAAACAGCAAAATATAGAGTTACTGCACGGCCCGCACCTCGGTTCCGTAACCGACAACTGTGCACGGATATGGGTGAGAACCGCCTCCGAAGTACCTGTAAATGCGGTGTTCTCGAGTCTGACGAAAAGTGATGATAAAACCTTCACAACCTCAACGGTAACCACCAGCAAAGATAATGACTACACCGCGGTGCTCGAAATAACAGGTTTAATGGCCGATACCGAGTACACCTACCAGTTGAATATTGACGGCAAACCTGTGAAATTAGCCTCAAAACCCACTTTTCGAACATTCCCCCCAAAAGGCACAAAAACAAAATTCACCATAGTTTTCGGCGGCGGAGCAGGCTATACCCCATGGCATGAGTATATGTGGAATACCATTTTGTCGCATAAGCCGCTGGCGCTTATGGCCTTAGGCGATAACGTTTATATCGACACTCCTGAGATTTCCCAGGTCCAGAAATACTGTTACTACCGCCGTCAGTCTCGTCCTGAATTCCGGTCATTCGCAGCATCGACTCCTCAGTTTGCAATTTACGACGACCACGACTTCGGTGGTAACGACTGCACCAGCTCGCTCGATATCAACGTACCGGCGTGGAAGCTCGATGTTCTCAAAGTATTTACGGATAACTGGGTTAACCCATACTACGGCGAAGGAAGTGAAAATCCCGGCTGTTTCTTCGATATGTCGATTGCAGATGTTGACTTTTTCTTTCTCGATACCCGCTTCTATCGTCAACACCCCAGGAGGGTAAAAGACGCATCAATCCTCGGCCCGTACCAGGAAAGATGGCTGTTCGATAAACTAAAGGCATCTAAATCGACCTTCAAAGTCATAGCAAGCTCGGTACCGTTTGCGCCAGGTGTAAAACCGGGCAGTAAAGACCCGTGGGATGGTTTCCCGGAAAGGCGCGAAGAGCTGTTTTCATTCATCGAGGAAAACCGCATCGAAGGCGTTATCCTGATAGCAGCGGACAGACATCGCTCCGACGCATGGAAAATCGAACGCCCAGGTGCGTATCCTCTTTATGAGTTTATGAGCTCTAAACTTACTAATGTTCATACACACAAGATTATCAAGGGTTCACTGTTCGGGTATAACGAAAAATGTTCCGTCGGTTTTCTGACATTCGACACGACAAAAGCCGACCCGGAAGTTACCTACAACATAGTAACGATAGATAATGAAACGCTGCCTGCCCCTTACGAATTAACAATAAGGAAATCCGAACTGTCCTTCTAAAATACCCAGACCGTTTTTCTGATTATCGGGAGATTGTATGATGAAGCTGACAAGAAGAGAGGCTTTGAAATGGTTCGGCATTGCATCACTGGTTGCGGCTGCCAGCGGCAGTGTAAAGACGGCCGGTACTTCAAAGAAACGCCCGAATATTCTGTGGATATCCTGTGAAGACATCAGCCCGAATCTCGGCTGCTATGGCGATAAAAACGCTGTTACACCTACACTCGACAAGCTCGCCACACAGGCTGCACGATACACAAACGCATTCACCGTTGCCGGTGTCTGTGCACCGAACCGTTCGGCGATTATCACCAGCGTTTATCCCGAATCACTTGGTACGTGCGATATGCGGTGCAGGGCGCTGCTGCCGGAGAAAATCAAATGCTTCCCAGAGTACCTGCGAAAAGCAGGGTATTACTGTGTTAACAAAGGCAAAAAGGATTATCAGTTTAGTTGGCAATTTAACAAACAGGCATGGGACGAAGATGACAGAAAGTGGCCGTGGCGTAATCTTTCGAATGAGCAGCCCTTTTTTCTTGTAGTCAACCACCATATTACCCACGAAGGCCCGGTCAATGTTCGAAGCGAAAAGGCACACAAGGAACACACTCCGAGAGTGACAGATGAGCAGAGGCAGTTGCCCGAAAAGATGGAACTTCCGCCTTACTATCCTCAGACCAAGACAGCGAAGCAAATGTGGGCCCGCTACCTTGAATTGATTACGCAGCTTGACTGCGAGGTATCTGACCTGCTCGAGCAATTAAGAAAGGACGGGCTGGAAGACGACACGATAGTGTTTTTCTGGTCTGACCACGGCGTAGGCCTGCCGCGTGCAAAACGCTGGCTGTACGATTCCGGGACACGCATCCCCTTAATCGTTCGGATACCAGAGAAATTCCGCACAGGCGACCAGGGCAAGCCGGGTTCGGTGTGTGATGACCTCGTCAGCTCTATCGATTTGGGGCCGACAGTATTGAACCTTGCCGGCGTTGACATACCCGAATACATACAGGGCCTGCCGTTCCTCGGTGAAAACCTGCCGGCGCCGCGCAAATATATTTACGGCACACGAGGCCGAATCGATGAGCGCTACGATATGGTCAGAAGTGTGCGTGAGAAACGGTATCACTATATCCGCAACTATCAGCCGTACAAGCCGTATTATCAGCACAACCAGACGCCCGAAGGTGGTGGTATGATGATAGAATTGCGCAAACTTCACGCACAGGGAAAACTCAACCCCACCGCAGAATTGTTTATGGCCGATTCCAGGCTACCGGAAGAGCTGTACGATACTAAAACCGACCCGCACGAAATCCACAATATCGCTTATTCGCCCAGGGTTTCAAAGGTGCGGTGGCGTCTGCGGGCGGCGCATCGGAAACACCTTTTCGAGGTGAAGGACCTTGGCTTCATACCGGAAGCGGATTTGGTCGAGCGTGAGAAAAAAGTCGGCAACAGATACGACATACTCCGTCAGCCCGGAGGAGACAAATTGCTTGAGAGACTTTATAAAATCGCTGTCATCGCCGCAAGTTCGGACTCGAGGGGTTTTGGTATGCTTTCAGAGGCACTCAAAGACAATGACGCCGCAATACGCTACTGGGGTGCAGTCGGACTGGGCAATATCGCAAAATATGCCGGCCGGGCTTCGGATAAGCTGCTGGCGGCAACGAAAGACAGCTCGGCTGTCGTCCGTATTGCAGCTGCCCGAGCACTGTGTAAAATGGGTATGCAGGAAAATGGACTGGCCGTTCTGACAGAAGAGGTTACATCTGAGAACCAGTGGGTCAGGCTGCAGGCGGCGATAGAGCTGGACGAGATGGGAGAAAAAGCGCGGCCGGCCATAGAAGCTATGAAGAAAGCCTGTGACACTTCCAGGTGGCCAGGCTGGCCTAAAGGAAATCAGTACACCGAGAGAGTAGCCAGGCACGCACTGGAAAATCTCGGAGTTGAACTTACTGCGAAAGAAAATTAATATTAAACTACGTAAAGAAAGAAGGAGAGGGCAGTTATTATGGATAGACGAGAATTTCTTAAGGGGTTATCTGCCGGGGCAGTTGCGTTTCTTGGAGCACCTTGCATATCGCTTGCCGGCGGGAAAGATGACAGGCCTAATATCGTTCTTATTATGGCTGACGATATGGGTTATTCCGATATCGGGTGTTACGGCGGTGAGGTCAGGACTCCTAATCTCGATAAGCTCGCCTACGGCGGAATGCGTTTTACTCAGTTTTATAACTGTGCCAAGTGCGGTCCGACACGGGCAACGCTTCTGACGGGACAACATTACCAGACGGTGGGAATGAAGCGTATGCAGTACGGCGCAACGTTTGCGGAGGTACTGCGGCCGGCCGGCTATCGTACGTTGGCATGCGGCAAATGGCACCAGAAGCCGCTCCCGACGACGCGCGGGTTCGACCGTTACTACGGGCTGGCGGACGGCTGCTGCAACTATTTCAATCCCGGTATGGAAGCCAGAGAAGATGAGCCGCGGCCCGGCCGCAAGAGTAAAAACAGAGGCCCCCGCCGCTGGGCGATTGAAGACAAAGAGATTATGGGATATACGAATCCTGATAAGGATTTCTATACTACCGATGCCTTTACGGACTATGCCGTTGACAGGCTCGAAGAATATAAGGGTGAAGATAAGCCTTTTGTTTTGTACCTTGCATATACGGCGCCGCATTACCCGCTGCACGCGTGGCCGAAAGATATCGCCAAATACCGCTGCAAATACAGAGACGGGTGGGACAAGCTCCGCCAGAGCAGGTATAAACGCCAGCTCGAGATGGGGCTTATAAAGGCGGAGACAGCGCCGTTGTCGAAACGGGATGAAAGTGTGAAAGCATGGGAGTCTCTCAGCGAAGAACAAAAAGATGCCGAAGACCTCAAGATGGCGGTGTATGCGGCGATGATAGAACGGATGGATGTGGGGATTGGCAAGGTGGTTGAAAAACTCAAAGAACTGGGTAAATTTGAAAATACACTCATACTGTTCCTCTCCGACAACGGCGGCTGTGCCGGGAGTCCGAATCCGACGCCGGAGATTGCGCCCGGGCCGGTAGAAAGCTACCGAGCGGTTGGCAGGTCGTGGGCGAACGCGAGCAACACGCCTTATCGCAAATACAAAAGAAGCGATTACCACGGCGGCAACTGCACACCGTTTATCGCACACTGGCCGGCCGTAATAAAAGCCGGGCAGCTGACCGACCAGGTCGCCCATATAATCGACATCCTGCCGACATTTATGGAGCTGGCCGGTGCGTCTTATCCGGACGAAATCGACGGAAGAAAAATCAAGTCTGTGGCCGGAAAGTCACTTTTGCCGATTTTCGAAGGCAGGCAGCGAAAGCCTCACGAGGTTCTCTGCTGGCAGTATAAAGATGCGGCGGCAATTCGCAGGGGCGACTGGAAACTCGTAAAGTGGAACGATTCCGGATGGGAGTTGTACGATTTGTCGAGTGACAGGACGGAGACGAAAAATCTGGCGGACAAATATCCTGAAAAGACAGAGCAAATGAAGCGCACCTGGCAAAAGTGGATTAAAAGCACTGCAGCAGGATTGCCCGAACGCTTACAGACAAAATTTTAGTCTTCCGTCGGTCAGCCGAGGTCTTTTAACAGAGTTCATTCGGGATTTTTATTTCATCAGCAAGGTGGCAGGTTATATGGGAGATTGTAAAAATAGTTGTGCGTGGGCGGCTGTGTGTTACAATCAGGGGGTAAATCGGTTACGTTTTCGTGCTGTTAATGCAGTTTCTTTTCTGATAAGGGGAGATTTGAGATGGCTGAAGTGCCTCCTGTATTGCTCTCGGCGATAATCTGCGAGAGGATAATCTTCGACAAGATTACGTCGATGCCGACGCTTGTTAATATCATTCAGACTATAAATGCACACCGATATCCTGTGCGCTATGAGCAGGTGATTTTTTTCTGTGAGTTGACCGACGGGCACGGCAGAACCGATGCGGAAATAAAGCTGATTGATACTAACGAAGATGACAAGGTGATTTTCAGTCGGACCGGCCAGGTGGATTTCAAAGACGTAAAGCAGATAGTTACCCTGGCGATGAATCTGCAGGGTATGGTCTTTCCTCATCCCGGTGAATACCGCTTCCAGCTATCTGCACAGGGTCAGCTTCTCGGTGAGCGAAGGGTTGTTTGCAGGAAGGTTGAAATGCCGCCCGGCAATAAGCCCGAACGCAACGAATGATTCACACGAACTTTTTTAGGCACAGATAAACACTGATTCCGCTTCACTGATTGCGCTGATTAGCGCTGATTAGCGCTGATTTATAAAACGCTATACGGGATACGCAATACGAGTCGGGCGTGGTTTTCGGCAGTCACGGGGGAGATTTTATGAGTTATCGATTGTGCTGTCTCCCCGCTGTTTTGGTTTGAGTTGAGCTCTTACCGTCGGCAGGCTTTGCGGGTAGTTGTTTCGGATGAATTCAATCAGTTTTTCGCGTGTGTGGCATCTGAGCGACCAGGCTTTCGAGGCGTCTGCCGCGCTGACGAGTGCCCGCAGCTCAATTGTCTGTTCTGTGGTATTGGTTACCTGCAGTGCGCATACTTTCCGGTCCCACAGGTCTGTCCGGCTGACGATTTTCGAAAGTTCGGCGCGGACGGCGTCTATTGGAATAGTGTAATCAGTGTACAGATATACGGTGCCGAGAATGTCGGAGCTTTGCCTGGTCCAGTTCTGGAAGGGGTTTTCGATGAAGTATGTGATAGGGACAACGAGCCTTCTTAGGTCCCAGATTTTGACGACGACGTAAGTAAGTGTTATCTCTTCTATTCTGCCCCATTCATTTTCAACAATGACGACATCGTCCAGTCGGATGGGCTGAGTAAAAGCAATCTGCAGGCCTGCGATAAATGTTCCTATCGTTCGCTGTGCGGCCATACCGACTACGATACCGATTATGCCCGCTGAAGCCAGGATGGTTGTTCCCAACTGCCTCACCTTATCGAATGTAATCAGTATCGTGCCCATCGCCAGGATGGTGACGACGGCAAGCACTATGCGCTTTAAGACGCGAAACTGTGTCTGTATTTTTCTTGCCCGGAGGTTGTCGGCCTCTTCCATCCTGAATCTTGTCATTACATAATCCTGCAGGACGCTGGTGAGCTTGACAACAAGCCAGGAGACCAGGATTATTAACACTATGCCTGCAAGATGCCCGATAAAGTCAGGCTCTTTTCGGTCGTAGATTGATTCGAAGCCCAGCCTGACGACGAGTAAAACAATTATCCACTGGGAAGGACGGTAACAATGTTCGATTAGTGAATCGTCTATCTTACTTTTTGTTCGCTGGGTTATTTCTTTCAGGATTCTAAATACGAGAAAATGTCCCAGCAGTCCGACGGCGGCTGCTGTTATCAGCAGGATTGTTCCGTTGTCGCCGAGAGTCCAGCGGAAAGATTGATTCGCGCCGGAGGCATCGGCAATCAGCAAAGCGTTCAGTGCGCTGATAACGTTAACGCTCACAGTGTGTGTCCTTATATCGCTGGTGTTATCTAATCAGAGAATTGAGCATATCGAGGTAGTCGGATAACAGGCGGGTTATCAGGAATTTTTCCCGTACATTTTCTTTTGCCTTTTTTCCTATTTCGGCGGCGTAATCAGGCTCTTTTATAAGCTGTATTATTCTTTCTGCGAAAGCATCATAGTCTTTTGGTTTTATCAGAAAGCCGTTTTCCCCGTCGTCTATCTGTATAGGGATACCGCCGACATCAGAGGCGACGACGGGTTTAGCTTTCCACAGGGCCTCCGTGACAGCGAGGCAGAAGCCCTCTCTTGTGGATTTTTGAATTATGACATCAGCGAAACGCTGGATGGAATTAACGAGCAGCTGGCTGTTTCCGACGACGAAGACAACGTCCCTGTTTTCCAGATATTTTCTGGCTTTGCGTTCGACTTCCCTGTACATTTTGACGGCTTCCGGGTCGTCTCCTGCAATGTTATAGCAGAAGACCAGCCGACAATCTATTTTCTGTTTCACGCGTTCGAAGACATCAACCACGCCATTTGGGTCCTTCCATGGGTCGAGTCTTGAGACCTGTGCTATGATTGGTTTGTCCGTCGGGATGCCGGCTTTTTCGACCTGTTCACGGATGGTTTTTTCTTCGAGGTCAACATTTTTCGGTGTGAGTGGGTTTATGGCGGGAAACATTAGTCTCTGGTCAACGGGCAGGTCGTTTTTGATATAGTCTTTGCTTGAAATAATAATCTGGTCGTATTTAAGCAGGAAGTTTTTTGAAAACTCCCATAACTCACTGTTCGGGTTTGTCAGGTCAATATGGCATCGCCAGACCCACGGCTGCTGTTTTCTGTAAAAGCTTATAAGCGAGAGCGGCTGAGGGTCGTGGACTATTACGCAATCGTGGTCCAGATGAGTGAAGTGTGAAAAGTTTTCATTTACCTGCAGATAGGTTTGTTTAACGGATTCAGTCAAGTTTATTTTTGCGCCCTGGAGTGCGTTGTGGAATTTTTTTGTTATATCGAAAAAGTCTGAGCTGCCAAAGAGGTTACGCCATCCGGCATCTATCCCGACAGCGTTCATCAGCAACACCAGCGAATAGAGTATTTCCACTACGCCGCCTCCCTGGTATGTTGAATTGAGATGTATAACGTGTCTTCCATACAAGCGGCGTGCTCTTGTATAGATTTCCGCCAGGACGGTGTCCGGCACAATATAACGAAAGCTTTCAAGACTTAACATAGCTACTCCTTAATCAAGACCAGTTTAATTTCATAATTCTTTAAGAAGAGTTCTCAGTTCTGAGACCGAATGCAGGTTAAATTTGGCCTCGGAGATATCGTAACCTATTTTTACAGAGTATGCAGTTTCCGGCAGAGCGGCGAAGAGGTCTTCGTCGGTGTAGTCGTCTCCTGCGGCCAGGACGAAGTCCCAATTTTCTTTTTTGAGCCATTGTTCGACGGCCATACTTTTTCCGATACCGATATTTTTTATTTCCAGAGTTCTGTCACCCTCGAAGACTCCTACGCTGAGGTTTTCCGTCAGATTCATAATGGCGTCTCTCATTTCCTGTGTTCTGAGGCCCGCGAGTTCGGGGTTAGAGCGGTCGAAATGCCAGATGAGAGCGAAATCTTTTTCCTCGATTGAGGAGCCCGGCGTCCGGTCCTCGTACATCTCAAGGATAGGCCGAATGGTCTGTTTCCAGTCGTTGCGCAGAGGTTCTATCGGTAGCCATTCGGCGTTTTTTTGTCTGATCCATGCGCCGTGTTCCGCGATAAGTGCGGTGTTCAGCCAGCCAAACCAGTGCGTTAGTGTGTCTTTGTCTGTACCGCTCATAACAATCAATTCGTTTTTCTTGTCGTCAGCGAGTTTTTTCAGTATCTCGATGAGCTCTGTATCCGGGGTCATCTTTTCCGTCCGGCTTTTTATATCGGCCATTGTTCCGTCATAATCCAGCAATAAAAGGCGTTTTTTGCTTTTGCCGTACTGCCATACCAGTTCTTTCCTGGCCGGCTCGGCGAGTTTTCTGACCGACAGCTTTTGCTGTTCCTGTTTTACGTTATCCAGTGTCCCGACAAAATCATTTGCCCATCTGCTTACAGTGTAGCGTTTCAGTCTTTTCTGCATCATTCTATTTCGGTGCAATTGCTCGTTCACGGTCATTTCCAGAGATTTTTTAATAGCGGCAACTATTTCCGCCTTGTTGTTTGCGTTGACTATTATGGCTTCGCCGAGTTCACTGGCCGAGCCGGTCATTTCGCTGAGTATCAGCACGCCTCTGCCGTCGGTATTGACGGCGACAAACTCCTTCGATATCAGGTTCATACCGTCCCTGAGTGGTGTAACAAGGGCGGAATCGGCACAGTGATAAAGAGCAGTGAGCTGTTCGAACGGCAGTGACTGGTAAAGATACCAGACGGGCATCTGGCCTATGGAACCATATACGCCGTTGACTCTTCCTATGAGCTGTTCAAGCTCACTTCTCAGGATTGCATAGTCCTCCACACCAGTACGGCTTGGTACCACAACCATAATCAATGCCACATGCCCTCTGTATCCGGGATTTTGTGAGAGGAATAAGTCGAAGGCTTCCAGCCGTTTTATTATACCCTTTGTGTAATCCAGCCTGTCAACTGAAAGGACGATTTTACGGTTACCGATTTTTTTTCGGATTTTTTGAGTTTCCCTCTGGACTTCGTAATTTTGTGATGCCTCGGAGTATTTTTTGTAATCTATGCCCATTGGAAAAGCGTCTGTTTTCACGATTCTGTGGCCTATTCTAAGTCGCGCTGCGTTGTGCTCTATCGCCCTTAGCCTGCATACGCTGCTCAAAAAGTGGCGAACGTAATCGTAGGTGTGAAAGCCTATCAAGTCGGCGCCGAGCAGGCCGTCTAATATGTCATCCCTCCACGGAAGAAGGCGGAATAACTCGAAAGATGGAAATGGTATGTGAAGGAAGTAACCTATTGCAATATGAGGGTATTTTTCGCGCAGCATTTTCGGCAGCAGCATCAGATGATAATCGTGCACCCAGACAATATCATTTGGTTTCAAGATGTTCGATATTTTGTCGCAGAAGATATGGTTGACCTCTTTGTAGGCCTGCCAGAAGGAGTTTTCGTACACCGCTCGCGCGGGGAAGTAGTGGAACAATGGCCATAAGGTTTCGTTCGAAAAGCCGCAATAGTAAGAATCGAGCTGTTTTTCTGAGAGGAATATGGGGTAATAGTTTTTTTTAGTCAGTTTTTCTGTAATTTTTACTTTTTCATCACCGGTGAGTTGGCCGTCTGTTATGCCGGGCCAGCCGACACATTTTTGGTCGTAGATTTGGCTGAGAGAAGACAGCGCAGAAGCCACCCCGCCCGGGCTGTGTCGGATGTCGAGCTTGTTTTTTGTTTTTGATACGCGAATCGGCAGCCGGTTCGCTGCTATAATCAGTCTCGTCACGGCCAGCTTCCTTTTTGAATCTCTATAGCGCTAACGATTGCGATGGCTTATGCCGTTGACTTTAGCACATAAATTGTTCACAGACAAGCAAAAATCTCTTCGCGTGGTACAGTATAAGGTGGGTAATTCCCTCCTGTGCTAATATAGTAAAGGAAAGGCATAATCAGCGGCGCTTGACATCCGGTGTAATCTGCTTTATGGTTTGCGGTTCAGGGATAGCTGTCCCATGGAGGTTTCAGTAAGTGGATAAGAAAGTGGTAACGAGGTTTGCGCCTTCTCCGACCGGTTATCTTCACATCGGTGGTGCGAGAACCGCTCTTTTTAACTGGCTGTGCGCGCGGCGTAACGGCGGCAGATTTCTTTTGAGAATCGAAGATACCGATACCAGGCGAAATAGTCCGGCCGCAATCGAACAGGTGATAAAGGACCTTCGCTGGCTTGGGATTGAATGGGACGAGGGGCCTGGGGTCGGCGGACCGAACGCCCCTTATATGCAATCACAGCGGACCAATATATACGATAGTTATATTAAGCAGCTCATCGAGAGCGAAAAAGCTTATTACTGTTTCGATACACCTGATGAGCTGC
>Ga0180437_10005407_pt1 | contig 17494 bp, 10 predicted proteins | sample SS_ome_4_FD_132410 | JGI IMG/M metagenome (GOLD analysis project Ga0180437, IMG submission 132410) | Hypersaline lake sediment archaeal communities from the Salton Sea, California, USA - SS_3_D_1 metaG | ecosystem: Environmental > Aquatic > Non-marine Saline and Alkaline > Hypersaline >... | reverse complement strand
CATCCATTGTTAGCCAATGAAAGCCTTTATTTTTATTTTCTTTTGCCCTTAAACTTGCAAAATAGCGGCATAAAATTGTTTTTCCAACGCCAGGAGGTCCGACGAGAGCGGGGAATAGTCCAGTCGCTTCCGCGTCCCTAAGCAATTCTAAAGCTCTTCCATATTGTCCAGATAAGACAATTTTTATCTCCTCTTCTGAGATATCTTTAATAAGCTGTTGATTAAATAGTTGCTCAAATCGTTCTTTATCTATCATCTAATAAACTCATTTGAATTTTTATGTAGTTCTATTAGAACTAGTATGTGTATATTAAATTATTGGGAATTTAAAACTTTAAAGTTAATATTTTAAAATTATGCTATATGAAATAAGTTCTGATCTGTGTTGAGATTGAAATTAGATTTTCTAAATAAATGCATAAAAATAGATATTTGATGCCCTTACAATAATTATTTTAATAAAGAATAATGAGTATTTAATTAGTTAATGAAAGAAATGCAAAATATTCATAAACCTACACGAAAATTATTCGAGAATGAAATTGCTGTAAAATCCTTTCTTGATTCAAGGCAGAGAAAAAACAGAAAACAGAAAAAAATCACAGGAATCCCCTATCCATTTCTTAAATGGGCAGGAGGTAAAAGGCAATTACTCTCTCAGATGGAAAGTTTCATTCCGAATAATTTTAATAAATATATTGAACCCTTTGTGGGCGGAGGCGCATTATTTTTTTATCTTTTACCCCAAAACGCAATTTTAATAGATAATAATTGGGAATTGATTAATTGTTATAAGATTATTAAAAAAAATGTAGATGAGCTTATCGATTCTTTAAAAAAACACACATATAACAAGGAATATTATTATAAGATTCGGGCTGTTGATCGAGATCCTGAAAGTTATCGCAAGATCTCAAATATCGAAAAAGCTGCGAGAACCATTTTTTTAAATAAGACGGGATATAATGGATTATATCGTGTGAATCAAAAAGGGTTTTTCAATGTTCCATTTGGAAGATATAAAAATCCAAAAATTTGTGATAGAAAAAATCTTTTAGCAGTTCATCATATCTTACAACCTGTCAAAATTGTCCATAATTCATTTGAAATTTGTTTAGATTATGCTAATTCAGGAGATTTTGTATATCTTGATCCTCCATACTATCCTCTTTCAAAAACTTCATTGTTTACAAGTTATACTAAGCAAGATTTTGGAGAGGCGTCTCAACTAAAATTATATGACGTTTTTCGAGAATTGGATCAAAAAGGATGTAAGATCCTTCTAAATAACTCATATTCAGAATTCATTTTAAAATTATATAAAAACTATAGAATAGAGATTTTAAAAGCAAAGAGATCAATTAATTCGAAGTCTAATAAAAGAGGAGAGATTAAGGAAGTTTTAATTATGAATTAATACTATTTTATTCTTAAAACACTTCAAAGTTGAGATTTTACGTTGCAAATAGAAGATTTGGGTTATAAGGAAAAAATTTTACGAATGAAGAAGATAATAGTCACACATCCACATGAAATCTGTATCGAAAGAGCAGAATTGATTACAAGGTCCTATAAGACAACAAAAGGAGAATCTCCCATTATAAGATTTGCTAAAGCAATGGCATACATCTTGGAAAATATGACAATAAAAATTTGGGATGATGAAGTTGTTGTTGGAAATCGCACTACAAAAATAGTCGGCACAGCTTTATTCCCTGAAGTAAGAATTGATACCATCGAGTTAGATCTTGACCATTATAGCACGAGAGAGGTTCAAAACTTTCTTATATCTGAAGAGGATAAGAAAGTCTTAAAAGAAAAAATAATACCTTATTGGAAAAATGAGGAAGAAACAGTTAAATCACTTTTTAATTCGTATTTAGATACTGAATTAAATGAACTAATGCTTATGTTACTTTATGTTGTAGATACAAACATTACGAATGGTGTAGGCCATTTCTTCCCCGGATTCAGCAATGTTTTGGCAAACGGATTTAACGGATTACTTTCCAAAGTTGAAGAGCAAGAGAAAAAATTTTCTAAAAATGTGGAGAAACTGAAATTTTTAGAAACGATTAAGATCGTGTTAAATGGTGCGAAAGCTTACATTGATAGATATTCAGAATTGGCTAAGAGGAAGGCTAATCTGGAAAGGGATCCAGAGAGGAAAAAAGAATTATTAGAGATTTCAGAAATATGTTCAAATATTTCTAAAGATGCTCCAAACAGCTTTAAAGAAGCTCTACAACTCATATTTTTCATTCAAGTAATCTCTGGTATAGAGGATGGAGGATTTGCTATTAGTTTAGGTCGTTTAGATCAAATTTTGTTTCCCTATTACATAAATGATTTTAAAAAAGGAATTATTTCAGAAGAAGAAGCTAAATTTTTAATAAAATGTTTTTACTTGAAGTTAAGTACCCTTTGGAATCTTATTTTACAGAAAGGATTAATTGCTGCAGAAGGACCCCCTATAGCAGAAAATCTTACAATTGGAGGAGTTGATCTTAATGGGAAGGATGCAACTAATGAATTATCTTACCTACTTTTGGAATCTTATGCAGAATTGAAAACAGTACAGCCCGCTTTCTCAGTAAGGATAAATCCAAACACACCCGAAGAGTTATTAAAAGTTGTTAGTGAAGCAATAAAAGGTGGTGTTAGTATTGGATTATTTAACGATAGCGTGATGATCCCCGGATTAAAGAAGCTTGGATATTCTCTATCTGATGCTAGAGAATATGCTCCAATAGGTTGTGTAGAACCAGGCCATCCTTTTAAGTCTTTTGGGTGTACCAATGCTACACAATTTAACATTGTCAAATGTCTAGAACTAACACTTAATAATGGAACAGATATGTTCACCCGTAATGAATACGGGATTAAAAATTCAAAAAAGATTGAAACTTATCAAGATCTCTGGGAGGAATTAACTCTACAAATTCGCTATTTCATGGGAAAAATGGTTGAAACTATGAATTATCTTGAGCAAGCAATTGCAGAATTGAATCCCCAACCTTTTTTATCCGCTACTATAAATGATTGCATTAAGCGAGGATTAGATGTTACTAGAGGAGGAGCGATCTATGATTTTACTACCACTCAACTTATAGGTCTTGCAACTATAGCGGACAGTTTGGCAGTTATTAAGAAAATAGTTTTTGAGGATAAGTTGCTTTCTTATGATGAGATGGTTCAAATTCTTGCTAAAAATTACAGAGGCCGTTATAGGGAGAAAAAAGGAGAAGAATGGAGGCAAATTTTTATAAATAAGGTGCCAAAATTCGGAAATGACAATGATTACGTTGATAAGATTGCTAAGGAAGTAGCAAAGCTCTTTTGTGAAGAACTCTTGAAATATAAGAACTATAGAGGAGGAAATTATAATCCTGGTATTTACTCAACATCATTCCATCTGGCATTTGGAGTTTTCACCGCGGCTTCTGCTGATGGGAGGAAATCAAGAGATCCTCTATCTAATGGGGTAGGTCCAACTAATAATTGCGATAAAAATGGTCCAACTGCAATATTAAATTCTATTATGAAATTAGAAAACGAATTGATGACAAATGGTAATTCAGTAACTCTAAATTTTCATCCAAATACACTTAAGCTTGATACATTTTTACCAATGATAAAAGCTTATTTCAAAGAAAAAGGAGGATATCATTTTCAATTGAATGTAATTGGTAAAGAGACCCTATGTGATGCTCAAATTAATCCCGATCAATATCAAGGTTTAGTCGTGAGGATTGCAGGATATACCGTGCTGTTTAATGAACTCTCTAAATTAGCACAAGATGACATAATAGCTCGTACTCAATATTAAATGTCAATTTAATACATTTTTTCAATAAAAATATTAATTCCCAATCGTTTTGTAACCTACATTAATTATAATTACTAAGGGCCTGTAGATTAGTCGCAGATGGATATATTCATCAATTATACATCCTGTAACGCGTGATTCGCATTCACGAGACCGCGGGTTCAATTCCCGCCAGGTCCATTATTAATTAAATCCTTCTATCATATTAAAGAATTAAGAATTTAAATTTCTCAATATTAATCTAATTTAAATTTTAAAAAATCTTCTGAATGTATTTTTAAATGAACCAAGAAAACTTATTTCCAAAAAGATTCAAATTTAAAGATGTTCAAGCCAAGTGGATCAAATTTTGGAAAATCGAAAGTATTTATGCGTTTGACGATACGATTAAGAAGAAATTATTCACTATTGATACTCCTCCTCCTTTCGTTAGTGGAACTCTACATATGGGGCACATTTTAAATCATTCTTGGATCGATTTTGTGGCAAGATATCATAAAATGAAAGGAGATAATGTTTATTTTCCGCAAGGTTTCGATTGTCATGGTTTACCTGTTGAATTGGCAGTTTCTAAGAATTATGGGATTACAAAAGATAACCGAGAACAATTTTTGGAAAAATGCATAGAATGGGTTAACAAAAATATCTCCTCTATGAAGAGTCAATTAAATGAGTTAGGTTATTCAACTGATTGGAATTATACTTACAAAACTATGGATGATGATTATAAACGTAAAGTCCAATTGTCACTTCTGGAATTTTATGAAAAAGGATTATTATACCGAGAAAAGTTTCCAACTCATTTTTGTGTTAATTGTGAGACCTCAGTAGCAAAAGCAGAAGTCGGATATCAAGAAGAACTCGGAAAGTTATGGTATATTCGCCTTCCGCTGGTAGAAAGAGAGAAAGAGTATATAACCATAGCAACAACTCGACCAGAGTATATGGAAGCATGTGTGGCTGTTTTAATTAACCCAAGGGATCAGAGATATCTTGATCTTTCTGCTACGGAAGTTAGGGTTCCCTTTACGAATCGCAAAGTTCGTATTTACATGGATAAGAACGTGGACATGAATTTTGGAACAGGAATTGTGTACGTTTGTACCTATGGAGATGAAATGGATATAAAATGGAAATTAGAATATGATCTCGATGAAATTCAAATTTTTACAGAAAATGGATTAATGAATCAGAATTCTAATTATCAAGGCTTTACAATTTTAGAAGCACGAGATCAAATCGTTAAGGATCTTGAAAAGATGGGCTTAATTGAAAAAATTGAAGATTATGAGCATAGCATCATCATTCATTCAGAGAGATCTTCTTGTCGCCAACCCGTAGAATATTTACCAATATATCAATGGTTCATTAATGTTAAAGATTTTACACAAGAAATTATTAATTCTGCTGAATCCATGAGATGGTATCCTGATAAACATAAACAAAGACTTATAGATTGGGCTAATGGACTAGATTGGAACTGGGTTATATCACGTCAACGTGTATTTGGAACACCAATTCCATTTTGGTATTGTGAGGAGTGTGGAGCGATTATTGTTCCTAAAAAGGAAGATTTACCCATAGATCCCGTAAAAGATCCACCCCCATTCACTAATTGTCCAAGATGTAATAACCAAGAAATAATCGGCGAAAAAGATGTATGCGATTGTTGGATTGATTCAAGCATCACTCCCTTAGTAATATCAAAATGGCAAGAAAATGAAGACTTTTATAAAAGAAGTTATTTAAAGGCAAATGTTCATCGCCCTCAGGGATATGAGATTATTCGCACTTGGATGTTTTATACTTTATTTCGATGCAAGATATTAACAGGGAAAGCTCCTTTTTCAGAAGCCATGATCAATGGGATGGTTGCAGGACCTGATGGAAGACATATGTCAAAAAGTTATGGAAACATAGTTTCTCCTGATGAAATCATGCCTAAATTTGGAGTCGACGCAATTAGACAATGGGCAGCATTAGGAAGTTTAGGAGATGATTATCCCTTTGATTCTACATGGATTAAACTTCATAATAAAGAACTAGTTTCAAACGAATTTATATTACAAGAAAAGAAGAAGCTAACAAAAGAAAAATTTACTAAAAAGTATGGACGAAGATTTGAACAATTAATAGGTACTTCACGTTTTTTAACTAAGATATGGAATGCATATCGATTCCTCTATTTAAACTTAAATAATGCTGAAATATCAGATTTGGATATTGATTTTACCGAAATGAATCCTATTGACACATACTATTATTCTGAGTTTAATACTAATATAAAGTTAATCTCCGAGTATTATAATGAGTATAATTGGCACGATGGATTTATCAATTCTCGTATTTTCTTTTGGAATGAAATATGTGACAACTACATTGAGGCGATTAAATATCGATTCTATTCAGAGAATCGAAGAATCCGTATAAATGCTATAAAAATTGCCCTAAATCTTTTTCATAAGATATTAATATCTTTTGCATTTATCATGCCTTTTATTACAGAAGAGATATATTCGATTCTCTTCAAAAAATTCACAAAAATAGCCTCTATTCACCAAGAATCATGGCCATCACCTTTCACTGGAATTTCTGATGCAATGACAAGAACAGGTGATGTGTTAATTGATATAATTAAAAGACTAAGAAACATTAAATCAAAGCTCCAACTTCCGCTAAATCAGAAAGTATCCCATGTTATTATTACATCATCACAGAAAGAATTAGTAAAAATGATTAATGATTTTGCTAAAGATATTGAGAACACAATTAGAATTAAGAAATTAGAAGTTAAGGATGAGAAACTCATAAATGAGGAGGATGTTGAACCTAACTTAATAGAGAAAATTGACACATTACAAATCAAAATCTTATTTTTCAAATAATCTTATTACATAAAAACTCATGTCTAATAAGAAAACAAGACTTGCAATAATCATTCCCGCTTTCAATGAAGAAAAAACCATCAAGCAAGTGATAAAAAATATCCCCAATATTCCTAATATTCAACAAAGAATAATCGTTATCGATGACGGGAGCGTAGACAATACATTAACGTATGCAAAAACGCAAAGAGTAGACATTATCTCTAATAAAAGGCATATTGGACTTGGATCGGTCTTCAAGCTGGGAATATCTTATTCGTTGGAGAATAAATGCAATTTTATTGCAATTTTAGACGCAGATGGGCAGTACGAGTCAAAAATGTTAAAAAACCTCATTTATTTGATTTATAATGAAAATTATGACTTAGTTATTGGCAACCGATTTATTAATGGGGGTTATTTTGAATCTGGTATATTGAAGCGTCTTTGTAACCTACTTATTTCAATCTTTATATCAAAGGTTTTATTAAGATTAGACATTACTTATGACGTTCAATCTTCCTTTAGAGTCTTTAATGATAGACTTGCTAGGCTAATCATTAAGAAAATTGAAGCAAAACATAATTATGCTCAAGAAATGTTCATTTTAGCCAATTTGTATAAGTTCAAGATTAAACAAATCCCAGTAAAATGTAAAAAAAGAATCTCAGGAAAATCTAGGCTTATTAAGAATCCAGTACTTCATTTAGTTCGAGTGATATGGATTTGCATCAAGACTTATGTGAAAAATGTTAATTTAAAATGAGTTAATCTTTTTCTTGATCAATGCCCAGTTGAGATACCATAGTGCGTTTTAATTCCTCTCGGTTTTTTGGGAGTCCAAACATATCTGCATATTTATCAGTTGTCATTAATTCACTACTTCTTCCTTTCTTTTCTGCAGTGATTAATTCATTATCAAGGAGATATTTCACATGCTCATATGCACCTGTTCCCCTAATTTTTACAACCGTAGACTTTAAAATTGGCTGTTTTAAGGCTATTATGGTTAAAGTTCTCAAATATTTTTCTGCTATAGCCCCCCCTTTAGTAAATTTAGATACACTTTCTGTATATTCTGGCCGAAGTTGCATCTGGTACCGTTCTCCAACCTGAGCAATAACTAACGCCCCCGATCTATCTAAATATTCGTATGCGAGCTCTGTGATTAAATCTTCTACAACTTTTTTGGATATTTCTAATTTAGTGGCTATTTCTTCTATATCTAAAGGGCTTCCGGCGGCATAAAGAGCGCCTTCAATTAAATTCTTCTGAATTGTAAGCAAATCTTTTTCTCCATTCTTTCCTAATTCGTCCTCTTGAGTTATTGATTCATCATTTTTTTTATCCTCTAGTACATTTTTACCAATTATTTCGAAATTTGATTCCTCATTTGCTGGTAAAGTGGATTCTGAATCTGATTTGGAATCATCATTTCTCTGAGTTTGATGATTATTTTTTACATTCTCTTCGATTTTATCTTGCTTATCATTCATATTATAACCTTATTTATCTCATTTCAATTATTTCAAATTTATACTAAAATCTTTAAAATCCTCTTCTTGACCTAAAGTTAACTTATTTCCAGTAGAGAGAAACATTAATGCCAAAAACAGCCTTACAAATGCAAATTTTCTACCTATATCTGAAGGTTCTTCGTCTTTAATTATTTGAGCTAAATCAAAAAAAGTAGTATCTTTACTTTCTAAATTAATTTTTGCTTTAATCCGATTATACCAAGATTCATGTAATTCCTCAATTGATTGCTCTCTTCCGCTGATATGCTTCAATAATTCTTTTGGTAATTGTGCTTTTGATCTCATTTGGATTTTTTGTTGTTTTAATTGATCTCTCCGAATTCTTCTACGCCTTAATTTCTCTTTATTTTGCATAGTTTCTATTATAGCTGAACGCATAGCTTCAAATAATTCATCTTTAGTTGCAATTAACATTTTGGGTTGAATAGGTTGAGGTAATGTTTTAGGAATAGTACGAGCATGGGATTCTCGAAATTTTTCTAATTCTGCTTGTTTTTGAATCTGCTCTTCTTCTTTAATAATACTTGAAATCTTATAATGGTGTAAGGTAGCAGATGTTTTAAGAGCTATCCCAGAAATTTTGTAATTTATTAGATTCTCATGAAGCATATTATCGAAAAATTTGTCAACCAAGGAAGCTAAGTCATAGAAAGCAACGTTTGAATCTTTTGCGAGTTCAGTATCCAATAAACTCGAGTAAGGTGGTTTTTGCCAAAATTTCAATTCCAGCTTTTCTTTATATAATAATGCAGGATCATCTTCCTCTTCACCTGCAATTAATTCTTCTTCTAATTCCACTTCTTCAGTTCGATCGATAAAATCAGGATGAGACACTATCTCCTCCAATAATTTAATGATATCTTTCTTTTTTGATTTAGAGGGGATTGTGATATTATTTTTTCCTGCAAATTCTCTCAAATCCGCAACAGTCCATTCATTAAATTTATAGTCTTTTATATCTTCAGTTTCTTCTGGAATTTATAATTCACCTTGCCATTTTATTAATTACATTAATTTTCTTCAATGTTAGTTGGAATGTCTGGTAATTCTAGTAATTTTTTAGCTTCCTCCTCTAAATCAACGCTAAAGATGTCCGTAATGCCGCTCTGTTGCATAGTTACACCATATATCCTGTCTGCATTGACGATGTTTTCTTCTCGATGACTGATTACTAAGAATTGTGCTTGTTTTGCGAACTCCTTTAAGAGCATTGAGACACGGTGCACATTAGGGCCATCAAGGGCCGCATCGATTTCATCTAAGACGTAGAAGGGGCTTGGCATGAACTCCTGTACGGCAAAGATGAATGAGAGAGCGACGAGTGTTTTTTCACCCCCACTGAGAATTTCAAGACTTGATATTTTCTTTCCTCTCGGTCGAGCCTCGATTGATACACCTCCTTCGAACGGTTTATCTGGGCGATCTAGAATCATTTTAGCAGAACCACCCGGAGATAATTTTTGGAAGATACGTGAAAATTCTCGATTAATTTCATGATAAGCTTTCATGAAAGTACGAGTTTTTTCAAGTTCGATTTTTTCTATAGCGTCTAAAATAGACTTACGTTCACGTTGGATAGTTTGTCTTCGCATATCTATCTCGTCGAAGCGTTCTTTCACGGTATCATATTGTTCTATTGCTTTTAAATTAACTGGTTCAAGGGTTTTCTTCTTTTTAGTTGCTTCTGAAATATCAGATAGGAGTTCAGCTTCAGACAAATCATCTGTAACGGGCGGTATAGCCCCAAAATCCTTAGAACGATGGTAAAGTGTTTCAATTTGATCTTTGGTAATGATTATTTTTGATTCGTAATTATTTAATTTTGAATTTTCCATAGAAAAATCCGATTTTAAATCAGCGATTACTCTCTGGTAATTCTTTTGTTTGTTCCAAGATTCATCTTTTTGTTGAATAAATTGATTTAGTTCTTTTTGTTTAAGATCTTTATTTTGTTTTTCCTTTGACAAATTCTCTTCAATTTTTTGTATTTCATCAGAAATCTTCTCAATTTCTTTCTCTGTGTCGTTAATGTCTTGATTTAATGCGGAGATTTTATTTTCTCTTTCCTTATTTTTTTTTATCTCATTAAGTTCTTTTTGAGTTTTCTGCAAATCATTATTTAACTTGTTAAGTTTCTTTTGAGCAGCCTTTTGGTTTTCGACCTCTTTGCTCTTCGTTTCTCTTAGTTTATCAATTTCCTTTTGTACATCATCAACTTTAGATTGCAAATTTTCAATTTGGAGCTTGTTCTCGTCGATGTTTTTCTTACTTATTTCTATATTGTTTTTCGCATCTGAATTTTCTTTTGTTAATTCTTCAATGGAATTGATTATCATCATTATATTATCCAAAGATCTTATCTTATCCATAGTTTCTTCTAAAATCTTGTTTTGTTCATCTATTTTAGCTTGTAAATTTTCAGTATTCTCCCAGAATTGGTCTTTTTTTGTAATCAAATCATTTATTTCTAAATCAATAGATTTTTTTTCTTTATTAACAGAATCAATTTTAGTGTTTATTTCGTCTATGGTATCTTTCTTGGAATCATTAGATGCATTCAAATCTTTAATATTAGCCTCAATTTCGATAATATTATCAAAAAGTGATTGAATACCCCTTAATTCTTGGAGTTTATCCTGCAGATCATCCAATTCTTTTTGTTTAACATCTATTTTTTCTTGGATTGATTCTATATTTTCCCAATATTTAGATTTTAAATCTTTTAAATCCTTAATTTCATCTTTGTAATTCTTTTTTTCTTTTTCGCTGATTTGATTAGTTCTCTGTTTTATCTCTTCTTCAGATTGGCTTATTATCTCATTTGCTTCTGCAATTCTTTTGTTAATTTGTTCCAATCTTTTATTAAGGATCGATAAATCTTCAGTATCACGTTTTTTGTTTATATTAATTTCTATTAATTTATTTTCTATAGCATTCAAATCGTCTGTTTGAGAGGTGATGGTCAGAGAAATTGCCTCTAATTCTTTATATAAATCTTGGCTTTTTGACATAGTCAACTTTCTAAGGGAAATATAGACATTTTCGAGGATTTCCATAAGATCTTGGACGAAATTATCAAAATTAGTTGTAGATTCTTGTATTTCAACATCAGCGGATTCTTTTACTTTTGAAATTAACTGATCAATGGTTGAATCAACATTATCTGTAAACATTGATAAGGTTTGTAAAATAGAATTTATTGTTTTTGAAGCTTCGCTTTCTTCTTCAGTAGTGCTGCTTACATCTTCAACAGTTTTCATAATATCGACAATATCTAATACAAATTTCCTAAAATCATCTGCTGACGTTTCGATTGCTTCTGCATTTGATTGTTGAATATTACTTTTAATAGATTCTACACTTATGTTGATATTTTGTGTTAGCATATTTAAAATCTGAAGTATTCCGGTAACGTCTTCAGTATTTCTTTCATATTCATCTTCTGTCTTTTCTATTTTGACTGAAAGTTCTTTTTTCTCCTTTAATAATTCATCTAAACGTCTTTCTATGTTTACTTTCTTGTTGTTGAGATTTTCTTTGTCCTTATTTAGTTTATTTAGATTAATTTTTAAACTATTTATCTTCAATTCATTATCTCGTTTCTCGCGTTCAAGATTTGTGAAGTCTCGTTTTGTTAATTTTAATTTTGTATTTAAATTTTCGATTTTTGCTTTATTATCATATATTTCAGATTCAATAGAATCCTGTTTCATCAACAATAATTCCAGATCCTGTTCATATTTTTTAAAAGTAGAATTTTCTTGCTTATATTCATTTTTTAATTTATTTAAATCAGCAAGTATTGTTTTCCTTTTAATCATTAGCTCCTTTAAAATAATTTCAGTATCTTTTCCTTCGCTTAATGTTTTTATCTCATTCTCAATTGAATTTTTTTTATCCTGCATTTCAATTATTCGATTATTATTCATTTTTATTTCAGTGGTCAAGGAAGATAAAGTAGATTGCAAACTCAATTGATCTGAATTTAGTTTATCTTGTTTGTCTTGCAAATCCTTAATTTGATTTTCTAATTCTTTCTGATTTTGATTTTCCTTGGAGATACCTAATTTTAATTCATCTATTTTTTCTCTTATACCCTTCTCCTCTTTCTTAGCGACTTCAATAGCCTCCTCTGTACTTTCAGCCTCTCCTTTCAATTTCTTTAGATCTTCTTCTAATTTTAACTTCTTTTCCTCATTCTTTTTTATGTTTTCCTTGAAAATCTTGATTTGAGCGTTATCAGACGAGATTTTCTGCTTCACATTTGATATATCCGATTTAAAAGTATTTTGTTCTTCATTTTTACTTTTAATCTCGTTGTCTAAATCAGCTTGATTTTGTTGGCTTGTTTCTATTTCTTGTTTGGAGGCTTCGATTAATTTTTCAGTTTCAGAGATATTATTATTAATCTCATTAATAATTGAATCATAAGTTTGACCTTCTTCTAATTTCATTTGTTGACTTTCTAACGACAAGATTTCATTAGAATATTTATTAATTGATTTCTTTGCGATTTCTAAGCTAGTTTTATGAGCAGAAAGCTGAGTTTTTAGTTGAGTAATATTTTCATTTATAATTTCTCTTTCTTTTTCTTTCTCAGTTATGGTTTTTTGGATATTATCCATTAATAGGGATTCTTGTTTTAACACTTCTTCTTGTCTTGTTATTTTTTCTTCAAATTCTTCTATTATTTTAGAGGTTTCTTCAACATTTTTTTGCAAACTTTCCTCTTCTTCTCGTAATTTTGAAATTTTTAGGGCAATTAATTGAGCATTATAAAATTTTATTTGTTCATCCAATTCCTTCCAAGCTAGGGCATCATTCTTTTCTTTCTCAACCTTTTTCAATTGCGATGAGACTTCCTTAAAAATAGCTTCGAATTGTCCCAAATCTCGCTCTGCTTTTTCTAACTCCTTCATAGTAGCATCTTTCATTTCATCATATTTTTGAAGTCCTATAAGTTCCTCGATGAAACTTCTACGATTTTCAGGGTTCATATGAGTAAGTTCGACAATTTTCCCTTGTAAAACGAATTGATTGGTCCCATCAGGATCTATATTAGCTGCAGCAAGGGCATTAAGAATTTGTTGTCGAGTTGTCGTTTTCCCATTCATTTTATAGCCACCTCCACCACCGCGTTTAATAATACGAGAAACTTGAAATGTATCGCCAGGTGCAGGAAACAGGTTTTCTGAATTATCGAAAAAGAGTGTCACTTTCGCTCTTTGAGAAGGATTCTTGCCTCTGGACCCTGCAAAAATCAAGTCTTCTAAACTCTTTGCTCGCATAGTTTTTTTACTTAATCTCCCCAGAGCAAATGTCAGAGCATCAATTATATTGGACTTTCCCGCTCCATTGGGCCCAACTATACATGTAAACCCACTTGAGAGTTGAATTGTTACTGTTCGATCACCAAAACTTTTGAATCCAGACATAGATATTTTTTTTATATGAGTCATCTCTTTTCCCTCGATTTAAGAAAGGTCTTATTTCAAGATCTTATTAATAATTACAGAATAATTTATTGTGTTCAAAATCTATCTTAATTTCTTGATTATTTATAATTAAAAAAAGCATTATAACTATAAATATAATTATTATTTAAGTAGGTAAGTGTCTAGATTAAAATTTGCGCTTTTTAAGTAATAAAAAGCTATTGTTTTCTAAATATTGAATCTACAATTGCTTTGAGTTGTCTTGGATTGATAATTAAATAGAAATATGAAATTTCTGAAATTTTTATTGGATCAGAGTAATATTTAGTAGTTAGCATTTTTTTAGATATATTGATTATCCCAACACTTTTTAGATTCCTAATGATGTTAAGATATTGAACTCTATCAGCCTCATATTCTATAGATTCGCATGAAATAACATAAAGTTCTTCCAATTTATCTTGGGATATGTAATAATTTGAAGTATTTAAGAAAAAGTTCGCTAAATTATCCAAAAAGATAATTATAAGTAACTCTTCTTCTGAAATATAGGTAAGTAAGGAAAATTCATCAGAGATCTGAAGACTGTCAAATTGATTTTGAATTATTTCAATAAAATCCAAATTTTGATTATAATTTTTATTTTTAAGAAGAGGATATAGTTCTTTAAAGACTTCAATCCCTTTTCCAGGAACAGGTACATAGTGTTCAAAAATTAAATCTGTAATAAATTCAATCAACTCAGTATCAATTTCATGTAAAAAAGTTAGCATAGATCTTTGTTTTAAAATATCTAATAATTCTGAATAAGAATAAAATTCTAATTTCTTTTTATAATCGAATTCATTCAAAATATCATATGTATTAGTACGATTGACTCTATTTACTGTGGATAATAATGTTGTTTTCGTTTCTTTACTGTATTTTAGAAATTTTTTAAAGATTGAGGGACTAAGATCTTCAATATTGTTGAAAACTAGTATTAATGGGTTAGAAATTTTACTCATAACTAATTTAAATGTATTCCATAATTCAGATAATTTGAAATTTAATAAGGAAGTTATCTTAAACGTATAATTACCTAGGTAAGTAATATCATTTAATAAACTAAAAATAATTTCCTCCAAGGTTTTTTCTTTACAGTCAACATTTACTTCATAAATAATTGTATCAGATTGATATTTAGATATTAAATCCTTTATTACTTTATTTATTATTACTTTTTTACCAATTCCTTTCAAACCTTGATAAAGGATATTACAACTAAAATTCTCTGACATTGAATCATCTAAGAGCGATTTTAAGTTATTTTCTTCTTTTCTTCGATGAAGTAATTTAGGAGGAATGAAATTATCATCATATAATGCTCTTGGACCAACATAGTTATAAGTAAGTTCGGGTTTAACAATCATTTTATTTTATACTTATCTTTTTTAATTTAATTTTGGGAAGGACTATTTAAACCCCACACAGAGTGAGGGGTGATTGGAAGTAAAACTAAATATCACAATTAAATAAATAATTTGATTTGGAGATTTTAATCAATTTATATAGATATAATATTCACACTTATCTCGGATTTTTCAACTTTCTCACTTAATCTCTGTTTTCTCAGCTTATTGGCAAATTCAATATCAATAGAATCATAAACATATCCACTTGATTTATAAGGCGCCTCAATCATCTTAATAAGAGAGGGAGAGTAATGTCCAAAAGTAAATGAAAGAATTTTACTTTTACCCGGAAAAGTTCTATTTGTAAATTCTCCAAATGTATTACAAGCGACTATCGGAATCCGATTCTCTAATGCTCGAGCTTTTAAGTATATATCCCAGTTATTAAGGCCTGAATCTCTTATTTGAGTAGGAGAAAACAGAATATTTGCCTTATTCTCAGATGCTAGTCTCGGTGTTTCAAAAAATGCCATATCAAAACAAATTAAGATGGCAAAATTAAAAGATTTTAATTTAAATATATTCAACTCAGATGATGACTCAAAAGTAGTTCTTTCAAAAGAATAAAGATGAATTTTATCTTGACGTCCCATTTCCTCCCCATGTTTATTTATGAAATAGGAGGTTATGAATGGTTTATTAGAATTTGATCTTTTTTCCCATATACCCCCAGAAATAATATTAATATTATGTTCTTTTGCTAGTTTCTTAATGAACTGGTAATCTTTTCCTCGCTCTTTTTGAAAATTAGATTCTTTATCTCTATCATAAGGTATCCATCTTTCAGGTAAACATATAAATTCACATTTAATATTTTTATTAAGTAAGGTTTTCAGTATTTTTTCAATTTCTATATAACATTTATTTCTACTCTGATTTATTTGAGGTTGAATACAAGCAACATTTAGCATTTTTATTACTTTCAATTTATAATTTATTTAAATCAGAAACAATATCAAAGATTTCATATAATTGAGAAATTTCATAATCTGGCATACTTTTTTCAGGTAGATTTAAATCAGATAGAGGAAAATCATACTTTCCTCCACGATGTATGTATATACTATGTATTTGATTCATTTTTGCGGGGATGATATCTTTTTCTATATTATCTCCTACATATATTGTTTCGTAGCCTTTGACTCCAAATTTATGCAAAAAGTAATTAAATAGCATGGGATTTGGTTTTCTAATTCCTATCTCATCGGTGATTACTACTAAATCTATTAATTTATCGATTTCAAGCCTTAAGATTTTTTCATACTGCTTTATAGGGATTCCATCACTGATTATAGCAGATTTAATTCCCATGGCTCTTATTCTTTTAAGACAGGGATTTACATCCCCATATAGACTTATAGAATCGATCTTTTCCTTGTGATAGGCCATTACAGCCGCACCAATATATTTATACTGTTCATTAAACGAGATAGAAAAGTTCTCTAGTGCATTTAATCTCCGAATAAAATAGTCATAATGCTTTGAAAAATTAGAACCATATTCTTTAACAATCTCTTTTAAAATCTCAATAGCTTTTTCTCGGTCTAATTTTAGGCCTAAATTTATCATGGCATCAATTCCTTTGATGCGTGCCCTCTCTGAGAGTCCTGTGGAATCAAATAGACAATCGTCTAAATCGAATCCTATAAGTTTTATTGGGCACATTATCCTTAAGAAAGAAAATGTTAATTAATTTAAATTTAATCTGTTATGGAATATTTCTTGTATAAAATCTCTACAATATCCTATAGAGATTTAGTTAAGTTAAATTTATTTATCTTTAAATATATATAATGTTTAAATATTAATTTATTATGCTTTAGAATATATATATTTAATTCAGTTTGTAGAACTTCATAATATTTGTGGGGATTTAGTTATTGAACACTATTACTGCATTATCTTATTTTCATAGAAAAATTGGACCCATAGTTTTTTATTCATATCCTGAAAATCGATTAGATGATCAATTATCTATAAGAATTGCAAATATTATGGATCAAACTGTCAGTGAAGGTTTTTTTACTCACTCTTTTGAAAATAGGAAATCGATGAATTTCTATTTTGAAATACGTTCTGACTGGGCCCGTGGAAATAAAGATATGTTAATGATTTCAATTATCTTTGAGCGACAAATTCCGACTGATTTAGAAGAAAATGTTAGAATATTATGCTCAGAGTTTGCAGAAAAATTGCAAACTAATGAGAATATTTTTGCAGCATTTTATATTAATGACATTAATAATTTCGACGAAAAGGAGAAAGATATTATTTTAAAAAATAATTCTTTAATAAAGCTGTGGGTAAAAGAATTACATTGGGCGATATTAGAAGAAACAAGAGAGAGAAGTGAGGAAGAAAAAATAGCATCTTT
>Ga0180437_10005406_pt1 | contig 17500 bp, 20 predicted proteins | sample SS_ome_4_FD_132410 | JGI IMG/M metagenome (GOLD analysis project Ga0180437, IMG submission 132410) | Hypersaline lake sediment archaeal communities from the Salton Sea, California, USA - SS_3_D_1 metaG | ecosystem: Environmental > Aquatic > Non-marine Saline and Alkaline > Hypersaline >... | reverse complement strand
TGAGAATATCCATCCTTTAAGGTTATTAAGTATTGAGCATCATATTTTCCAGGCATATTATTTAAGTTTTAATTCAATTAATTCCATATCAATAAGCCACATAATTTCTTGTTGCAATTTAGCGAATTTATCTGCATTAAGCAACTCAGGTTCTATATTATAAAAAAATCGGATCAAAGCCATCATATGGCCATGTCCGATTCTTTTAGTTTTCCTTAGATTATATTTCTCTAATTTTTTTTTATCTCAGCATCTACAGGAGCCACATAGGTTGAGTAAATATCAATACAAACAGTGTGAAGTAACCTTACATTTTTCTCGATTTCGTCATCAAACTCAGTGCAACATAGTTCCCATATTGCTTTACCTGCTGCACCCATATTAAGCTTACCACTCATATCCATGCATTCAGCCATTGCTGAACTGACCTGTGTAAAAGTAGGCTCTTGTACGCTATATTTTAACTTCTTACCCTCGTAATCAACAGTATACGTCTCTAAGGGTAGTGATTCAATCCTTTCTGCTTTTTTCTTTTTCATTTGGTTTGGTATTTATTTGGTTTTACTTATCTTGGATCAACATGTGATGCAACATAATCAAAGCTTCTAACCAGATCTGTGTCACCTGTAGAACCCTCCATTCCATCACTTGTAAACTCAGCATTCTTAATTACGTGCTTCGTTGGATTCTGAATGTTTCCATAGTATACTAATATGTCAAACATTGGTATATCAGTTAAGTCTCCTGAATCAACAGCAAGTCTTAATGCTTCAACTTCGTTCATTGAAAAATCAATTGAACCTGTGGTGTTTTTTGGTCCATGACCTCGACTTACAGGATTTTTACCTAATCCATGGTTATTCTCCTTTGTCTGCTCTGTGATCCAGCTTATAGCAGAAACACCACTAAAGGAAACGCCACCAATTATAAGTGTCACCTGTGTGAAGTCATATGCTCGTCCATTTATTAAAGGTTGTGCCATTTTATTATCTTTTTTAATTATTAAACACTAACAGCAAAGCTGATGTTAACTTCAATGGTTCGTGCTACACCTACAGGTACGACAGCAATTCCAACAACTATCTTGCTTGTACCAAGAATATCCTGATCAGGGTCAATAGTTACTGACGCAGCAGGTAATAGTCCATTTTCATCAACGCTTATTTCCTCACGATTTGCAAGAACTTCTAAGCCATTAAAAGCTGCTGATTTATACTCTTCTATGCTTGCTTTTGACAGTTTTCCTGTAGAAGCATCCAAGTATAGTGGACCACTTAGTTTTGGAAGTAAGGCTGCCCTAACTTCTCTAACTGCCTTATCCATTGTTCTTTGTCTCTCAATGTAAGCATAGTCACTTGTGCCTGTTGTACATGTATAAGAGTCGTTGAAGAATGTTCCGTTAAGTCCAATTTCCTTTACACCAAGTATATAACCAAGTGCTGACACTGCAGTTACCTGGGCATCAGTTGGTTTTATTGGGGTTCCAGCACCACCAATATCGCTTGCAGATATTGTTACTTCGTCATATTCAGTTACAATAGAGCCAGTAAATCCATCACTTTTTGCAGCAGAGTGAGTTACCTCAAACTTACCACGCCAACCAATATTTTCATGCACTCCTGAAGCAGAAACACAACCAAGCACAGCACCAAGCATAGATATTGTTACACCTTCACTTGCCCATAATTCAGCACCACGCCCTGCAAAATCTTCACCTGCAACTACTGATACATTCTCAGAGTCAAGTGCAAGAAGATCGTCAAGTGATCCTGCTGCTGTTCCTGATATATCTGCAGCTAACAGGACAGAATGTGGTTTATTATTTGTAGCATTTGTTTCAGCGTAAGTCTGAGAACCTGTTACCATTGAGGTAGCGAAAGTAATCCCAAGCCATACACCAATTTGCCTGCATCGTCCACCTGAGGCATCCTGCAATGTTTGCAGATCAGAGCCGTCGAATCCAAGTGAATAATCACCTGTCATTAACCAAAGTTCGCCCTGTGCTTTACCTGTAAGCTTTTGACGCATAGCGTAATATTCTCTGATGTGGTAGTGCAATACGTTGTGTGTAGCTGAACTAAAAGAAGTCAAGTCTTCTAATTCCTTCAACGTATAAATCCTTGTTGGAGCATCGCTTTCGATTGAAGTTGTGGTATGAAAAATAAAACCACTAACATGATCAAGGGAAGCAGGTTCCGCACCAATTGCACCATCACCTCTTGTAAACGTTATATTTGCCATTTTAAGCTATTTAAAGAGTTTTCAATAAATCAATTAATTCGTCCTGATCAGAAAATTCAATTTCATTTTCATTCAGGAACGCTAATACCTTTTCTTTCGAAATATTTTTTGAGGCAAATGCAACCAACTCAGATTTATTAGACCTGGCATCAAATTCAATCTCAAGCTTTTCAAGTATGTTACCAATTTCTTTTTTAGTGAAATTACTATCATAATCAACCTCTTCAACGACCACCCCAACAACCTCTTCAACAATATCACTTGCTTTATCCACATCAGCCTGAAAGGAAAAACCTGCCCTTTCGAACTTTTGATAAGTCTGTCTTGGTTCCTGCTTTGCGCAAAAACGATCTGCCAGGTATTCCTCATAAAAAGCATTACCTTTGTTGGTAACAAAAATCACCTGCAGCTTGTCATTATTTTCAAAAAACGTCTGTGCTACTTCTTTTGGAGACATATTTCTCATTTTTTAAGTTTTTATGGTAAAATTTGGTTTAAAAAAAGGAGGAGAAAAAAGTTTCATCCTCCTTTTTATACTGTATATTATGTACCACCTATTAGGTAGCTTCATAAAGAGCAACGATTCCTGCTTCATCAGGACGATCAAATGTGGCACCAAAACGTACTACACTTGAAAGTAAAGTTCCACCTAAATACTCAGGCTTACCCCTGTCAACAAAAGTTGCAGCGTGACCCTCAGCATGGCGAACCATTGAGCGATGCCAAAAAATAGCAGCAGCAGTATCAGTGGCAGAAATTGCCTCATCAACAGTTCGCTTAGTTGTGGCACCAGCGTTATAAACAACACCAACAGAGTTCTGAGAGTTGGTCCTCATCATCAGGTTCATTCCTAAAATGTAACCTATCTCGCCATTTTTAAGCTTTGACAACTCACCAGTTTTGTCATAATCAACAAAATCTGAGATGTTCAGAAGATTGTCAATTTGCTCAGGTGTCATTAAACCATAAATAGCATTTCTTCCATAATCAGGAAGATTCATTTTGTTGAATGCTTTTTTAACATCAAGCATATCAGCCAACAGAATGTCTTTACGATTACCTGTGGTTCCAGTTACATAAGCAGTGTGAGTTGTGGTTCCTGTGGTGGCAACCTGCTCACCAGAAGAGGTAGCACCCCATTCTGTAGCTGCGATATCACCTGCTCGCTCGTTAATGCTTAAAGCAAGACTTAAAGCAAGGTCTTGAAACTTATTGTAGTTCAATACGATATCTTCCTCCCTTGTTACCAGGTAAGGGTCAGTATATAACTGCTCAACATCGTAAGACTTATAAGTGTCAGTCCTGGCTGTAACAGCCAATGGAAGCGTTGGATTTCCTGATTTGGCTGCGCCAACTGAACCTGCTACAGGTATCTGTACAGTTTCTACATCAGGACCAATCCCTGTCTCAGTTCTTGAGAACTTGTAAAAAGAATTATCAGGAAACAGTTGCTTCTGCAATTCTTGTGAAAATTTGATTGGACTAATTTGTGCCATTATAATATTTTTTAAACGTTATTAATCAGATTATGATAAGAATGTCCATTCAAGAACAATGGTTCCTGAAACAGCACAAGCAGCTTCACCAGAAGCTGCCCAACCATCAGCAACATTCAAATAAACAGTATGGTCACCTGCAGGGGCAATAGCCAATACAGTACCAACAGCAGCAACCTCTGCAGTACCATCACAGTCATTCATTGTCTGACCTGTCATGATGTTTTCAAACGCAGCAGTACCACCAAGTACTGCAACAGCACCACTTGCGATAGTTGTTCCTAATCCAAGATCAGGGGTATCAGCAGTGATATTTCCATCGCTTTCATCTAAAGCTAAGCTAATATAGCTTGCCTTTACAACAACTGCACCTGCAGGTAAGGTATACATAAGTTTACCAACAGCAAGGGATGCGCCACCTGCAATAGCAGGAAGTGTAGTGTCTACTGTCAAAACAGTCTTATGGTTAATTGCATCACCATATTCAACTGCAGTTACTCCTGTTGCTGCAGTACCAACATTTTTAGAGGTAAGAGTGTCATCTTGTCCTGATGCACCTGTACCAAATGGATTTCTTATTGTTCCTGGACTAGGCATAATAATATTTTTTAAGTTAATTACTCAGTTTTATCCCAATTACACCACGCATTATACATCTTCTCAAACTTTTCAGGCTCTTGAAGTTCCATTTTGCGTAATTTTTCTGTGTCATTCTCAGCTAATTCCTGATATTCCTCAGCTAACCTATTGTCAACCTTATCAGATTTATCTTTAGCCTTTTCTTTACTGTCTTTTTCAGAGACAATATTGTCAGCAACATCTACATGAGGGATGACCATTTTTGAAACAATTTCATTAAATGTGTCAATACCCATGGTTTTAACGTTTTCAATTAGGCTGTCACGATCCTCTTCTTTGTATTTGCCATCTTTAATTGCTGAATCAACTGCATAAGCAATTGCTTCATTCTCATGAACTTCAACTTTACCTTCAAGCTCATTGATTTTTTCGTCTTTAGCTTTCGCTTCTGACTTGAGATTTTCAATCTCTGTCTTGGCATCAGTCAATTCGTTGGAAATTTTTTCCACAGAATTCAAGATAGATTCCTCTGATGCGTCAGACTTCAAGTTAAAAAATTTTGCTAAATTTTCCATTTTAAGAATTTTAGTTTTAGAATTACTATCTGACTTGTCATCTGACTTAGATTCCTGATTGCCCTCATCAGTATCAACCTCAACTTGGTTGGTAGCGCAGACATTCATGAACTCCATCATTGACATATTTTCCTCGAAAGATGGCTTTGTCCTGGTGCTAATTACTTTATCAGCAAAACCATATCGCACCCAATCTTCTGCATTAACCCATGTTTCCTCATCCATCATAGTATTAATGGCTTCTTTGTCAAGCTTTGATCTATTGGAAAGGATTGTGGATATACTGTCTTTTATTTGCATAATAGACTCTCTTGCCTTTTCGTCCTCAATCTCAGCTACCCTTTTGCCTCGAATCATTGGGTTATGTAACATTCCTTTACCATAATCGACAATTGTCCGATTACCATCAGTTCCACTGGCAGCAATCCACCCTGCAGTGGAAGCAGCTAAGCCTGTAACAATCGTTTCAACTACAGCATCAGAATTCATTAGTGCGTCAACAATATCATAACCATCATAGACACTTCCACCAATGGAATTTATCCTGACGATTATTTTCTTCGCTTTCATTTCATTTAAAGAACGTATCGCACTTGCAATATTCTTACCTTTATTGTCTTCTGAGCCTATTTGTCCTGAAATAACAATTTCGTATTCGTCTTTTGCAAGATTATTTATTTGATATTCAATGCTCATTCTTTATTTTTATTTAGACTAATTCCAAATAACACAACAAAAATATATATAGTTTTTAAATAAAAAAAATAAAATACTCATTCTCAATAACTTTACTCAAACTACAAAGACCTATATTAAGTCCCTGAATTTTATTGAAGACCATATTTCTGTATCATCAGCACCTATGTTCTCAACTACAATCCATATTTCATCAAGGACATCATTTAACCCCTTTCCAATTCTAAGAGCAGTATCAACCTCTGTGTCTACTGCCTCTGAACTCTGTTTTGCAATAGAACTAACCCATGCATCATATTGGCGTATTCCATCAGTAGTCACAGGAAACTCACCCTCTGCCCATTGTATTGAACTATTAGATAAATTATTCCAGCTTGGAGTGCCTGTGTAGGCCGGGTTAAAGTGAAGTGATACATTTAACTCAGTTCCTGTTTCTGACAACAATCCTATAACTAGCGGGATAACACTATATTCAAAGTATTCAGCTTTTAACCTTATTCCAAGAATAGCATTTTTTGACGCTGACGTAACACCCTGACTTGCTGAGTTTCTAATAGATAATGTATTCCCTTGTGGATTGAAACCTCCTTCAGATATTACTGACGCACAAATCTGCTTTAAGCTTCCTGTTCCACTAACAGCAGTAACCTCATAAGACAATGGAAGATTAGCTGTTCTCATATAAACGTCAGTAAAACCATTAGATGCATGTTGGAATTGATGACATACGATTATTTCGCCTGAATTAGAAACAAATCCACACCTCACAGCGCCAACCCCCAACCATTCCATGTCAAGAAAAAATATATTTGTATCATCAATATCTAAGGTAAACCCTGATATTCCATTGCCATCGCATATATCAAAATTCCAATTGGATTGTGTTACTGTCTCTGTGATTACCCCATTGTTAGCAATATTCCATGACAATACACCACCATTGTTTTCAAAAAAAACACCATTTTGAGGAGCATTTGATATTGTTGCTAAATTAACATTATCATAATCGCACAACCCAACTCTTTTTCTTACCCCTGATTCTGTTGATAACAAACCTGTAAGTAATACTTCGTGAGACTTACCTGGCTGATACTTAAATCTCTGCTTTGTTTGCCTTACAATATAATCACTAATTGCAGCCACAGTCATGGTTACCTTAGATGTACTTCTTTCGTAAGCACTAGATGCTGTTCCATTTACAAGTTCAGACCAATAAAGTGAGTCTGAGTCTGGGTGAGTTAGGGAGTTATCAAAAATAGTAAATGGCTCAGACACCCTAAGTCTGCCAAATGCATCGCCCTGATATTCTTGAAGAGCAACAGGAAAACTACCTCTTTGTGTAGCCTCAAAATTTATAAATCCATCACCATTTTTCTGTCCTGACATTACTGCTTTTACTAATTCTGCGTCATCCTGATCAGAAATACTCTCCCCTATTTTATGACTTGATGGCTTTGAATAAACAGGCTTTAATATTGTCTGCAGTCTAAATTCTGTTTGAGTGGTGCCTCCATTTGAATACACAATTCTCATATACTGCGCTACAGTTTGAAAGCTAAATGTCTTGCCTATAAGTGCAGGGATAGTGAATTCGTCCTTAAAATCCCAGCTTACATTATCTGTACTAAATTGAATACTAAGCCCATTTGTTGCACTTGCGTGTGATGAATAAACAGAAACAATAACTATACTATATCCACTGACATCAACACTGTCTGTAGTTAAAACTCCTCCACTTAACAGCAAACTACTGGATGATAATTTGCTGCAAATAGTATCCTCAGCAGGTCCGCTCGTCACCTTTAGTGCATCACCAACAACTGCTGCACTATTCATTCCATTTTGGTCTTGTATTGATCTTCCACCCATAATTAAGGACTTGTTATTGATTCATTAATTTCAAGAGTAACTACCTTAGAAGAAAGACCTTGACTTACGCCTGTTTCTTCCACCATAGTAATAAAATCTATTGCCCAAAAACGAACGTTGTCATTGCTTGGGTCTTCCCTCTCTGAAACCCTCTGCAATGGCTGCCAATTGTCACCTTCTACCATAGTTATTTCTCTGTATACATCGTTTATAATGTCTAAATCATCCTCGAATGATTCATTATCTCCCTTGAATGACTTTAACTCCAAATATACTGTAACTGTAATATTCCCCTTTTGCTGTTGAGTAGTGTCGCTCTGTGTGACTTGTAGTTCTGATGGTTTCCAGGTTATATCTGAAAACCCAATATATGCCTGAGGAAAGTTCCTTGACTTTTCAGACTTAAAATCTACTTCCTGTGAGTTGTAATGCCTTACGTGTTTTATGGATGAGATTCCCTCTAAAGCTGATTTTATTGCTTTATATAAGTCTAATTTTACGTTGTCAGTTAGTGCCATTATTACCCAATTAATATTTTTTTAAGGTTTCCAAGTGTTCTATATATTTCTTTATCTAATTTTCTTGAGTCACCAAGGAATTCCCTTTTTGGCATTTTAATTCCTCGCCTGTCTGTTAATCCTTCGTTATGTCTTCGTGCATAGGGTATCCCCCTTGTGGCAATCCTAATTAAAGACATGGTTGCGTTCCTTACTAATATACTTGAAAAAAGATCGCCTGTTTGGAATAATAGCCTGTCTGAAAAAAAAGAATAACTTGCCCCTCTTTTAATTTTAACCTTTACGCTTTCTCTTCTCCTTGGAGGCCACTTACCTGCATCTGTCTGACCACCACCATTGCCGAATCCCTTGAGAAAGTGTTGCAAGGCAACCCTGCCAACCACTTTAGGCGCAATCCTCCTAAAATCCCTTTCACCCCTGCTCATTCCTTTTATATCAAAGCCCTTTATTTCTTTTATCATGGTTTCTTTATTCCAAAATTAGTTTTCTGCATGGCTCTGAATTCCTTTGGCACATTAAAATATGGGTGCTTAGGATTAAAAACCCATGGTACTTTACCTGGATTCACAGCAAATAATTTATCATCCACCTGTGGTATTTTCTTTTTTAGTGATCTCTTACCACCAATGGCAGGTATAACAAAACCCCTGCAATTCCAATCGTTAGGTGGATAATGTGTATTCCAAAATGGATCGCTCTTTGGATAAATCAGATCATCCCATGCCTTGTGTGATGGCCTTACTCTTTCATCTTTTTGCGTCTGATATTTAAGCATTGCGTTGTCAGGGAAATCCATCCATGCCCTGGCATTCTTAGCCATATGAAACGCTGTTTCCATTTCCACCTTAAGCCATGTGACGTAATATTTATTGTTTATTTCAAGAGCCTTTGCTAAAAAATCCTTCCATGCTACCTTATTGCCATTCTTATCAAACAGGAAACCTGAAAGTTCCCTCATTTGTTGAAAGGTTTTTGCTCCTGAAAAAAAGAACGTATTATTATTATAACCTAAAGCCTGATTATAAAGCTTTGAACCCTTAGGAAAACTCTCTACTCCTCCACCAAAGCCACTTTCTGCACTTGCTAAAAACATGGTCCATATAGCTATAACCAACTCTTCAGGTAGGTTATAAGGCGAATACTCGCCATCATATATCTTTTTTACGTCCTCTTCGTTCATTATGGATGCAATCTTGGTATTCTAATGTGGCTACTTATAGAGTTAGATAATGATGCATAATTATCAATATAAACATTACCTGACGACATTATCCTAATTTCGTCTGTCTCATTATTACTTGATACCTGGGTGTACGCTGCCCAATCTGGCTTTGATCCAGCAGGCAATGTAAATACTGTTGCAGTAGTAGCACTTGTTGGGTCAAGCGCCTCGAAAAGTATTTCAAGATAACCCTCTTTATCTATCCTGTATTTAGCTGTGGTAGCACTCCATCCTGCACCAAGGCTTCCAGAGACATCGGTCCATGCATTTCCTTGTAATTCAGAAGCTATCTTAGCTATATTCTTCTCAATAAAATAATACTCATACGAAGGAGAATCGTCAGCACTGTAAACATGTGTTCCGCCCAATGCAGATGCCTTGTTGGTTAGAACTGCTCTATTTTTCTGCCAAGTATCCCGGCTGACTGTATCATTAAAGGTCTTTGTGCCATTTGAATCGTATGTTGTTTCTTTTTCCCATACCCAAAAATCAGTACCTTGACTTCTTGTTCCTGTATGAGCATCAACCTTTAGGATTTCTCCATCAATAACTACATATCCAGACGTAGTACTCCATGCGCTACCTGCTGGCGTTGTTAAGGTACATCCACTCAGTATATACGTATATGTATCTGCTGTTGGGTTTTCACAGATTTCATTTAGCCAATCATTAAGAAAATCTCTTAATGCGTCTGAATCCCTTAATACATCATCAATATTTATATTGGGCTCACCACCTGAAAATCTTAATTTCTTATTCATAATTTATATTTTATACAAATTGTTCATTATTTCTTACTGTTCATTGGCAATGAACACTCGATCTGAGTGAACACTACACATAACTATAATCCCATTTTTTTGTAGCCTCAACATATTGCTTAAGCTGTGATGTTACTGTACTTTCTGTCCATCCTGCAGGAAATGCTGCTGATGGTGCCTCTATTGTAAAGTTTATAATACTAACTTCTTCACCTGCCTCATAAAAATCAATAGAAGTAACAGTGTTACCATCAGGGTCTAATTCTGCATCCCACCAAACGCCCAAATAAAGATCTGGTTGCTTATTAAGATTTGAACCCGCTAATGACTTGTACATCGTCCCATCATACTCAATGTAATCACCTAGTGAATAAGTTGTTCCTGCGTCCCATGGTAGGGTTTCGCTCTGTTCATAAAGGCTATCAGGGCGAAAATCTGCTTCTCCTTGCTGATATAAATCTATAAAAAGGTTATCAAAATTAACATCATTCTCTGTTATGTCTATTCTCCTTAATGTATCATCATAATTGTCATTGAGGTATTCAACTAATGCCTTATGTTGGCCTGTGTAGTTCAATAAGGCAGTTACTTCATCACGATAGTCGCTTAATTCGTCTGCAATATGCTGGATTCCACCATCTGAACCTGTGTCATTCCTAAAAAATCCACGACAAAAAGCGAGGTATGTATTTTCACTGCCATCGTTTTTGGTTCTCCACCACCATGGCATATAATTCTTTATAAATACTTTCCAATTTGTGCTAAATACGCTCATTATCCTAAAATATAAGTTATACCACTTGAAAGAGGATATGCTGGGTCTACCTCAAGCCATCCTGCCTCAGCCCTGTACTTCTGTTCAGTAACTGCCAATATATCTGAATATGTTCCACCATTAGGCTTACATTCAACTGTAGTTGCAACTGCATTTATAACGCCACTTACTGCCTGTACTGCATCAACCAATTTACCCACATACATATAATCATCAAACCTTGCGTTTGCAAATTCTCCAAGGAATTCATCGATGGCATCATGCACAGGGAACGTGGTTCCATCTGTAAGCAGACTTCCATCTGACGCAAGAATGGTTCCATCATAAGTTACGTCCATTTCAAGCTGAATAAGATCTGGATCATTTGATATTATCGTCATGTCAGTTCCTGCAAATCTTTTTTGCTCCCAATAGGAATCAAAAGCTGCCTTTTCTGTACCTGCAGTTAATTTACTGTAGCTTCCTGCGCTTCCCTTTAATACCTTAAGTAAAACAGAGCCATTTAACTCACTTGCTGAGGCAACAGTCACTATTTGATAATCAGGTTCTTCTATATCGTATATAACAGCCTTTCCAAATAATTCCACTGTTTCGCCATCTGCATCTGTATATGAATCATCAAAAACAAGTGTGCTTGTCATTGCTGCATCATATTGAAACTTCAATGACTCATTTGCATACCATTTTAAGGTACCAGGCAATATTTCTGTAGCCCTTTCGTCAACCTCTTCTACATGAACATCAAAAAGGTCTTCAATTACTTTTAATGCTGTGGCAAATGCATTTACAAGTAAAACCCATTTTGCTGTAGCTGAATCAACTAAGGTTGCTACCTCAGCCTGAACTCCTGCTTTTAATGCTGTAACTATTTCTGCTTTAGTCCTTGCCATCGCTTATATTAATTTTTTCTTTATATGATTCGTGTAATTCATTCATAATTAAAGCCATTTTATTTTGAGTCCCCTCATCATCGAACTCAACCTTTGGCTCAACAATAACGCCCATTGTTCTTTCAATTTCCTCTTCAGGTACATTATAGAACAATGATAAATTCTTAAATATAACTGACCAATCTTTTTTATTGATTTTTTCGCTGAAATCCCATGCTCCAAATACTTTTTTACCACTTTCAATCATTCCAAGTTTTTTCATCCTTGGAATTAATTCAGTATTAACTACACTTGCTATGTCTAATTTGTCAGCAAATATTATATCTTCAAGTATATCCTGGTGAACATCTGCAGAGCCTGAAAACGCTTTTTCATCGGTGGTACCTGTCTGACCAAGTAATATCTTGGCAATAGCTGAATCACACTTATCGATAAGCTTACCATAGATATTATGAGGATCAGAAGAACCTTTTTGTTCGATAAACTCAACAGTATCGTCAGGATCAAATATCCCATAAGTAGCTGCCTCCATTTGCTCAAACATTTGTATCATGTTTTCCTTTCGCTCATTATCAATAAGATTGGTCCTACCAATACGAAGTGGCATTCCAAAAATATCTGCATGTTGCGCCCAACTTCCAAATGCCTGCTTATAAATAGAATAAGGTGCGCACTTGTTGATAAGCCCAAGGTCTGTTTTACTTCCAACAGGCACTAACCATGTTTTAAATGGTTCTTCCTTGAGGCTGATTGTGTTTTCTTTGTGCCATCCCCTGCGTATGTCTTTTATGACCTCGAAATAGAATGGTACTGTATTTTGCTCAGGTATCTTTTTCGCATATGTAAATGTATCATCCACAATATCACCTAATTGTATTACCTCAAATCCATAAAACTTAGACTCAATGGCAATTCTTATGAAGTCCCGGAACCATGGCAGCGGGAAGCCTTTAGGATCAATGAATTTACTCATTTCATCTTTATCGATTTCGCCTGATTCATTAAGAATCCTGAAACTACCAGAGATGGATTTATTTATTCTTGTTTGCATGCCTGACCAAATTTGATAGTCATCAACGAAGTCTTTATAATACTCCATTAATGTCTCTCTGTCAGGGTAATCAATGCTCTCTGCTTCTAATACAGCATCTCTCCACGCCTGAATATCTTTAGTTACCCTGTATAGCTGTTCAGGAATGATATATTTTTCCTGCTTTGTTTTTCTTGGTGCTATCTGAGATATATTCTGAACCACACCTTTTGTTATCTTATCAGTAATATTTTTTAATACTCCCATATCTTAATATTTAAAACTTGAACTGTCTGTGGTTCCCCAACTAACAGGGTTTGTGTTCTGTATCTCGTCGCCATCTGAGTCCTTTAATGCTGTCATATCAGGGGTTACAGTTCCCTTTTGAACTTTTTCCAACCAGGATATGGCGTTTTCTGAATCATTTTTTCTACCCTGGCCATCATACCTGATCTGTCTCACCTCAGGAATATCCCTTGGTGTAATCCTTGCAAAGAGATTATACAGAGCCACATCCAACGTAACAGCCCTTAGTTTTTTATTTCGATTATCCTCTTCTTTTGCATCAGGATAATTCAGGTCTTCACCTTTTATCATGTAATCCAATATATGCCAATGGCTTTTGTTGTTCCCAAGTTCTGTCCAATCAGATGAATCAAATGTACCCTCAGCATATAATTCCCAATCATCAGAATCCCATGCCTTAGGAACTGCTATAGCTTGTATACAGTTATAGTTATTCCCATTATACCTTACTTTATCATTAAGGTTATAAGTGCCTGCAATAGCATCATAGTTGCTATAATTGATCAATGATTCATAAATCTTGCCACTATAAGACACTCTGTCGTCCAATTTATACGTGGTGTCTGTTGTGTCATATGCAGTCTCCTCCCAATATACCCTATCATAAAGCTTATAAGCAACCAAATCCCATTTAGCAGGGTCAGTTACAGGTGTTTCACCTGCTGAAACTGCCTGGTTTGCTTTATAAACCTTATAGTCTGTAAAATACATTACATCGCCTGCAACGTAAGTAGACGCAGCATCATATGCTGTCTGATCTGTCAACTCTATTTCTTTTGTAAGAGAAAAAGATTGGACCGGTGCTAGTTCTATGGCCTCATTATACCTGTGACGTATATAACCTGCAACTTCCTCAACAGACTCGTCTATAACGTCTTCAAGGACATCATCATTACTGTTTGTGAGTTCATCAAGGTCGGTTTCCTCTATTAATGACAGAAAGTCTTCTTTTATGAGAAATTGATTCATTGCGCTTATATTTTGCAACAAAGATAAGTATTTATTTTTATTTAATCTAAATTACTTTAAGGTCAAAGTTTTGTCATGTGAAAATAAATGTTTAATTTTGAACTCTCAGAGATTTGTTTTCATATGTATTGATTTTAATTAATTTTTTAATGGCGCTAAGTGGATAATTTAGTGCCATTTTTTCTATGGCTAATTCCCATTATCAAAACAATATAAAAAGGAGAGAGCGCTCTACTGCTTTTGTGTTGAGAGTTAAAAAATTTGGATGCTGTATTATATGTGGAGAAAAAAGGCCATGGGTACTTGATTTTCATCATGTCTTTAGGATGGATGATAACCAAAAGATATCAAGAATGGTAGTTAATGGTACATCAATAAAAACCATTAAAAAGGAAATTCGAAAATGCGTTATGGTTTGCTCTAATTGCCACAGAGATATACACCATAGGATTTTGCAACACAAGAAAAATGATTAACTTTGTCGTGTTCTATGTAGCTTAGTTGGTTAGAGCAGCAGATTGTGGTTCTGCAGGTCGTGAGTTCGAACCTCACCATAGACCTAATATTGCGAGGTAGAGCAGTGGCCAGCTTGCCAGTCTCATAATCTGGAGGTCGGTGGTTCGAATCCACCCCTCGCAACAAAACACACCAAATGAAACCAATAAACTTTAATCCTGAATTATTTAACCCTAATTTTTGGCACCTGCATGAGCATATGCGAGACCCAAACATACGATTTATTTGGATGTATGGTGGATCATCGAGTTCGAAAACATATTCAGGCGTACAGGCTATATTGTATACAACCCTAAGGGATAAGTGTGATTCATTGGTGTTTAGAAAGACAAAAAACGCTATAGAAAACTCTATATTTAAAGACTTCACAACGATCATAGAAAATGACTGGATTGATATATCTCACGCATTTAAGATAACAAGAAACCCACTAAGAATAAGATGTATGAATGGCGCTGTTATCGATTTTGGAGGAATGGATGACCCTGAGAAGATTAAAGGTATATCTCAGTATAAGTACATATACAACAACGAGATATCTGCGTTTGATGAAGCTGATCTTGACCAGGTGAGAAAGCGTCTTCGTGGACAACCTGGGCAACAAATAATATCTGACTTCAACCCTATTGACGAAACGCATTGGATTAAGGAAAACATATTTGATAAAACACATCAGATTGAGATGCCTGTAACATTGGATAACGGCATTGTTGATCCATTATATACAGAAGTAACTGAGAAGTGGAGAAATACAGAAACTACAATTATTGATCCAAAAACAGGAAAAGAAATAATTATTCCTCCAAATATGATAGTTATTAGGTCAACTTATCTGAATAATTATTGGGCTGTTGGTTCTCCCTGTGCTAAATTTGGATTCTATGATACCCAATTAATAGCTGATTTCCAAAAAGATAAGGAGAACGACGAAAACTTTTATAATGTATATGCTCTTGGTCTTTGGGGTAAATACTCTGTAGGTGGAGAATTTTATAAGAAATTCTCACGCAAACAAAATGTAGTACCACAAATGGAAGCTAAGTATAATCCAGATCTTCCATTGCATATTTCTTTTGATGAAAACGTGAATCCATACCTTTCACTTGGTATCTACCAGGCTACAGGAAATAAGGCTTTGAAAATAGATGAAATTTGCCTGAGGTCACCAAAGAATACCCTGAAAGATACTCTTGCAGAGTTCGTAAAAAGATACCCACCTAATAAATCAGGGCTTTATATATATGGAGATCGCACCTCAAAGAAAGAGGATTCTAAGCTTGAAAAAGGAACCAACTTTTTTACCATTATACAGAATACACTTCACAGGTATAATCCAACACTGAGACTTCCAACAAAAAATCCACCTGTAGTTATGCGTGGGAATTTCTTTAATGATGAAATACTTCCAAAACAAATGCTTTTGATTTCAGACAAATGCAAGCACACAATCGCTGACTTTGAATATCTTAAAGAAGCTGCTGATGGTACCAAAGCTAAAATAAAAGACAAAGACCCAATTACTAAGGTGACATTTCAAAAATATGGTCACCTTTCTGATGAAACTGATTATTTCATTTGTGAGTACTTTAAGCCTGAGTTTGTTGATTACCAACGTGGAAAGGGGAGAAAACCTGTAATGAATAGGACCACCAAGGGTAAAGGTGGTAGGTTCAAAAAATTCTAATGTATAATTTACGAGATTTTTACTAACTTTGCCACAAAGAATAAATTATGGCAAGTAATATTTTTATACCAAAAGGTGGTGGATTAGTAAAACCAAAGATAACCCCAAAAATAAAAACACCAAGTGGAGGCGAATTTACAATTGGTACAGGAAAGCCAAATCTTCCAACATCAGGCCCTGGGATTAAAAAAAGTGCAACACCAAAGTTCTCACCATTGCTACCTATTGGCATAGCCCAAAGGATTGCAAAGGGGTTCATTATAAACCAGGTTAATAAATTAAAAGAAGATGGTGAGTTGGGAGAAAGAAACATTGAACTACCTGAGGTATACGAATACGCTGATCAATGGGAAACGAAGCAATCATACCTTGGCACCCCAATGGTTGATCCATTCTTGTTTGCAAGTGGTCGTTATTTTGATATTGATGATTTTGAACAGAAAGAAGAAGACGCAATACAATACGATGGTATGTATATGCCAGCAACAGTTATTACTATTCGCCAGGAAAAAAACATTATAAAGACACCAATAGCCGGGCGTGATGGCACAGTAAAAGAATATATTTCAAGGGGTGATTATGTTGTCTCAGGGCAGGGTTATATATCAACACAACTAAATCATACTCTGTTGGATGGTGATGGTAATGAGGTAAACCCTACATCAGGAAGTGGTCCACGATTGAGCGTAAGGGATCAACTACAGAGACTTAAAGCAATCTCTGATGCAAAGGCCACTATTAATGTATTCTCAAATATGCTTTCTTTCTTTGATATTAAAAGCGTAGTCCTTACTAAGTTTGAGGTAAGACAAATGGAGGGCTTCGAAGATATGATGGAAATCTCATTTGAAGCCCTCAGTGATGTTGACATAGGTTTTGAGGAAATTGAGCCTCCTACTACCTCTTAGCTAAAAGTTCAGTTAATTCAGATTCTATTTTTTTTATTTGCTCTGAATTAAAATCTGATTGAGAACTAAGTTCCTCAATTCTGGTTTCCAATTCATACCTCTTAATTTCATTGTCAATCATATCTTCTGCCTGCTTTATGGTTTCGGCCTCTACCTGAATTATAAGTGGATTAGAGCGTAATCCACCCATGCTGTCTGCTACTTGTGCTGTTTTTGATACTTTAATCATAGTTTTCGTTTTTTAAAATCATTTAATAATTCTATTAATTCATCAATCTCATTCACTGCCCATCTTTCTGTTTCTATTATGTAATAATCACCTCCTCCCTCATTATGGTTGTTTATTTTAAGAAACTGAAAATCATTTGAGTCGTCAGCGCTGTCTGATTCCTGTGAATACGTTACCTCATATTTAACATCAACATCTACTCCCTTTATTTTAGTTTCTTTCATTGTTGTTTGGTT
>Ga0180437_10005405_pt1 | contig 17505 bp, 13 predicted proteins | sample SS_ome_4_FD_132410 | JGI IMG/M metagenome (GOLD analysis project Ga0180437, IMG submission 132410) | Hypersaline lake sediment archaeal communities from the Salton Sea, California, USA - SS_3_D_1 metaG | ecosystem: Environmental > Aquatic > Non-marine Saline and Alkaline > Hypersaline >... | reverse complement strand
TACCCCCTTTTATAAAGTGGATAACGATGTTGTGGAGGAAGGACTCAAAGAGGAAGCCAGGGATTCAAGTGATAATTACGAAGAAACACAAGGGATGCACTGTAATAGATACACACGAAAGTCATTGACTGCTTTCATGGGTGAGTGTGGATATAAGGATATTTCAACAAAAAACTTAATCGCTTTCAACAAGCGTGTAAAGGTCTAACTATGCCAACAAGCCACCACGATCACATAGTTGATGTAATCGACATTGTACGATACCTTAAGCCTAAATCGATCTTGGACATTGGCGTGGGATTCGGAAAATGGGGATTCCTTTGTAGAGAGTACCTCGACGTTATGGCTGGAAGACCTTTCCCGGAAAACTGGAAAATTAAAATTGATGGATTAGAAATCTTTGAACCTTACATCCAGCTGCACCAATCACATATTTACAACACAATACACATAGGAGACTGTACCAGACTTATAGATGATCTCCCTTCTTATGATTTAATGATAATGGGTGATGTATTGGAACACATTCCCAAGCCAGCCGGAAGACAGTTTCTAGAAAAGGCATTCAAAAAATGTAAAGCCTTCATCCTTGTCATACCTCTTGGCTCTGCATGGCTGAAACAAGGGGAAATGTACGGTAATAAACATGAAGCTCATATTAGTGTATGGGAAGGTACAGACTTTGAGGATTATCCACGGTATCAATTGCCGAAACTTTACTTTTGCAACTCAAAACAAATCGCACTCTATGCATTCAAGGGGGGTCTATGCGTCCGATAGTCATAGCCGAAGCCTGCTGCAACCATCAAGGGAACATGGAAATAGCAAAGGATATGATCCGTAAGGCTGCCATTTGTGGAGCCGATTGTATCAAGTTTCAGAAACGTGATCTAGAAACACACGCCAAAAATAATCCCGATTGGAAACGACCGCATCCTAATTTTCATAATGCTTTTGGGGCAACGTATTACGATCACAGGGCCTTTCTAGAGTTTAGCCTGCTACAACACAAAGAATTAAAAAAGTATTGTGATGATTACAAGATCCGTTATAGTTGCTCTGTTTGGGATTTGAAAAGCGCAAAAGAGATAGCTAGCCTAAAGCCGGATTATGTTAAAATCCCATCGGCTTGTAATCTCAATATAGATATGCTCGGATTCCTTTTTGCAGAAACAAACATCCCTATCCACATATCTTTAGGAATGACTACTAGAGCAGAAATACAAGGACTTTATGATTTCTGCGAACCTTTCAAAGATCGTATTGTGTTCTACCATTGTACATCCGGCTATCCTGTACCATTTGAAGAGATCAATCTCTTAGAACTCACACGGAAAACGGGATTCAAGAAAGGCTTTTCAGGACACCATCTAGGAATTGCTATTGATATTGCAGCCTTTGTTTTAGGCGCTGAATACATCGAGCGCCACTTTACACTAGATAGAACGTTGAAAGGAACAGACCATGCAGCCAGTCTGGAACCCCAAGGATTGACTAAAGTCATCCGGGATTTGAAAGCAGTAGACAAGACTATGTTCTACAAAGATGATGACTTAACACCTGTTGAGATACCACAGCGGGATAAACTAAAATGGCCAACTTCAATGATAAACTAAAAATATACATGATTCATAATCCCAAGACCGCAGGTATAGCCATGAAACAAGCGCTTGGCATTCCCATGATTCCTAATACTGCTCACAAAAACCCGGCTTTTTATCGTAAGCGTTTTCCGAAAAAGTGGAACGATTATTTTAAGTTCATTTTTATTCGTCATCCTCTAGATCGCTTTGTTAGCGCGTATTACTTCAACGTTGTGATGTGTCGGTACAGGGAGCAGACTAATCCGGTCAATAAAATCTTTGCTAATAATAATTTTGATGAGTTCCTTTCTTGGTGCGCTGGAAAGCCAAAGTCATTTTTTAACAGGTGGCTTATCCACTTCAAGCCCCAAATGTACTGGATGAAGTATGACGATACGAAAGATTATGTGAATTATAATTTCGTAGGGCACTACGAAAGATTGCTACAAGATTTTGAAGCACTCTGTAAAGCAGTTGGGATGCAACCTCGCAGGCTTCCTATTCAAAATAAAACGGATCACAAGAATTACATGGATTACTACACCGTAAAAACGGCTGCTATAGTGCGTAATATATACCACGAAGATTTTTTGTATTTGGGGTACAAATGACTATCGGCTTCGTCCCTATTAGAGCAGGTTCCAAATCCATCGAGTTTAAGAACATTGTTGCACTTGCTGGAAAGCCTCTTGTGTATTGGTGTTTGAGTGCTGTACAAGAAAGTTATATAGATAAGATCATTCTCTACTATGACGATGTTCAACTCATCGATTCGCTGTATCAATATGATTTCCCGAAAATAGAAAAAATCAGACGTTCTCCAGAATCGGCAATGGATGAAGCCTCCACCGAGTTTGCTATGCTTGAATATCTGGAGAATTACCAACACCCTCTGGAAACAATATTCATGCTAATACAGGCAACCAACCCATGGATCACAAAAAATGATATAGATAATTGTTTAGAAATAGAAAAGGATGTTGTCAGTGTAGCCAAGACAAATCACTTCTATTGGGAACACGGCAAGCCTTCCTATGATCCTTTAAAACGACCACGTCGGCAATTTTATGCAGGTCTGATGTTGGAGAATGGAGCCCTGTATAAGTCCACAGTAGGACACGTTCTTGAGTCTGGTTGCCGATTTACAGAGCCTTATCAACTCTATATGATGCCAGATTATACGAAACTTGAAATCGACACCATGGCCGATTTAGTCCAAGCACGGGCCTTGTGTCGGCATTACAATTGTAACCCCCAGGAGTTGAGGGATGCATTATAGCTTCGGAGAGACTTACTTTGAAATCAAAGACACAGACACCATTTGGATTTTATCGGCAGGCCCTTCACTTGACTTTTTCAATCCTCAACTTATCAAGCCAGGGCACATAGTAATCACAATTAATAGTGTCCTAAGCATTTTCAAACATCCTGATTTTCACATTGGGAGCGACATTGCATCAATAAATGGATATAAAGATTATTGGTCTAAGCCTACCATTTGGTTTGCGAAGGAATCGAACCGAGAAGTCCTCCACCGGCTTGGCATTCAGGCACTATTTCTAGGTGATCTCATAGATAGACAATTTAAAGGATCCGGCTCGGATGCTATCCTGCTTGCTTATTATCTCCACACCTACAAAAAGGAAATTAAGTTCGTCCATTATGTAGGACTGGATTTCTCGGAGATCACCCACAAAGGGCATCGGTATTACTATAATTCAAAAGTTAAAGTCCTGGATTGGCAAAAGAAATCCCAACTCCCTAAAGATTGGCATAAGAGCAAGAACTATATTGCCACTTGTGCTAATTACAAATCCTACTCTGTACAACTAAACACAATAAACAATATTCTACACGCTGTTCCAGACTTTAAAAGGAAGCTAGTCAGTCATTCGTTTATGGATTTCAAAAAGGGAGATCGACCGATGCTGCGAAACAACCGCTGGAAAGTCCCTTGCACACTATAATTCTATCAACCCACCATCCCGATAACCCATACAAGCAATAGTGAATCCAGCAGTAGTGCCTGCTCCCACGGTCGTTAATTCCGTTTCGATAAGCATGTTTTGATTAAGCAAAAGCGGTATCTGATCTCTTTGTACACCAGTCGAGTAATTATCCAACGTCTGCCATTCGTTGACTGTAATAGTATCCCAATAATTATTCAGATAAGCTTCAATATCCCATCCTTGCCGTTCCGTTTCCAGCCTAAGAATCACAACATCTGACCATGGTGGGATTAATCGGGCAAGTGGTGTAACTATAGTTGAGGTGGTAGCCGATGAAAGTCGATGAGCTGTTATAATGTTTGCGTTTATAGCCGTTCCATAAAGTTGTTTGACCCACTTTGAGTCGGCTTTTCGGGTATATAGATTTCTATAAGTATTTTCAGAAAACCACGCCCCGATAAGTCGGTAATTCTGTTTGAAAATCCTGTCATCCTGATCGCTTGTGTCTGTTCGACCGTTCCAGGGAAAGTACTTATCCATCTGATAGATATACCCAACACCTGAACTAAGATCGGTATTCTGAAAGTCAAGAGTAGGATAGAGTTGTACAGTTATACTTGTATTGGATGGAATACTCTGAATTGTTCCATAGTTCCATTGAAAGGGCCATGTACCGACCGTATTACGAATGAGAACTGTACTACCGACCGTAAATGTCCGCGCAGGTGCCGAACCCCCTAATCCTAAATTACTAAGAGTAGCTAAGCTTCCTCGTGTACCGCTAGCGACCACATTATAGACAGATACCGGGTATTTCGAAAGTCCAAAACCTGCAAACTCTGTTCCACTGTCATTTGCAAAAGCCCAAATTAATAAAGCATCGTCGCCCGATGCAAGGAAAGAAGAGCCGTCTACACGATAGCCAATCTTATTAGTCAAGTCAATCCCGGATGTACTAGCGCTACTATTTTGATTATCTAGCTTCCAGTAAGAAGAAAAAGCATCCTGACAATCAATCTCATAGACCTTTCCCTTGATGTTGATAATATAGGCTGACTCACCATCTATGGTAGTGACCGGTTTGAGATAAACCTTATTAGTACTTGATGCTTTGAGGATTTCCAAACCTAATTCTTTGTGCTGACCTTGTTTGTAGTTATTAATCCAACCTGAATTAGATTGACCGATAGCATTGAGATTGGCAGGTGATTGATTATCCGGCTTCTTAATTGCCATTATAACGACCTTTCAATATAGCTTAACATTTCATTATGTTTAGTATTCAAAGTCCGCTCTAAATATTCGTATAATTTTTTTAGCTTCCAATATGTTACGGTGAATGGATCATCTTTGTAAATATCAAAACTTTCATTTTTATAATCAAATGATATTTTATAAAGATGGCAACCTGCTAGCTGATGTTTTTTTTCTATTCTAATCTTTATATCATTAGATTCTGTTTTATAAGCTTCAAAATCCTGTTTCCATTTCAATGTGAATAATGAATAATAAATTTTATTGAATGTTTTTATTTCATTAGTTGCCATAAGCCAAACCCCCAAGAATAGTTTCTATAGCATTATTCGTGGTTAATGATTCAATTTCTATGTTCATCGGAATCGTGCCGTCATTCATCACTAATCGAATTGGATATCCGATTTTCAAATCACGAGCTAGCTTCGTATCAATTCCCAATTGCACCGGCGCGTCAGTCCGGGAAAGGAAGGATAACCACTTTTCACCAATCCAAACAGCACTTTGGAGCGTGTCTATCCTTATGAGATCGTTTTGTCCTCCCGATATTGAGAAGGCGTTATCCTCAATTCCAAAAGGAGCCGTCTGATCTTCTTTGCTGAAGTCAGGGTCATAATAAGTAATTAGATAGCCTTCTGGAATCTCCTTCTCTCTGGAAGATAGAATAGGCTTGGAAAGTAGCCAATACTCATCCGAATCAGACGTGTTCTCAAGCGTACACACCGGATTTTCTATCGAACCGGATTCGTAAACTTTATAGTACAAATAATCGCCAATGGAATAGATACTAGCTACTCCAGTTTGTGCAAGTTGTTGGAGCCAAGACAGGATAGGTGTGTTAGGCACAAGTACATCAGACGAGACGACGATTTCATCTAATTCGTAGATGTTTGAACTTCGTAACGTAGATACCGGATCGTATTTGATATTGTACTTCTGACACATATCCATAAAAAGCCGAGCCGGATTCATGCTTAAACCTGAGTAGATAAGATTCTTATTAAGTGCGATTTGTAACTCAGTCTGCATTTGCACGTTTACCGTGTCGTTGCTTTGCCGACTGATATTTTTAATCCGTCCTGAAAACACCTCAATACCTTCATCGTAGGCAGTTACCTCAAATACTGAGTAGTCATTGTATCCAAAGAAGACAGAGGCCGGATTTTGAGGATTCCAAAAGCCGTCCGTGTCGATCCCTACCATGGTGGGGATGGGATTAATCAACACTTGACCGATCGGAGCCTTGGCGCTTTGCAGGGACAGGCTATTCCCCTGTACATGTATGGATATATCAACATTATTAAGATAGATAATCATTTTGGCCTCATCATAAGAAACATAAAGACGATGATGATAAACACACCCAGGATTCCGAACAAAGCTATCATTAAATATTCAATCATACAGGATTCTCGTGTTCCTTAAACGTAACCGTGGTATCTGTGTACTCATGCCGAGCCGTGTCGTCTTTTTCCTGCCAAGCGCCTCCGTAAAGGAAACTCGTGAAATTGTCTTGCTTGAATGCTAGCGGCTTCATTTCATTCTGTACCAGGATGTATTCGATCGCAAACGTATAGGTTCCATCACCTGGAAAGCCTACACCCAACTTATCGATCAGATTAAACGTCGTCTTATTGTTATTCGATATATAATAGTGCCGTTCAAATCCACTGCTATACAAGATCATCCAGAATCCTATCCAGTGATAGGGAGCAAAGTAGACAGGGAGGGGACTAGGGACAAAAGTAGCCGTCGTCGAGGTAACACCGGCCAAAGTTCCCGAACTGCTACCAGTCATCATCGTATAGCCTTTCCCTAATGGATAGAATCGCTTTACGGACTTCGTTTGTAAGAGCTCGTGCAATTTCCAGATGTTCTCATTTGATGTGTAAGAGCGAAAGTCGAAGGTAAACATTTTCCTGATAGCATCGTAATCCGTATTAGGATTGCCGTGTAGATCGTCGAGGTTAACCGGATTCTTAGGGTCGAAAGCTATCTGAATGCCCTTTGGTGGATATTCGAGAGTAATCGTGTCAGCATAAGTCAGCGCACTTTCAACCATGGTTTCTTCCCAGGGACACAAGTCCTCATCTGGATCCGGTGTAGTGTATAAACCAAGTAGAGGGGAATCCAGAATCATGATCTGGGTATCGGTTGAATAATACTTTTTGCCCTTCTGCCTTAATCGGAAATCGTACGCACATTTTACATAACCTAATAGTGCATCAACATAGGGTGGTACTGTATCTGGTATCAAGGCGCATTGTTGATTGAAATAGAGGGGCACAATATCACTATCTATTACACTACTTGTATAACTCATTCCTGCATCAGGCGTGATTGGTTCACCATTAGGCCATGCATAATCATCTTCATAGGTTGTATACATTAAGTTTTCTGTAAGTATAGCCGTTCCTATATCTGCCGAACCTTCGAGTGTTATTTTCGTCATTATATAACCATATTCTAGATTTAAAAATACATTACCTCTAATTATTAAAGTATTACTAGTGATGGATGGATAACAATTTTGCATTATCCCAACATTATTTCCATTCCCAATAAAAATATTTTTTTCAATCGTTGCCGTCGTCGTATTATTAAATCTATCGGTAACAATATTATAAAACATTGTTATATCACGTATAGTAGAATTAGCATTCACTATACTTGCCCCGGCTGTATTGTAAATATCTTCCAAAAATAATTGTGTAGATGTATTATTTACAATCTTGTAATATCCTACACCTGTAATATAAACTATATATCCGGCCCAAAAACCAGGTGCAAAACTAGTAATCGTTGATCCACCATTAATTGTAGCTACTAAGGTAGGAGCATCAAAGTCTAATTGTAATGTATTTCCTCCACCTAGATATACCCTCATAGAAAAACTATCATCACTATATTTGTCAGGTTGGATAAAAATATTATAAAAAACATTTCCCTTTACTAGATTAGTTCCTGAGGACATTTGTAATTGCATATTATAGCCTGCTATACCCGTCGTTGCTAAAATATTATATAAAATATAACAACTTGCTGTATCTTCGGGTGTGACTTCCAAACAAGCCCCTTTATCTCCAGCGTTATAAATATAACAATCTGTAATAGTAGTCGTTCCGGCTTGACTATCAATGATAACCACGGCTCCTTGTTGATCCGAAGTAATAATTACACCACTTAGAAACTTCCCACCTCCACTTGTATCACTTAATCGAAGTTCTGCCGTACCTGTAAAATTAATAATTGGTGTTTGTCCTAATGCAGCCTGTATACCGCTTTTGTTAGCACTATTAAAATCTGCTAGTGTAGACCGTGTGTAAGTGGATGAATCCAGAATATGTATAACATACCTAACCCCAGCCATTGCACTAAAAGCAGCGTCGAAAGTCTTTTTCGCTTGGTCCGGTGCAAATCCTGAATTGGCATCATCTCCATTCGTAGCATCGAGATAAATGTAATGGGAAGTATCCGTGTCTACCAATTGCCTACTAGTCAAGCTAGTAGTCGGCCCGACCGACTGAGTTATCTCATTTGTATAAGTCTTTACTGGATTATATTCAAAGTCCATATCACACTCCTTACACCCGCCCACCGCTAAGAAGATTAATACGACGAGATTGAATGCCTTGGTTAATTGCATCATAAAGAGCCTCCTTTTGTTGACTACTAATAGTACTTGCAAGTTCTGTGCCAAGGCCCTGATTATTCCATTCGTTATCTACAAAAACCTGGATAGTAATGTTCTGCGTAGAATTGTTAGTCATAGCAGCTGCCGTAAGATGACGCATTGCCGTTGATGCGGGAGCCGGGATTTGTAAATTATTAAGCTTATCAAAGAAAGCAGCACCGTATTTAGCGACGGCAACAGCGCTCATAACAAACTCGTCGTTATGGAGATAGGCAGGCCCTTCGTCTACCAATCCCCCCTCTTGTCGTTGGGGTAGCGTTGCCATGAACTTAGCGATTTCGGCATCACTCATTCCTTGTGCTAATAGTTCGGCCCTGATTCGTTTATCGGCTTCACTAACAGCCGCGGCTGTTCCACCGGCTCGCATCGCCTCCATTGCCTTTTGTCGTTCACGGACTAACTTGGCTAGTCTTGCTTGGGCTTCGTCTTGGTCGCTTAATTCCCCATTAATCTCTTTCTCAATATCACGTATCTTAGCCAACATTTCAAGTTGCTCTTCCTCAGTCGCATTGATAGCAACAAGCCGGTCGTATTCTTCCTTATACAATTCAAGCAATGCCTGGTTAGCCTCTTCCTCTGAGATAACACCCGCTTCCTCCCTTAGTTCTATGAGATTCTCGGCATCATCTAAAGCAGCATCCGAGAAATCTTCCCAATTGCTTAACCAGGTACTGATGAGCTTCTTTGTTTCGTCATCCAGCCTATTGATTGCTTTGTATCCCAAATCCGTGATGTAGTCGAATAATTCAGGGGTAGTCATATCACCCAAGCCTAGTGCTTCAATCACAGCATTTTTACTTTTCCGTAATTCGTGCCTGCTCATTTGGAGGAAGGCTTTGTAATCGTTTGCACGTAAGGCGATTTGTTCACCTAATTCCCTGGTTACATCCTGACTAATCTCTTTCTGTTCCTTCATTATATCCCGGATATCCTGCTCCAATCCCATCTTTTCAAGTAGCAATTCGTTTATCTCTATCTCAGTAAGACCAAGATCGTCTGCCATTGCTATCTCTCTGTCTATCCATTTAATCATATCCTGTTTATAAGTGAGCGAATCCTTGCTTATTCCGTTTAGCTCATAGAGTTGGAAGCCGATTGTCTTATTCATTTCAAATAGTTCACGTTGTGCTTGATTCTGTCGATCCATAATGTCAGCACGTTCTTCATCCGTATATAATAATCCACCAGTAATATCACTAGTAGCAGTCAACATATCACTATATATTCGTATCTGTTCTTCGAGGTCATCCTGTTGCCTGCCACCTAATGCCATTTGGGATTCTGAATAAGATAGCCTATCTTCAAATGCCTGTTTTTCAAGTGCTAATAATTGTTTATTCATTTCAATCAATTGATTAATCTTATCAATATCATCTTGATAAAGCTTTGCCGACTGTTCATTACCTTCTTCTAGCATTCGTAATTGCTCATCCTGGTACCATTGACGAATTGCATATAAATCCTCAAGGGAAGCGGTTTCTAAATCGGTTACATCCGTATAAGTTTGTTTAATATATTCTATATAGCCTTGTAGTGCAGGATAATCCACATTAGTCAACCATCCTACAAATCGTGCTGCTATATTAGCAGTATCGATGAAAACTTCTTTCATATTTTCAAGGTAATCAATTTGTTCTTCTGTAGTATCCATCAATTCAGACTGAGAATCAATCAAATCCTGCATATATTTTAATTGAGTATCAAATAATTTATTGATATATTCCATGTGCTTTCGTCGTCGTTCTTCTGCTTCTGCTCTTGCTTCCTCTTGTTCGTCCTCTTGACTAAATAGATCGCCAAAAAAATCAATTATACCTCCAACTGCTTGACCTACAATTCCAAATTGAGATGCTATGTCAGAAATAGTACTAGTTATTGATTGTATTTGCTCTCCAACACTTGCCGTATCCGATTTTAATGTGTCAATCATGGAACCAAACTGTTTGACAAAATCATATAATTTTCTTCCATAATCAGTAATCATTATTATTGTTTCAGCTGCATGTTTTTTCTTTAATTCTTGTAATTGCTCTTCCTTTTCTCTTTCTATTCTAGCTTCTATTTCAACACGTTCTTTTTGTAATGCTAAATATTCATCACTACCATGTTCTAATAATTTAAGTCGTTCCTCAATAATCCGTCTAGCTTCTTCAATTTCCGCTTCTGCATTGTCTTCTATCGCCTGTCGTTCTTGTTCGTAGGTATCCATATCAAGGGAAACCATCTTTTTTCGTAAGGCTTCCAAGTCTTTTATAGCTGATTGTCTAGCTGCCTTCTCATCCCGGATTCTTTGGATACGCTGTTCTTCTAAGGATAGATTAGCTTCTTGGAGCTCAAGTATCCGTAACTGTACAGACTCGCTGTCTTCCATAGATTGTAATTCAATTATACGCTGCTCATTCATCCTCATTTGTAAGTCTATCAACATCATTTCTTTTTCACCGGATGAATCCAGTAAATGATCTTGTCGGATTTGTAATTCTTCTTGTGTTTGAAGAATGTCTATATATCGCAGCCGATTGGCAAGCATGAATTCATCCATAAACAATGCTTTGGCTTTTGTTTCCGCATTTTTTTCATCGGCATGTGCTATTTCATATTGTAATGATCTATATTCATTAATTTTCTCATTCATTTCCTCCATTTGATATTTTTGTTCTATTTTAATATCTAATATATCTTTTTCTGTATAGCCTAAAGACGTAGCTATTTCCATATTTTCAAGTAAAAATGATTGAATATCTTTTGTATATTGTTCAAAATCATATTCCGCTTTTTGTTGTGCATCAATTAATCTTTGTAAATCTTGCTTTGCTGTTCGGCTTTCCGGGTCTATTGCAAAAGAATATCTATAACTTGATCTTCTTCTTTGTATTTCTTCTTTTGATTTTTCAGTCATATATTCTTCGGTATTAGTATGAAATTGAATTAATTTATCATAATATTCCTGTGCCTGCTTTATATCTTCTTCAGATACTAATCCCATTTCTTCGCGATTGCGTTTAAATGCATCATATTGATCGTCTAATGCCTGTAAAGTAACATCAGTTGCATCTATTATACTTCGCTGTTTTGCTGCCCAAACGTCAACGGGGACATCTTGCATGGAATCATTTATATCTTCTAAAGATATAGAATATTTATCGAACCATTCGCCTGTCAAACCTAACTTCTGTAAAGCATCATTATAGGCATTAACTGATCGTTCAAATTGTGTTTGATTTCTTTCTAGTGCACCTGTTAATGGATCAAGCGATAATTCTTCTATACGTTTTTTCATATCTTCAATAATAGGTGTTGTTGATTCACCTGCAAGCCTAGCAATCCTATAAGCCGCCTTGGCTTCCTGTACAATCGCTAAACGCTCTTGCAATTCACCCACTTTCCCTGCTTGTTCTAATGCCATATCCAGCATTAGATTATTATAATCTTCTTGCCTTTTTCGCTGTTCTTCAAGGGCTTGTTTATGCGCTTCGGCCTCAGCCCGTCGACGTTCTTCAGCCTTACGTCTAGCTTCTTCGGCTGCCTGTTCTCTCTTTCGTCGTTCTTCCTCATTACGTTTCTGCCGTTCCTCCATTGCCTTCTTTTGTCCTTCAGCAATAGCATCCTGCGATTCCTTTTCTAGTTTAACCATGTTCGCTTGGTGAATGGCTTCAGCAGCCTCGATCATTTCCCGATTTTCTCCAAACTCGGCCCGGATATCCTCTAGATGCCGTCTGTATCGTCGTTCCTCTTCTGCAAATGCTTTCTCCCCTTCGTCGGCTCCTACCCATGCAGCTTCAAACTTGGCGTCCTCAACTTGTCGAGTTAAGGCTATAAGTTTATCGGCCGCCTTCTTTTGTTCGTCACCCATTGCCTTGGTTTCTTCGGCAACTGTTTGTGCTGTAACACCAAGTTGAGATACTTGTTCGTCAACCACTGCAATAGAATTGGCAATCGTATTATAACGTGATTCTGCTTTTGCTATTTCCTCCGTTGTCATTCCCATTATTTTGGCTACTTCGATAGCATTTTCAGCAAGTACCTTTTGAACTTCCAATTCCTCCTTCATTACTTTAAGCGTTTTCAACTTCTCATCTTTGGTAGCCGTTTCAGCAAAGGTGATTTGTCCTGACATTTTCAATTCATTGAGTAGCGCTGCATTGAGTATTTGTTGAGTAGCAACTTCGCTTTGTTTCTGTGCTAAAGTTTGAGCTAGCGCATCTCTTAGCTGATTTTGATAATCCACATTAGTGGCAAGATATTCATTGCTATTACTCAAAGCTAAAGCATAAGCCTCTTCTAATTCAACATTCTCTATATTCCCATCATTTAATAATGTAATGGCTTTTAAAGCATCGTCTGTTAATTCGACAAGTGCTTCATCGATAGTACTTTGTATCCCTTTTAATCGTACTAATTCTTTACTTTGTGTAGCCCACTCTTTCAAGGTATCAGCATACTCTTGGCTAGATTTATCCATCCTTTCCATCTTTCCAGCCAAGTTATCAACTAATTTTGATTGATCTTTAACATATCCCGATATTTTAGAAAACGTATCAGAAGCGCCATATATATGATCGGTTGAAAGGAGATAATCATACCAGGATGCATTTTCTTGTAATACATCAATCATCTTTTCACCCGCTGATTCCATCGCTTCAAAAGCAGCAGCATCTCTAAGATTTTCAGCAAGTGTAACAGTGCCTTCTAATAATTCATTTATAGCCGTTAACCTTTCTTCCGTCGTCATATCATCATTGCCCTGGATTCGTTTTATTTCATCGGCTACAAATGGCTCTATTTCTGCAATCTCTGGAAGTATAGCATTAATCCGTTCCAATTGTGCTTCCGTATTAGGTGACGGATTTTCCAGCACCATGTTTAAATCTTTGATCGTGTCGTTGTATTCCTCAGTCTTCAAAATCGCTTTGTCGAACGTAACGGACGCCGGTTCAAAGAAGCTAGCCACGGCACCCAGAGCAGACGCTATACCAGCCGTTATATCAGTTATTAATCCTTCAGTTTGAGATCCCAGGTTAATCATGAGATTGTCGAAGTTTTGAGCCAACTCATCATTTGCTTTCTGAGATTCCGTGCGAAGATCAGCAACACGTTCACCGGCTCCCTCTACATCAACCTTATAATCGGCTAGCGTTTCCCCGTTTTTTTGTAGCGTAGCATCCAATAATAATAGTCCATCGATCGAACCTCCAAGAGCAGCCTTTAATTCCTGAGACCCTTCCTCACCTGATCGAAAGTAATCCAACAGCTTAGCCGGGTCTATATCTCCTGTTTTAAGTCCTACATCCTCCAAAGTCTTTCCAGTGCTTCTCATCGCCTGATTCATCTTTTCAACGGCTCCCGTATCTTTCATTGCCATTGCTAAACCTTCAAAAGCCATTTCTGCCGTCGATGTAGACTCCCCGACTTCATATCCTGTTCCAAGAAAAGCACCGAATAATTGTTGCGCTCTTTGCATCGCAACACCGGTATTATCAACGGCTACACTTGCTTTTGTGAATACTGTTCCTAACTCAGTACTAGCTTCTCCCAATGGGTCGAGCGATTTACCTTTCATCATTTCGGCTTGCGCTGCTAACACATTGAACGCCTTGTCAGCATCACCAAGTTGGGTGGTCAACCTTTGCATACCCATGGTGACCTCAACCGGATTGGCGTCCGGATAAGCTGCTACAAGGTCAACTATATTTTTAGTGACTTTCGGGATTTCGTCGGCACTTTCAGCAAAATAAGAAACCGTCGTTGCTATTTCTGCTATCTCACTAGCAGCCATTCCGGCCGGTCTAGGAATCTCCAATAATTGCAATCGTAATTTATCTATCTCTCCAGTCGTTAAACTGGTATTCTGATTCATCTTATTGAGTACATCATTGTATTCATTGAACTTCTGAGTTGCTTCGTAGGCAGCCTTACCAAGTCCTATCGTAGCACCAACCGCAGCGCCGGCTGCAATCCCATAAGGGCCCAATTTGCCAAGCACACTACCAAGCCGTCCAGTCATGCTGCTATACTGCTCCCCAAGCGCCCCCACCTCTTCAGTTAGCGCACCCGTTAACTTTCCCCCCTTCCCTATATCCTTTCCCGTCTTGGCAGTGTCAGCAACGATCTTATCGTTTTCCTTCTCAACAGACTTTGTGAGTTGTTTATATAATCCCTCAATCTTCTGAAGGAAGTTCTTTTTTATCTGATATTCTTCCTGGCTTCCCTTCTTAACATTAGCCAGTTCCTTTCTCATTTGCTTTTCGTGTTGGGCAACCGATTGACGGATGAGCTTATCCTCATGGCCCATCAGTTCTTTTTTAATCTTCGATATTTTACCAGCCTGCTCTTTTTGAGCAGTAGTCAGATTTTTATAATGTTTATCAACGGTAGTAGCAGCCTGTTTCAAGCCCTTTTTAATACCGCCTACTTTGGCGCTCAGTTCAATTGATACGTCTCTACTAGTAGCCATAATTAACGTCCCTTCATGTATTTATCCATTGCATCTTTTTCCGGTGTTGGCTCCTTTTTCTTTCGATCAAGCCATTCGTTTTTAGCGCTTTCGTATTCAGAAAAGCGTTCCATGATTAAGCGAACTCGAAGGATGGACCAAGTCTGGAGTTGATCGGCACTAATGTTGTATTTTTCTGCGATGTATCCTTCGAGGACTGTGCTATTTGATTCGGGATAATCTTCTCCAGATTTTCCATGCTTTTTTTTTTGTACCACTGTTCTATGTACCAGATAGACTGGAACATATAGATCAAATGTGAGGTATCCATGTGATTCCTAAGCCATTCATTGACTTTTTTTTGCCGTTCTTTTTCAATCTCTTCTTCTGATTTCTTTTTACCACCTTGCTTATTAGGATTAATCTTAATCTCAAGGGAAGGCACTTCCGGTCTGAGATACTCAAAGAAAATCTTGTCTACTAATTCTTTAGGCTCTTTAAATGATATTACCATCCCCATAACATAAGCCCACTGTGGTAAATATTCTTGGGGAATCAATTCGATATTCATTTTTACATCACCGGCGGTTTGTCCAATTACCTTAAATAAATTAGCTAAGTCTTGATAATAAAAATCCCAATTGGCATACACCGGAAACCGTACCAGGACTTCGTGTCCAGATACTTTGGTAGTTAAGCGTAGACGCTCTTCACCCTCTGAATCCGTCGCTTTGATTATAGAATCGTCTAATGTAATCTTGAGGTATCGATCATCCTGTTCTTCCAAGTCGTGTAGGCTCCTCGATAGTTACTCTTTCCCTTTCTGGAGGCGCTTCAATATCTTTACCCTCCAGTATCCGGGGTATAATATCAAATAATTGCTCATAGATCGAAGAATAATCCTTATGGTACACATATTCAGAATGGATAAATGAATATTTTTTGACTTGGTTGAAAAAATCGAGCTGATGCGGGAACACCGCTTTGCGATCGGGTATAAATGTAAAAATGGGAATGCCGAGGTATGCTCCAAGCATGACTAAATCAGAGTCCCCGGTCGATATGATGTATTTGCTTTTGGAAATGGTATTGTAGGATTGTTTAAGGTCTTCATTTTTGTCGATTATTTTTACAGGCCACGGCCATTTTTGTTTTACTAAGTAATCACCTATTTCTTTCCAACATCTGCCGTGTTTAGCGCCGTGGTTTATGATTGTTAGATATTCTTTCCGTGCCCTGCTCTTAATCAGAGTAGGCTTCTTAGAATCATCACCATACATCAATCTTAGATGTTGGAGATAGCAGAACTCCAAAGTCTTCACAAAAGTAGCGCCTCCACCAAACACAGCGCTATTGTCAGGTACATGGCAGTTGTATTCCTGAAAGTATTGACCTGGAATTACGTTGAAGGCTCGTATTACTTTGAAGTCCTCAATCTTAGGAATGATAAAATCCCAATTGCCTATACATAGCGCCTCGATAGGATTATAAGGATAGAACTCTCGAATCTTGACAAGCGATCGGATAGAAGCCAATCCATCAGTTAAGTTCTTAGGCAATCGAATTAGAATAGGAGCCACATTCTTAGGCTTAGGATGAATCTTAGGATTGAACGTTTCAAACTCATCTTCAGGTAAAAATTGAGTGAGTACTGAATTGACAGTAATAGGGATACCCCGAGGGAAACATCGTACCTCGGGGCTATGGAGGTTATAATTCGGGCGTTCACCCTTGTAAACAATCGTTGTTGTGTTAGGCATAATAATAGCGGGCCATTTCAGACCCGCGCTCTTTATTAACCAATAGACAGTTCCTTAGGAAGACTCAGGCATGAAGAAAGCTCCATACTTCCGTCGATTATCCTGTGCGGTAATCCCGAAGGATGAATGCGCAAAGGCTTGAATCATAACGTTAATATCTACGTAGTCCGTACCTGATGGAGCCACGTTGTTATCTTCGGTAGATACTTCACCCGACCAAATCGCCCAATAGATCGCAGTTCCATCAACACGGTAACCAGTCACTAGCCAACCGTATCGGGTAGCGACTGGAATATCCGGCCCTATCCATGCAATCGTCCAAGCGCCTGTTTGGACTTCCATGTTTTTAAACAATGCCATGTTTTCTTTATTAAACTGATTCACAACGAAGTTCCAGAAATAGTTTCGTCGCAGTAAATCACGTCGAACGATTTCATGGGGAGTGTTGGTCAAGTACTCAACTCGCTCGTCGGCAATGTTGTATACTTGTGTACCCATTCGGATATAGCCAACCGTATCCGTTGCACTGAAGGATGCCGTCGGATCGGATGCAGGCGTTAAAAGATGAGGATCCGTCCAAGTTCCATATTGGATCGTCCCCTCTTTCAAAATGAATTCTGTGCTATTATAAGCCATAATGATTTCCTTTATGAGAAACTGAATGCAGACAGCTCTAAACTAGACTGTTCATTCTGCATTCCTGTATAGACCTTTAAGACCGTATACTCGACCGAAACACGCATAGCGCTTAAATTGCCTACTTGCTGTTCGGCTGTATCAAAGCGGTCGATCATTTCAAATGTTTTTTCGGTTCCAGAGGCTACCAATTTTT
>Ga0180437_10005404_pt1 | contig 17507 bp, 7 predicted proteins | sample SS_ome_4_FD_132410 | JGI IMG/M metagenome (GOLD analysis project Ga0180437, IMG submission 132410) | Hypersaline lake sediment archaeal communities from the Salton Sea, California, USA - SS_3_D_1 metaG | ecosystem: Environmental > Aquatic > Non-marine Saline and Alkaline > Hypersaline > Sediment... | reverse complement strand
CCTCTCTTCGCCCCACCTCGCGGCGAAGCACTTAGTCCAAAAGGCTTTTGGAATCGGCTACGCGATTCAAAAAGCCTTATCTCTTTTCTTGTGGGCATCGCTGTGGATGGCGCTGGCAACGCCCTGGTCACGGGCCACACTGGCTGCTCCGCTTCGGGAAACGAGCATGTTCCCTGGGATGTCCTTGTCGCCAAGGTAAACCCGTTCGGCGGAATCGACTGGGTAACCTACCTGGGCGGCGAGTACTACGACGATTCGGGCTACGACATAGCTGTGGACAGCGCCGGCAACGTGCTGGTTACTGGTGGTACTTATCATGCGTCCGAATTTGCCCACGGTGGATGTGGCGGTGGTGCCGACGCCTTTGTGGCCAAGCTCTCACCGAGCGGGGGGACTGCCTGGGTAACCGTTTTTGGCGGCAGTGGCGACGACTCGGGTAGCGGCATTGCAGTGGATCGCGCCGGCAACGCCCTCGTCACCGGTAGTACTGCGTCGCCCGGCTGGGCCTCCGGTGCATTCAGCAGCCACGTCTACAATTACTCGGACGCCTTCGTGGCCAAGATTTCGCCAGGCGGTCGCTTGGCTTGGGCAACCTACCTTGGTGGAGATCGCCCTGACTACAGTAACGGTATCGCCCTGGATCGCGCCGGCAACGCCCTGATTACCGGCACCACTCGTTCGGGCTGGCCAGGCGGTGATTTGGGATGGGCCTCCGGTGCATACGGCGGTGGTCCGTCAGATGCTTTCGTGGCAAAGTTCTCGCCGAATGGGGGCCTGGCCTGGGCAACCTTCCTCGGCGGCAGCGACATTGACCACGGTAACCGCATTGCCGTGGATGGCGCTGGCAACGCCCTAGTCGCGGGCACTGTCGATTTCGGGGTCTTCTCCGATGCCGATAAGAGCGCTTTTGTCGCCAAGATCAGCGAGCCCCCCGCCAAGTGGACCGTGATGGTGTTCGCCGATGCTGACAACGATCTTGAAGAGTATTCGCTGTGGGATTTGGACCGCATGGAGGACGTGGATCTGTCGCAGGTGCCTGTGAACATCGTCGTGCAGTTAGATCGTAGCGCACGGTACTACAATGACACGGTGCCTTCCGCATATGTGACGGACGGCGATTGGTCTGACACGCGGCGAGCCGTGGTGCGATATGACGGGATAGGGGGCACCTACTCCACGTGGTTTGCACCAGCCGACTTTGCCGCTCCGGAGGTGGATATGGGAGACGACCAGGCACTGGTCGATTTCATTCAATGGGCCATGACTGTTGCACCGGCAGATCACTATGCGTTGGTGTTGGACGACCACGGGGGGGGATGGCAGGGATTGCTGCAAGACTCCGATCCCGCTCCCAGGCATGTGATGTCGTTGTCCCAGTTGAGGGTCGCTTTGGATGCCGTTCCACATTTGGATGTCGTGGCGATGAACATGTGCCTGATGCAGATGGTGGAGGTCGCCACCGAGTTGATTGGTGAAGCAGACTACTTGGTCGCATCGGAGGATATCATGTCCCCGGGGGACATTAACTATGCTGGCTGGCGCAATGATGGCTGGCTGACGTGGTTGGAACAGCACCCCGACGCGCTACCGTACGATCTCGCGATGGCAATCTTCAACGAGAACCTCGGCGCGACGTTGTCCGTGCTCGACCTTTCCAGAGTTCCCGATCTTGTCAGTTCGATTGCGGATTTCTCGGAGGTTGCGCTGACTTCGGCAACCGCCTGGGACTGGGAGCGACTCAAGGATGCACGACGGCAGGCGGATCGGTTCTTTATCTGGTCTTACCGCGACCTATTCCAGTACATGAATGCCGTGGCGGCCGACAGTCAGATCTCGACGGACATTCGCAATGCTGCCCAAGCCGTTGTCGCGCAGGTGGGACAAGCGGTTGTGGGGACAAAAGGCCGCGGCGCAGGGATTTCGATCTACTTGCCTGCGGGCGGTAGATCGGTTGAGGCCAAATACACCGGGTCGAATCTGACCTTCTGCTACCCGGCCCAGCCAAACGGCACTCGATGGGGAGAATTCGTTCGCCGGTTACCCGACACGGATTGGGTGGATCCCTGGGATGCTGATTGGGGTGAGACAATATCCCACGCAAGACGGGTTGAAGGGGCGGCTGGCCAGATGATCGGGATCCAGTCGGCCATCGAACTACCCAGTGACGTGGACTTCATGCGGTTTACGGGATCGGCGGGGCAGGTGCTGTCGGCAGAGTTGTCGGGAGACGCCACCGCGGGTGGATTGGAGCCGGTGCTCACCCTCTTCGCACCGGATGGAACCTCGGTTGTCGCGCAGGTGCTTGGCGATGCTGAAGGGAAGGCCCGCTTAGACCGTCAACCGCTGGCCGTGGACGGCGAGTATTACCTGGCGGTTACGTCTGCCGGCAACCTGGACCCGCTCGATCCGAGCGACGGAACGTCCATCGGAACTTACCGCATGACGCTGATTTACGACGAGCCGGGAGCGTTTGAGCCGGCAATCGGCCTGAGTGCCACGTCGGTCGACTTTGGAATGGTGGAGGCTTTCAACTGGGCTCAGGCAACAATCGAGGTGACTAATACTGGCGGGGACACCTTGGAGATCACGGAGATCACGCTGCCCGACGGCTCACCGTTTGCGGCGCCCTGGGCGAAAGTTCTCTTGCCGTTTACGCTCCCGCCGGGAGAATCCGTAGACTTGGTGGTTGGCGCGAAGCCGGCGGGCGAGGGGGCGGCGCTGGCAACATGTTCGATTCTATCGAACGCACCTTTGACTCCTCAAATTAACGTGGATCTACACGTTGAAGGGATCGACACCACTGCTCCATCTGTGATCGAATTCTATGTGAATGAAGGGTTGCCCATCGATGAGCCGATTACGCGCTTGAATCTTCGCTTCAACGAGGACGTTTCGGCAACGCTGGACGTGAGCGATCTGCGGCTAGAGAATGCATCGACCGGTGAACAAGTTGACCCGGCCGTGATGGCGACGGCGTATAGGCCGGACGACAATGTGGCTACCTGGACTTTTCCTGGATTGGCCGGTGAGTCGTTGCCCGAGGGCGAGTACGCTTTAACGCTGAGCGGAACGGGGGTGACCGATGCAGCCGGCCATCTACTGGATGGTGACAGTAACGGGATTGCCGGAGGAGACTACACGGCCAGAATTCTGACCGGGCACTTCGTTCTAGGCTGCCACATCTTCTACAACAATTCGGCCTTTGATGGAAACGACGTGGAAGCCAATGCCCAAGATGATTTTGCCGTCGCCGTCGACAAGAAGGCTTTGCTACCCGGCGAGACGGCCACCTTTGCCAATTACACCAGCTACGACAAAGGCATCAACGGCATCATGGTCGATATTGTGGGTGCCGGCGTGCCGACCGTCAACGACTTCGCATTCCGTGTCGTCAACGACGGCGACCCCGCATCCTGGGACGCCGCCCCGGAGCCGGTGGGTGTGACGACCCGTCCGATCGTTGACAATCTCCAGCGCGTCACGTTGATCTGGGAGGACCACACCGTCGAGAATTGCTGGCTTGAGGTGACCGTCAAGGACACTGGCAGCACGGGTCTCCATGTACCCAGCGTCTTCTACTTCGGCAACACCCCGGGCGAGTCGGGTGACTCTGCCGTTGACACCAGGGTCAACGCGGTCGACATGCTGATCACCCGCAACAATCCCCATAACCTGCTGGACCCGGCGAACGTTGATTCTCCCTGCGATTTCAACCGCGATCAGCGGGTCAATGCCTTTGACATGCTTCTGGTACGCAACAGCCAAACACACCTCCTCAACGCCCTACCATTGATTGCGGTCGACGTATCGGTGGGCATTGACGACGTGACAGTCATGGAAGGTGACTCGGGCACAACGAACGCCGTTTTCACGGTCGGTCTCTCGGCCCCCAGTAGCCGTATAGTAGAAATCAGCTATAGGACGGAAGACGGCGTCGCTCGTGCGGGAGCGGACTATGAAGCCACCGCTGGTACGCTGACATTCCAGCCCGGAGAAACACGAAAACTGATCAACGTTCCGATCATAGGCGACACGGTTTTTGAGAGTGATGAATGGCTAATGGTAGACTCCGAGTCTTTCCAGGTCCTGCTTGCTGCTCCTCTCGATGGCCCCATTGCCGAAGGGATCGGCTATATCAAGGACGACGATCCTGTGCCAGAAATCGCGCTTGTCGAGGCCGCCGTTACCGTTTTGGAAGGCGATTTCGGAACTTCGACAGTGGAGGTGGTTTTTGACATATTGGAGGAGCGTGAGGGAACCTTCGTTGTCGACGTATGGGGTGAAGATGGCTCTGCTACATCGGGAAGCGACTATGCTCTGTTCGGTATGGGCTTTGGGTTTGTTACCCCCGATATGCCCAGTCTATCGGTCTTCGTAAACATCGTTGGAGATACTGTACCGGAGTCCGATGAAACGCTGTTCATCAATCTGCTGTCTTCACGGCAGACCCTTCAGGGTAGTGTGACGATCATCAACGACGATACGGAATTGCAGCTGTCGACGAGCTCTGCACGCGAGAATGCGGTCGACATCTGCTTGGGGTCGGAATACCTATACCCGGAAGACGGTTCTGCAGCACTCATCAAGGATGGTGACGCCGTGCTCGATTGGCTTTACGATTTTGACTTACTGGACGACACGCAAACACGCGGCAAAGCGTCGGGCGATGGGGCCGTCGATGAACTCATCGGCAACCTGTCGATCTTAGACGCGACCTAGTCGCCAACCATCGTGGCCCCGGTCGTGGGGGCCGGCTCTAACGTACGCTCTCGGCACGATGTGGAAACAGTGTGCTTCAATCTAGCAGCTCGCCACTATCACGCAAACGGGCACTCACTAATCGCGGAACGGCAGAGAGCGGGCTGGCAGCCGGACTGGGAGAGTTCACTACTCTCCCGAAGAGCCCCCAGTCTCAAGCTGTCCTATCCGGGGTCCGAGTCGAACGTGTTCGTTAACCAAATCGCCCAACGTGGCCAAAGAGTCTGAGAGCGGGGCCGAAATGAGCGATTTGGCCGCAATTCTGTTTAACAGACCGGAGAGCGCGGCAAAAAGGCCGGCGAGCGAAATCCGTCTCAGATAAGCGTAAGACGCTCGCCTTTCTTGGCGACGCGGGAGCGCAAGAATAACCCCGCCAGCTAGTTCGCCAGCGGGGTGCAGGCTCCGCGTGGACAACTCTCTTCGTAACGACTCGCGCGCGACCTGATTCCACAAGTGCTGAATTGAACAGCCTTTGCGAAAGTTCGAGTCCGTTACGGTGGCCTTCGAACGAAAACAACTCGTTACGGAACGGCGGGCGGCAGGTTGACGGGAAAAGAGGATCTGCTGTTAACCAGGAGAGCATTTTTCGGGGGGTTTCGAACCTTTGGCTGTCAGGTTAACAGCAGGTGCGAGTGCGCGACGTTCCACGGGGCCGGAGAGCGCATTACCAGCGGAACGTGGCTCAGGCTGGCTCGTCGCCGGATGCCCCCCCCTCACTGGGCGGAACGCCTGAGGTTTGAATCACCGTCTCGTCTACCATCACCGCCACGGGCTGATGGTATCTTGATTTCGCAGATGGCAAAATAGACGGCCATGGACGCGTAACGGGCGCCTCTTGTGGCTTCCCCCAAGAAGTCGTGGAAACCCAACGGGCCCGTTGAAAAAGTCGCCGGTTTCTGCCGTCGATTCGTCTTGACATGGAGGGCGCACGAGCCTATTAGGGTAGCCTATTTCCTCCATTTCACCTCACTTCGCCCTGAGGGACGATCATGCAAGGAAAGCATGGTTTTCTGCCCGAGACCAGGACGGTCATCAGTTTGGAGTCGTTCATACCGGACGACCACTTTCTTCGCAAAGTGGACCGTGTGTTGGACCTGTCCTTTGTCCGAGAGCTGACCGCCTCGTGCTATGTCGCTGGCCGGGGACGGCCTTCGATCGATCCGGAGATCTACTTTCGTATGGTCTTGGTCGGATTTCTCTACGGGATTGCCACGGACAGACGCTTGTGCGAAGAGATCCATTACAATTTGGCGTATCGCTGGTTCTGCCGGCTGTCTCTCGAAGATGACGTGCCGGATCACTCGTCGTTTACCCGCATCCGCGATCGCTTTGGCGAGGAGATCTTTGAATCGGTCTTTCGGCACATCGTCACACTCTGCAAGGAGAAGGGCTTGGTAGCCCACGAGTGTCACGTGATGACCGATGCCACGTTGATTGCCGCCGATGCCTCGCTGAATTCGCTCATTCATAAAGACTCGGAAGAAGCTCGGAAAGAGGAGGCTACACAACAGCATGCTCGTGGGATGAAGGACTCATTATCAGCACGGCAAGTCTCCAATCAAACACACGTCAGTCGTACCGATCCAGGCGCCACGCTTGCTCAGAAGAAAGGCACGCCACGGCAGCTCAAGTACAAAGTGCATCAGAGTATTGATGCGGATAGTCGGGTCATTTTGGATACAGAAGCCACGACTGGAGCGCGTCATGATAATCAACCTTACCTCGGTCAACTCAAGCGTATCGAAGAGCGTTACGGAATCACGATTCGTGAGGCGACGGCGGATCGCGGCTATGGCTCAGCAGCCATCATCAGGAATTTACGGGAGCAAGGCAAAGTCACTTACATTCCACTTTGGAGTGGCCGGGTTGGAAACAGCAAGTACCTGAAAGGCGAGTTGGTTTACGAAAGCGAACACGATCGATTTCGCTGTCCCCAGGGTAAGTACTTGAATCCGAACCGGGCGATTTGTGACAACCACAAACGATATGTCAGTTCCTCCGCGGACTGCCAAGGATGTCCCCAGGCATCGACATGCCCGGCACGAACCAGAAAGAACTCGCCCCATCAACGGTTTGTGCTTCGCAGTCTCGACCAGGACTTGTTCGAGGAAGTACAAGCCCAGATGCGCCAGCCCGAGTTTCGGGCAAAGTTGTCTCAGCGGATGTGGAAAAGCGAAGGTTTGTTCGCCGAGTCGAAGCAAAACCACGGCTTGTCTCGGGCCCGTTACCGAGGCCGGGCCAAGGTGCAAATCCAAGCCTATCTGAGCGCCATGGCCCAGAATCTGAAACGGTTGGTGGCTGCGTTCTTTGCCTGGCTGGTAGTTTGCTGGCTACATCACCGAGGAAATGCCCAAAATCCAAACAGATCCTTGAGAATCCCACACGTCACACAACAAATCGACAAATGCGCCCGGGTTGGCTGGGCTAGCTGCCGCCATAAGTCAGACTTTTTCAACAGGCCCCAACGTATTCTGAGACTTGGCGTTTCTGGTTTCCAGCAGGCAGCGACCCGGTGCGGGAACGCGGCAAAGCAGTTTCGGAACCATACCAATCCGAAACAGAAAGCCTGCTGACAACGTTCGCCATAGGGCACGCCAAGCCCAAGCCCCCCTGACGGAGTGGAATTCCGGTAAATCGAGTACCCTCTCTTCTGGAGTCTTGACATCGGACGGTCGCCTAGTCATAGTAGTTGCCATATCTGATTCTTGGGCGACCTGGCAATGGTAACGCAGTTGTAGCGAAGGGTGTGCCTTATGAGACGGTTGATAATCGCGTTTGCAGTAGTGGCGTTCATAGGTCCATTGTTGTCAGGACAAATCTCCCAAGCTGGGTCAATAGTATACGTCTGCGACCACAGCGGAAATATTGGTGCGGTTGACGTTGACTCGGGTACGGTCACGGACCTCATCGACGTTGGAACGACTTTCTGGGATATTGCGTTCGACCCTGACGGAAATCTTTACGGACTTACCGGGAGTACACTCTATTCAGTCAACCGGGTTACCAGCAGCGTACAGGCAATCGGAGAACATGGGATTCCTGCCGCCAACGCATTCGTGATCCACCCGGACGGCACGGCCTACGCCGCTGGGGAGAATAGCACGTCACTGTATACAGTCAACTTGCAGACGGGGGCGGCTACGGCCCATCACGACACCGGCAAGTACGCAAACGGTGATCTGGCTTTCCACGGTGGTCGTCTTTATATGACCACGAAGCAGAAAACCCCTCTGCCAGCCACATACTACTTGGTGGATGTCGACCTCACTGGGGGCGGAACTGCCAGAGAAGTAATGCAACTCCCGGAAGCGACCTTTTACGGCATGGACACGGCCGACGATGGAAACCTCTATGTTTTCCGCTCCACCTATGCCTATTCAGTCGACCTGATAAATGAAACGCTCACGCCTACCGCCAACTGGTATAGAAACGGTTTGAACTTGGCCTACGGGGCTTCAACTCCTATCCCCGAGCCCTCCACGGTCGCCAGCCTCCTCAGCTTGGGCATCGTAGGACTCATCGGCTACTGGTGGCGACGACGCAAGGCCGCGTAGCGAGAGTACGACAGCCAGCCTCGTGCGGCAGACAGTCTCGCCGGTCAGATTCTTGGTACGTGTCTGGCCATATAGCTGCGATTGCGTGGGCTGTGGCCAGAATGGCCGGATGTAGTTGTGCTTTGCAGCATGACCGAAACACCCGATGGACTCGGAGAAAGCCTGTCAGGCCTCACCGACCAGAGCATTTTCGAGGCCTCTTCAATAGAACCGTCGCATTTCCGGCGGCTCTTGCTGTGCGCGACCCCCCGGTCACCGAACCGCCACGCCCCTTGCGTTTCGTCATCGATGCCGACCGAGAGAGGCCGTTAGCCGTCCAACACTTCCGCAAGTCCCGTTCTCGCGTACGTTCTGACGCGCCTCGAAATACCACCGTGCCTGGAACGGTCGTGCCCCCCATCCGTGGGCCGACTGATTCACGGACGATCACAACAATCTGGGACACGTTTTCCGGCATGCCCAAATCGCGCCGAAAAAGGGTCGCTCCGAGCAATCTGACACAGCAATCGGCTGCCGCCGTCCTGCTGGGGGGTGTGGCTATTCCATTTGCGCAAGGGTTCCTGATACGCGACGATGCAGGCTACGGACGATGAAGCGGGTACCATCCCGAGTTCTCACTGCACGCCGCTCAGAGGCCGCTTCCTCCTTCCTCCGGAGCTAACACGAGCCAGGGCGTCGGCAGGCAGAGTCTGAGGACATAACAGCAGCCATTGGCTAGATATTTGACGCCGCCTGGCGAGATTGTTCTAATCTGGGGATGAAGTCCCGATTACAGACTTGCTTGCTGTTTCGATGAGACGATGAAGCTACCCTCCAACAAAGGACCTTCTTCCATGAATCGACGCAACCGTCCTGTGCAGGTGTCATGGTGCAAATGCGCTGCCGGCCTTGCCGGGGTGAGCATTTTGGCCTTAACTGGATCGACCGTTGAAGGACAGGCATTTCAGGATGACATCAATCGATGGGTGGCACAGGACGTGCTCGCTCCACCGCCCGCCAACGCGGTCCTGTTTGCCGGCAGTTCCAGCGTCCGCAGATGGGAGCGGCTATCCCGCGATTTCTTCGACTACGACATTATCCAGCGAGGCTTCGGCGGGTCACAATTCTCTGACCTCAACGGATTCGTCAACGATATCGTCTTACCGTATAATCCAGCAGCAATTGCGGTGTTTGAAGGCACCAACGATATAGCTGCCGGTAAGCCCGCCACCACGGTGTTCAACGACTATCTGACGTTCGTCAATCTAGTCCACTCCGCCCAGCCGGATACGCCGATCCTATATATCGGGATCACACCAACTCCGGCTCGCTGGTCGCGATGGACGACCGCGTCGGAGGTCAATTCGTTGATCCAGAATCATGCACAAACCGATCCGTCATTGTTCTACCTTGACATCCCCGCACCGTTCTTGGCCACAGGAACACCGCCAGACTCATCACTGTTCCTCTCAGACCAACTACACCTGAATCAAGACGGCTATGACATTTGGACTAGTGTGATCCGGCCCGGCCTGCTCGCCGCCTCGCCGTCACAGAAGGTGTTTACGCCCAATTCGCAGACAGCTAGTGTCGGCAACCGCATTCTCTTCGATTTTGGGCCCCGCAACCGCCAGGATGGCGACCACACGATCGGCCCCGACTCCAATGGGAATACTTGGAACAATTGGCACGAGGTAGACGGTGGCGTCGATATTCTCGCAGGTCAGCATATCGGCAACCTAGTAACTACATCCGGAGCGCCTACGGGCATCGATATGGTCATCACTGGCGGGTTCAATAGCAACGGCAAGGTCAACGGCGGGCTATTCAACCCTGACAGCCAACTGCTCGGAGATCTGGCCATCGAGACGGCGACCGAAGATTACTTCTTCAGCACCAATGAGGACATGCCGGGCGGGTTCATGCTCACCGGTCTGGACCCCGGTCTCCAGTATGACTTCCGCTTCTTTGCCACTCGCAACAATACTCAGGAGCGCATCACACAGTACACCATCATCGGCGCGAACGAAGGATCGGCCACGCTGCAAACCTCCGGCCTGAATATTGGCAGCGACGGCTTCTATGACGGCAACGATGACTCCGTTGCGTCCATCACCGCCATCCGCCCAAACGCCTTCGGCGAAGTCTTCGTGGACGTAAACAGGATTTCCAACAGCTTCGCCTACGTTAGCATCATGGAGGTCACCGTCGTGCCGGAACCTTCCACTCTTGTCCTGCTGGCTATGGGTGCCGTCGGCGTTCTCGGCTACAGTTGGCGCCGGCGCTGGGGCCCATAAAAGAGTCTTCCCATAACTCCCACGCGCAGGAGGCCCGGAGGCAACGGTGCTACCGCTTCCGGCCGAGTCGTGTCGAAAACTCGTCGGGCCCCCCGTTTGATTCGTCGGACAACGCAAGAATCGACCCTGCGCGAAACAGTCCATCGGGGGGGGTGCTCTAGTTCGCCCCCGAGCCGGTAGCAGGTAATCCGGCGCTCGTTTCTCTTCACCGCCAATAGGGCCTTGAATCGGGCCATCCGGACGCCGTCTTCATGGCGATCAGGATGGCTGACTCTTGCCTCCGGTCCGCAGACTATGGAATCGAGGGCCAAAGCGCCTTGCTTGCCTGGTGGGATAGTGACACAATCATCTTCACCAAGTCGGATATATTGTCCCCATCCTTGGGGTGTCCCGCATGAGCGATCCACGACCCAACGAAGAAACCCTCGGGCTATCGGGCGAAGCCAACTCCGCCGAATCAGATGCGGATCGGCCGAAGATTATTGGCCGATATCGAGTTGACCGAGTGTTGGGCACAGGCGGCTTCGGCAGGGTGTACCTGGCCTACGACGAGGAGTTGGATCGGCCCGTGGCGATCAAGGTGCCTCATGCTCACCGGGTTTCGAACTCGACTGACGTGGAGGAGTATCTTGCGGAGGCCAGGGCTGTGGCTGGTCTCGATCATCCGGGAATCGTGCCAGTGTACGACGTTGGCCGAACGGAAGATGGCCTGTGCTACGTCGTCTCGAAGTTCATTGAAGGACAGAGCCTGGCCGTCATTATGCGCCGTCAGCGGCCGTCATATAGCGAGTCGGCTGAGTTGCTTGCCGACATTGCCGACGCCCTTCATCACTCCCATCTCAAGGGCCTGGTTCATCGCGACATAAAGCCGGGCAACATCCTGATTGGGCCCAATGGTCGACCGCACGTTGTGGACTTTGGCCTGGCACTGAAGGACGAGAACTTCGGCAAAGGTGCCCCTCTGGTAGGTTCTCCTGTCTACATGAGTCCCGAGCAGGCTCGCGGCGAAGGGCACCGGGTGGACGGCCGGGCTGACGTGTTCGCGCTGGGTGTCGTCCTTTACGAACTGCTTGTCGGTCGTCGCCCTTTTTCCGGTGAGAATAACGAGTTGCTCTTCGAGCAGATCACATCGATAGAGCCCAGGCCGTTACGGCAGGTGAACGATGCGATCCCCAAAGCACTGGAACGGATTTGCCTGAGAGCGCTGGCGAAGCGAGTGTCGGATCGCTACACGACGGCGCGCGATCTTTCGGAGGAACTGCGACGTTTTCTTGAGGAGACGTCCGAAAACGACTCGACAGCTGAAGTCCGCAAGGCGACTTCGACACCCATTGAAAACCAGGCGACGCAGACAGCACACACGCCAAGAGCATCCGCTCGTGACCATGCACCGTCGGATCGGGAGATCAACGTCGTGCCGAAGGGCCTGAGGTCGTTCGAACCTCAGGACACTGACTTCTTCTTAGACTTGTTGCCGGGACCTCGCAATTGGGAAGGGCTACCAGAGGGGATTCGCTTCTGGAAGGACCGAATTGAAGAGACCGACCGAGACGAAACGTTCGCCGTTGGGCTGCTTTACGGGCCCAGCGGATGCGGGAAGTCTTCGCTTGTCAAAGCTGGCCTGTTGCCTCGATTGTCGGATCGTGTGGTGGTCATTTACCTGGAATCAACGGGCAACGATACGGAGCGTCGACTGCTTCAGGGATTGCGACGGAAGTGTTCCCAGCTGTCGGCCGAGCTCAGCCTGCCAGAGAGCGTTGCCGATGTTCGACGGGGGCTTGGCCTAGGATCGGACCGGAAGGTGCTTATTGTACTAGACCAGTTTGAGCAGTGGCTCCACACACAGCGAGACCAAGATCGGATCGAACTGATCGAAGCACTTCGCCAGTGCGACGGACAGCGAGTCCAGTGTGTGCTTATCGTGCGGGATGACTTCTGGATGGCAATCAGCCGTTTCATGGATGATTTGGAGGTCGATCTGGTTCAGAATCACAACATGGCGTTGGTGGATCTGTTTGGTCGTCAGCACGCCGAGCGAGTCTTGACCGCGTTTGGGCGGGCATTTGGCGCCCTGCCACAGGATTCCGCGGACGCAACACCCGGCCAACAAGCGTTCCTGAAAGAGGCCGTCGGCGAATTGGCCGAGGATGGCAAAGTAGTCTGTATCAGGCTGGCCCTATTCGCCGACATGCTGAAGGAAAGGCAATGGACGTTGGCGACGATGAAAGAGGTCGGTGGCGCAGAAGGCCTTGGCGTCAGGTTCTTGGAGGAAGCATTCAGTGCCAAGACTGCGGCTCCACAGAACCGGCTACACCAGCGCGCGGCTCGAGCCGTCCTGAAAACCCTCTTGCCCGCACAAGGAACTAGCATCCGCGGGTACATGCGGTCGCGAGAGGAATTGCTACAAGCTTCGGGATATGCCGGTCGTCCGCGAGACTTTTCGAGGCTGTTGCACATACTCGACAGCGAACTGCGGCTGATCACGCCGACCGACCCGGATGGGCTGGATATCGACGAGAAGTCAGTTTCGACAGCTCCTGGCGAGGAAGAGTATTTTCAGCTTACGCATGACTATCTCGTACCGGCGCTGCGGCAATGGTTGGCTGGGAAACAGAAAGAGACTCGGCGTGGCCGAGCGGAACTGAGGCTAGCTGAGCGGGCAGAGATCTGGAATGCCCGTCCTGAAAACAGACATTTGCCGTCTCTCTGGGAGTGGTGCACCATTCAGACGTTCGTCGGAAAACGGAACCGTACCCAGTTGCAGCAAGAGATGATGCGGAAGGCCAACCGGTACTACACATTCGGAGGACTGTTTCTCGCAGTTGTTCTCACTATCGTCTTCATAAGCGGGCGTGAATTATACGGTCGTCTTCGAGCAGAGTCCTTAGTACAACGAATACTCGACGCAAAAACAGATGAAGTTCCGGCTATCGTTGCAGAGATTACTCCCTATCGCCGCTGGGCTACCCCGATGCTCAGAAGTGCCTACGACCGGGCGGGGAGTGCAGGCGACGCCGAGGACGTGGATCAGCAACTGAATATCAGCCTTGCCTTGCTACCTGGGGACGAGACACAGGCATTGTTCCTTAGAGAACGGCTACTGGACTTGGAGCCAGCAGAATTGCGCGTAGTTAAGGGCTCCTTGCGGCTCCACGCGAATGAAGTTCTTGCTACGCTTTGGGATGTCCTGGAGGACGATCGTGAGTCGGCGACGCGCCGCTTCAACGCAGCGTGCGCTGTGGCGGGGGATACCTCGAAGGACGACGCGAGATGGAATTCCGTGCGGCAATTTGTGGCTGAGCAGATGATGACAAGGCTCAGCCGAAGCCCTCGGGATTTCGACGTGCTGACGGGATTACTTGAGCCTGTGGCGACGGTCTTGTCTGAATCTCTGGGCGAACTTGTTCTTGACGACAAGCACACGGAGCCGGAGCGGGAAACTGCGTTGAATATCTTCATGGAGTATGCAGCCGATCAACCAGAGGTCGTTGTCAACGTGTTAATGGCGACTCGGAATGCGCCGACCTTCGCACGGTTGTTTCCGCTGATCGAAGATGCAGCGGCGCAAGCGACACCCGTCCTGGAGTCGGAGTTGCAGAAACCCCTGGATGCTGCGCTAGAAGAACTTCAGAAGGAACGACTGGGATCGCGGCAGGCGCAGGCAGCCATCTTGCTTCTGCGACTGGAGCACCCGCAGAATGTCTGGTCCATATTGACAAACGATCCCGACCCGCGTGCTGCTGCCCACTTCATTCATCGTGTAGCCCGCTACGACACTGTCCCCCACCTTCTGCTCGATCGCGTCGACCTAACAGCACGGGAAGACGAAGAAGTCTCCATCCAGCGAGCTTTGCTTCAATGCCTTGGCGAGTTCTCCGAACACCAGCTACGACCGGCGGATCGCAATGCATTGATCAGGCAACTGCTAACGACCTACAGGGAACATTCGGATGCTGGATTGCATGGAACATCTGGGTGGCTGTTGCGACGTTGGGGGCACGAAGCAGAGGTTAACGCAACGGACGAACAGCTTCAAGAGAGTGAAGCCGAGCTGCGGTCTCGTGGGAAAGAGGACCGCCGGCGGTGGTATGTAAATCAGCAAGGACTGACGTTTGTCATTATCGAGGGTGGTGAATTCCAGATGGGCTCGCCCGAATCCGAACCAGGTCACGAAGATGACGAGATTATGCATACTCGCCACGTCGATCGAACGTTCGCTATTGGAGCCACCGAGGTAACTCGTTGCCAGTTCCAATCGTTCCTTCGAGAGCAATACGGTCTCGCGGCCGCTGAAGAGTATGGGAGTGAAGTGTCTCGCTTCAGTCTAGGCGAGAACGCATCGGCCGTACGTGTTTCTTGGTACATGGCAGCGGAATACTGTAATTGGCTGAGTGCCCGGGAGGGCATTCCACAGGACGAGTGGTGCTACAAGCCGAATGCGGCAGGTGAATATGACGTCGGTATGGAGACGAAAGCAGACGTTCTGGAGCTGACAGGTTATCGCCTTCCGACGGAGGGGGAATGGGAGTATGCTTGTCGGGCTGGAGTGGTCACGCGTAGATATTTTGGCACTTCAAACGAGCTTATTCCAGGTTACGTACGACGCTCGCGGGTCGCCGAGCCGGTGGGAGAGCGGAAGCCGAACAGAATTGGCCTATTCGACATGTATGGCAATGCGATGGAATGGTGTCAGAATCGCGAGGAGGGCTACGTGCCCGGTGATGCCGGTATTGCGGTTCCCGACCGAGTCGCGAGTGGTCCGGTAGAGAAGGACACCCGTCGCGTGTCGCGTGGCGGGTGTGTCTACAGCCCTCCGAATGCTCTTCGCTCCGCGGATCGCAACTTTCACCATCGGCCGGTGGACCGCGGCGTTGGTAACGGTTTTCGAGTGGCGAGGACCTTTCCTTAGTGTCCTCATTCTATACGCTTGCCAAATTTGACCACTTGTGGCACAAGGTGCGCCCGGTCGATTGGATGCCGTTGCCGCTCCATGACTACATGCGTTCTTCCGCGCGCCTCATCAAACGACCGGAAAGCGGCACTGGCATTCACAGCCGCACGTACCGATAGAATGTCGACCGCGAAATCCTCAACGTCTTACAGATGTCGTCGATCTCCACGCTCTTGTCGGCGTGAAGCTTCTTGGCTAAGACGACCTTGGGCTCTTCCGCTGCAACCTTCGGCCGTCCGCCGTTGCGGCCGCGTGCTCGGGCGGCAGCCAGGCCGGCCTTGGTCCGTTCCTGAATCAGCCGCCGCTCGAACTGAGCCAGTGCCGAGAAGATGTTGAAGATCAACTCACCGGAAGCACAGGTCGTATCGATCGCTCCTTCGTTGAGTGAGCGAAACCCGACACCTTGCCTCCGCAAGTCTTCGACGAGCGTAATCAGGTGCCGCATGGATCGCCCCAGACGATCGAGTCGCCACACAACCAGGATATCACCGCTCTGGAGTGCGGCAAGACATTTCGTCAGACCGGGGCGCTCCGTCTTCGCTCCCGACACCTTGTCCATGAAGATGGCCGTCGTGGGGATGCCTTGTTTCGTCAAGGCGTCAATCTGCAGACTCAGGTCTTGGTCATCGGTCGAAACACGAGCGTAGCCGATAAGGCGCGGCTCCGGGATTCCTCCATTCATTACGGTGACCGTCGTGTCGGCCTTTAGCTTATCATCCACTGATATGATTCTCCTACCGAAAACGCAGTGCTCAGCATCCGCTAAACAGTTCTTGAATCCAAACTCAAGCCCCCGCCTTCTTTTACCGCGAGCCACTGGGATACTTACGGCCCCAGCGCCGCGTTTCTTCGTGTCGGGCGAGATTGAACAGGGCCCGGCGGCCACGGAGCCGGCAGTCGCAAATGCCGCAATTGAGCTTTCGACTGCTGAGGAGGACAATCGGCATTGCACGCATGCCATTACACGGCTTGCTGGGTGATCACCGATGATGCCGAGTTGTCTGATCGCGACATCCAAGTCGGGGGTGACGTCTGGCCCCACCTGGACCTCGGCAACTCGTGCTCGAACGGATGGAAACTCCCTTGCGGAAAGGTCAACCTCGGAAACCAGAGGCCGGTCTTTCGTCACGAAACGGGAAGGGCGTACATGGAGAATCTTCGCCGGAATCTCGCCGCCGGCTGCAAGCAGAACCCAGGAGGCGTGCATCTGAGGAGTACCAGAGGCCACGGCAATTGAGAACGCGGCGTCGGGGTGTTGTTCCACGAGTTCCGCAATGTGCCGACGGAGGTGGCGCAGGATTGAGGAATAGTCTGTCGGATCTTCGAGCGGAACGTCACGAATCTCTACACCACCACATGTATCCATTCTCTGAAGATGGTCTCTTGTATCGACCGTGACTTGTTCCGTGCTTGGGGTCGAGAACAGCACGACCAAATCAAATGCCCGTGCAGACACGAGCGACAAGATTGGCCCCGGTTGTTCTTCCTGTCCCACAAGCCCCTTTGTGAAAGGGTCGTGAAATCCAGTGAATGTCAGGAGTGTATTCTTCATTCGGCCTCGCCTGCGTTCCTGTCGCCAGAGAGGTGTTCGGGTTGACTCTTGAGCCAACCGTCGATGGCCTCTTTGTGAAACCGCCACCGCTTACCAATCTTCTGACCGGGCAATTTGCCTTCCTGAGCAAGCTTGTAGAGCGTGGACTTCGAGATCTTCACGTACTCGGCCAGCTCATCAATGGTCATGATTTCGTGCGGGCCCACTGGCATGTGCAAATCCTTAGTCGCAGAATCCACTTTGATCTTCATCAAACCGATATTGTCGGTTATTGGCGAATGTTGTCAATCAGTACTGTGCCCACTGCAAAATTCATGCGCACTTTCGGGGCTTAATTGGTAGAGCAATGGACCTCCAGGTGGTGGATAAAATGCCAAGCTCGACAAGAGCCTGGCGGACTACGCGACGTTCGGTTG
>Ga0180437_10005403_pt1 | contig 17507 bp, 7 predicted proteins | sample SS_ome_4_FD_132410 | JGI IMG/M metagenome (GOLD analysis project Ga0180437, IMG submission 132410) | Hypersaline lake sediment archaeal communities from the Salton Sea, California, USA - SS_3_D_1 metaG | ecosystem: Environmental > Aquatic > Non-marine Saline and Alkaline > Hypersaline > Sediment... | reverse complement strand
TCTCACACCGGGAGAGCAAGGTGGCGAAGTTCGATTTCGACAACGAGTCGATCGTCATGTCCTAGCGCTTTTTCACTGGGGGATAGGTGACGGCGAAGGGCATCAAGCCGTACACTACGTTTTTCGCTTCCGCGGCCGGCGGGTAGAGGTCGTCGGCCAGCAAGATAGGGCTGTGCGCCTGCGGTTACGCAGGCGGAAGGCGCCCTGTCGCGGGCGGAACCCGTCGTGCGGACCGGCGGGCCGCTGTTCACCGCGAAAGACGCTATGGCCAAACGACTCTTAGAGATCTTACGATCCCGAGGCATGTTGCCGGCTGCGGCCTTGCAGAAGCTGGAAGCGCAGATCGAGAAGAATCCAGGGGCCACGCCGCAGGCCGTCCTCAAAGCGCTCGTCGAGCGGGGAATGCTGACGAAGTTCCAGGCGCAGAGTCTGTTGGCCGAGGTCGCGCCCCCAAAGCCGACCGAAGACGAGCCTGCGCCGGAGGCGTCGGCGCCAATCGAGCCGAAGCCGCCGCGAGCGAAAACTGACGACGATGAATTGGGCCTCGCCCCAATCGACGAAGACGCCGCCGCAGAGGCGAAGAAAGCCAAATCGGCTACGAAGACTCCGGCGTCGCGGCCGCGCGGCGGCGACGCGGCGGGGCCAAAGCCGCCCCCGCAGCCGCTTCCCGCACAGCCCAAACGTATTGAGCCGAGAGGGGACCTGTCCTCGGCCACTGCTAGTAAACCGGCCGACGCCGGCCTGGCCGCGGAACTCGATTCTCTCCTGGAGGATCCACTGGCCGGGGCGGCCGCCGGCGGCCCGCTCGGTCCTGCTCAGCCAAAGAAGAAGGGCCTGTTCGGCCTCTTCGGCGGCGGCCCGGCCAAAGGGAAAAAAACCAGCGGGCCGCGCTGGGACTCGCCCATCATCCTGACCGGTGGCGGGGTGGTCGTCGTGCTGGTGATTATCGGCGTTACGCTGGTGATCGCCCTGCGCGGCGGCGTGAACGAGCAGGCGTTTCAGACTGCGGAACAGCATTACCGCGACGCGGCGTATGCCCAGGCGATCGGGGCATATCAGCAATACGCCGACGCCTATCCCGACGATCCCAAGGCCAGCCAGGCTCGCGTCCGCATCGCCCTGGCCCGGCTGCGGCAGCACACGGAACGCACGCCGGGCGATTTTGAAAAGGCTGTCGCGATCGCCCAAACCGAACTGCCGCGGGTAAAGGACGAGGCGGCCTTCCGCGACTATGATGACGAAACCTCGGGAATCTTGCTGAAGATTGCAGAGCACTTTGCGGAGGCGGCCCGCAGCTCGCAGGACATCGTACAGACCCGCGAACTGCTGAAGCGGTGCGCCCAAACCTTCGCTCTGATCGACCACCCGGAGTACGTTCCGTCATCGCGCCGGCGATCCATCGCCTCGGCGCTCGACCGCATCGCCCTGGCCCGCCAGGAGGCCCAGTGGCGGGTGGACCGCAGCGAGGCCATTGACCAGGTGGTGGCCAGGATCGAAGCGGCGTTGACGCAGAAACCGTTTACGCGCGAGCGGGCCGGCGAGGCGTACGCGGCGTTGGCGTCGCTGCGGGAGTACGGCCGGATTACGGGCCGGCCCACGCTGGCGAAGATACGCCAGGAATTATCGAGCCGGATGGGTCAGTTGGTAGAGGTAGACGCCACAGTGGCGGCAGCGGAACGCAATGACGCTCAAGCGGCGTTAACGACCCTGTTGCTCGCGACCACCGAATCCCAGTCGGGCGGGGGGCCTGATTCGGCTGCGGCGGATACCACCGTGGCCGTGTGGGTGGCGGGGCGATTGTACGGCGTCTCGCTGGCCGGCGGCGAGGTTCGCTGGTCGCGTCCGATCGGTTCCTGGCCGACCACCCCCGAGCGGCTTGAACTCGATGGCGAATCCGCCGGTCGTTTGATCTACCTGGCGGCCGATCCGTGGCGGGTCGAATGTGTCGCCTCGGCCGACGGATCGCTCAACTGGAACCAACCGCTGGCCGAAGAGGCGTTCCCCCTTACGATTCACAAGAACCGTACGTACACAACGCTGCGGACCGGCGAGATCCTCGTTTTCGACGCAACGACGGGCGCCCGCATTCTCGCTATCAGCCTGCCGCAACCGCTCGCGGCAAGCGCGACCGTGGAGCCCGACACGGGCCACCTGATCGTCGCCGCCGAAAGGGATAATCTCTATCGACTCTCGGCGGAAGGCGCCTGCCTGGCGGTTCATTATCTCGGCCATCAGCCCGGGATGATTCAGGCTCCTCCGCTGCTCGCGGGCGGAACGCTTTTGATTGCGGAGAACGACGCCGCCAACTGCCGGCTGCACGCAGTCTCTCTCAAGGACGATGCGATGCAGACCGCCGGCGAGCCGACTCCGCTTACCGGCCGCGTGGTTTCGCCCGGCGCCGTGGACGCAGGGCATGCGATCTTCGTGTCGGAACGGGGGCGGGCACATCTGCTGCGGGTCGATCCCGCGGCTGAAAACATCGTCAAGCCGCTGGCGTCCACTGCGGCAGTGGCCGAGTGGCCGATCTATCCCTTCGCAATCGCCGACGCCGGCTTTCTCTGGGTGGCGGACGAACAGCTTTCCGGCTACGAGCTTCAGTATCCACTAAGCCGCATTACGCGCAGCGTGTCCTACCTGGACGGCGCCGTCATCGAGGCGCCGCCCGTGCGGGTAGGCAACCACCTGGTGGTGGCGGCCCGGCGGCGTTTTCCGATGCAGACGGTGATGGACGGTTACCAGCGGAAGAACGCTAGCGACTTCGAGCGGGTATGGCGGACAACGCTTTCTCCACCGGCTCGCGCGATGATGGCGCCCGGCTCATCGCGATCCGTGCTCGTCGTCACGGCCGATGGTTCGATCTTCACCCGCTCCGTAACGGGTGGGGGAACCGGCCAGCGGCTTTGGCCGCGAGACCCGCGCGACCTGGTAGACGGTCGGGCGCCCGTCATTGAAACCGTCCTGGCCGAGGATGCCTCGGCGGTCACCTATTTTGCGCGGGCGGCAAACGGTGAATCCCTGCTGCTACAGGCGCCGGGTTCCGGTGAGGGCGACGTGGCGGCCGTGATGCTGCGGCCGCCGGACGATGCGAACATTTCCGGGACGCCCATTCCATTGGGCGCGTCGGTGCTTGCCGGACTCGACAATGGGCAGATGGCGTTTTTTGACATGGCGACGGGAGCCGTGGTCGGCGAGCCGACGCAGGCGCCAAAAACGCCTTTGGGCGTGAAGCTGCGCTGGTTGGGGCCGGTCATGGCAACCGGCGACGAAACCTTTGCCGCGCTAAACGACCAGTTGTTCAAGGTCTCGCTGAGCGGCGCCGCGTCGGGTATTCGGCTCGCGCCCGCGGCCAACCTGACGATGCTTGCGGCCGGGGCCCCGGAAGCCGCAAAATTCGGCCAGCCGCAACTTGCGGCCGGTGGCGAAAGGCTTTGGCTCCTTGTGCCCGAGGAAACGACATCGAGCCTTTATACCGCCGCGACCAGCGCGGCCGACGATTGGCGTAAGCTCGCGGACGGCGATTTCGCCCACGATTCCTTTCTTGTTCCTACGGGAACCGGTGTGCTCGCGGCTGACGTGAATCGCCGGCTTGTGCTGTTCGGACCGGAGGGAAGGCTGTGGGGCCCCGTCGACACGGGCCCCTGCGCGGGAACGCCGTTGTTGCGTGACGATCTGGTTTGGTTTGTGACCACCGCCGGCGATTGCGTGGCGGTGGCCGCCGCGAACGGGGAGGTCCTTCGTCAGACGGCGCTGTCCGGAATGCCGGCGCATGGCCCGTTTTCATTGGGCGCCGCGGTGGCCGTCGGAATGGCCGACGGTTCGCTCGGGTGGATCAACCCCGCCAGGATCCAAGCGAGCGAAAAATGAGAGGCCGCCTGCGATCCCGACGAGCTAAAGTCGTGCGAAGCCTGGAAAGGTTCGTGACCAGGCCCCTTTGGCGATGGTCGTGCATCCTCACGCTGGCGACGTCCACGCTTGCGACCGGGTTTGCAGCGGCGGCCGAATACTCCGCGGAGGAATTGCTTGCGCGGGATCCGTTCGACGTGCTCGTCGTGCTCGACAAGGGACAACCCAGGGACTTCGAGATCGAGCCGCTCGTTTGGCCGGCAGGCAAGACGGCGGCCGACATGGACGCCGGCGCCGTGGTTCGCGTCACGTTGCTCAGCCGGCCCGAAGAGCAATACGACATCACCTGGCGGCATGTCTCGCGGCTCATCCGCCACGGGGATCTGCTGCAAGCCGCCGCACGACGGTTGGCGGAGGAGAAGCGGTTCGACGAGAGCTTTCGCCTTTACGAGCACATCCGCGAACTCTACACGGCTATGCCCGGGCTGGAGGAAAACCTGGCCCAAACGATCTTGTTGGAGGCGGCCCACGCTTATCGCGTGGAGGACTTGGACCGGGCTCTGCTCACTATCGACGCCGGCCTGGCCATCGATCCGAAAGACGCGAAACTGCTCACCGCACTGGGCCGCGTCGCCCAGCGCCTGCTGGATACGTGGACGCGGGAGGGCGAATACGCCGCCGCCCATCAGTTGCTCGAAAAACTCGAGGCCCATCGTTGCGATCAGATCGACCCGGTGATCACCACATGGCAGGAACGGTACGCCGCCCAGGCCCGCCGCATCGCGGGCGAATCTCTGGCGGCGGGCCGGGCGGGCCGCTTCCGCGACGCGTATTTCCTCGCCCATCAGGCCGCCCGCGTGTGGCCGGCCCAGACGGAGGCGCAAGCTGCCGTCCGCAGCGCGGAATCGCAACACCTGCCGCTGCGCGTGGGTGTTACCGAACCGTTTCACGCAACCGATCTGACGCTTGCGTTTTCCGGCCCGTACGCCTCCGAGCCGGGACGCCGCGTGGCCCCGCTGCTGGTCCGGCCCATCGTGACCGTCACCGACTTCGGCTCCAACGGCGCCCAGTTTTCGCTTGTTGGGGGCGAGTTGACGTCGGCGCCGGATCGACGATCGGTGACGCTCGCGTTTTCAGACGGGGCGACAGAGCACATGCCCGAGGCCCAAGACCGGGCGGCAGCGTTTCTTCGCGAAATGATCGCGCTTGGCCGGGGCCGTGAGCCTGGCCGGGAGAGCCCATTTTCGTGGATTGCGGTAGATGGCGCGTCCCGCGTATCCCTCGGACTGACCCGAACGTACGCCAATCCGCCCATCGTACTGCGTCAGGAAGGACTCGAATCGCTTAACGCAACGCGCAACCTTGCCGTCGAACTCGAAGCCGCTGGCTCCTCCATCCCGCCGCATCCGCTCTGGACCGGTGGGCCGTTCCGCCCGGCGGCGGCGCCCGGTAGCTTTCCTGGTGCGTCGTCGTTCGTTCGCGCAGTGTCGGCGGAGACGGTGGAAGGATATGCGAGTGAAATCCTGGAACTGCCCTTTGAATCGACCGTGGAAGCGCTCCGTGCGTTGCGGGATGGAAATATCGACGCGGTGGACCGCCTGCATCCCGCCGACGCCGCCGCGCTGCTGCAACCGGGCAAGGACGACCCCGCCGTGCGGGTCGGTCGGTTGCGGATGCCGGAGGTCCACTGCCTGCTCTGCTCGGGCCAGCGTCCGCTGATGCGGTCCGGCAGTTTTCGTCGGGCGCTGCTTTCCGCGCTGCCGCGGCAGGAAATGCTCGAAACCCTCCTGCTCGAGGGACAGCGCGAGACGGAGGCGACCGTCGTCAGCGGCCCGTTCCCGGCGCCGTCGTCGGCCACCGACGTGCGGGGCTACGCCTATGACGACCGCGTCGCCCCTCGTAAATCCGACCCGGCGCTGGCGGCGGCCCTGCTCAAGCTTGGGTCGAAGGAAGCGGGCGGCCTGCTGACCGCGGCGCTTTGGGCCAACGGCGTGGCGGGGGTGACGCCCTCGGGCGGCGCGTGGATGGCCATGCGGAGCGCCGCCTCGGCGCCGATCGGCCGCGGCAAGGTATCGGTGGTCATCTCGCATCCACCGGCGGAGGTCCCCCGCCTCGTCTGCCAGGCGATTGCCCGCCGATACGAAACCCTCGGTCTGGCCGTCGCCGTTCACGAGGAGCCTTGGTCCGCCGCGCGGAAGGGTGGATGGGACTTGCGCTATGCGAGGCTGGCATGGGAAGACCCGCTGGCCGACGCCGACGCGTTCCTCCGAACGCTCGCGGAACCCCCGATAAACGACGCCACGGCGAACGCGCTACGGCGGGAAATTGCCCAGGCCAGGGACCTCGAGGCGGCGCGCCGCGCGCTTCGAGCCGCGCATCGAACGCTTCACGGCAGCCTGCCAATCCTGCCCCTGTGGCAGGTCCCCCGGTCATTCGCCGTGGCGCCAGGTTGGGCCCCGGCGAGCGAACCGAGAATGCAGTTCTATCAAGGCGCCGAGCATTGGCGGCGGGAGGCGGTGACGCCATGACGGGATTGCCGCAGGTTCGACTTAATCGCGTGAGCCACGCCGGCCTGACGGCGTTCGGCCACGCCTGGTTGCTCTGCCTTTGTGGCGGCGCCTTCATTTGGCCGACGTGCGACGCTTATGCCCAAGGCCGGACGAAGCCGTGGGCCACGTCTTCGTGCTCCGTCGAAATCTGGGTGGCGGAAACCGCGGCCCATCCAGCCGAAGAGAGCCGACTGCTTTCCACGCTAAACTCCACTCCGTTTGAAATCATCGGCCCCGCGATGGAGCTGACCGCGCGGAAGTGGCCGGTCGACGGGCCTGCCCCAACGCCCTGTTTCGCCACCGAGCCAGCGGACGAGGTGTTCGGCAAGGTGACCGCGGCGACGCGGGCGGACAAGCTGCTGCTTGTGTGGCGGCGGCCCGGACGTTTTGGGGGGGCCTCCGAGGCCCTCGTCCGCGAATTCGACACCGCGACCGGCTGGGTCGGCGCCATCGTGCGAACACCGCTGGGGCAGACGCGGGCGGTGGGACCGAGGATTTTGGCCGCTTGCCGCTCTGCCTTTTCGCCCTCCGGCCGGGTGGTCCGCGTTCTCGGCCGCGACGCGACGATCCGTTTTCGCGGCGAACTCTTCGACTTTCAGCCGAGCGACTGGGCGGCGCCCGGCCGGGCCAACCTCTGGATGCCCCTGGTCACGTCGCGGATGCGGCAAGGCGAGAAAAAAGCCCAGGAGATTCCGTGGACGTATCTGCGCTGGTCGGGCGAGACCTCGGCCGGCGGGTCGTTTCAAAACGCACGCATCATCTCGGCGCTAAGCCGCCCGCTGCCGGATCGCGTCTCCCCGCTCCGCCCTGTTTACGTGACGCGCGTCGCGAGCGACATCCCGCAGCGCGGGGCCATCGAAATCGTGCTCAAAAACCGAACGACCCGCCCCGCGACCGGGTTGACGGTAAAGAGCCTCAGTCCGCTCTCGGGAGAGGAAACGAACTGGGGTGGGACCGACGAGACCGGAAAAGCCCTTTCGCCCGGCCCGCTTACCGGCCTGCTCTGGCTGACGGTGCTGCACGGCGACCGCCCGTTGGCCGCCGGCCTGCCGTATGTGCCGGGCGGCGAAGCCTCGCTGACCTTGCCGGCGGGGCTCGTGTCGGAATCCGCCGGAAGCGGCCTCGAGCAGCTCCGGGCCACGGTCGTGGACCTGGCGGTGCGGCGGCGGCTGGTCGCGGACCGAGTGCAGCGCGCGATCGCCAGCAACGACACCGCCGCCGCCCGCGCCGGGATCGCGGAACTGCGAGATCGAACCGACCTTGAGCTAATGACCAACCGGATCGCCCAGGACCGCCGCGAGGCGAGCCTGCCCGCCAGGCGGGAATTGGATGCGCTCCTCTCCGAGGTCAAAGCCACCCTCGACGGCAGCGGCGAGGCCAGCGCGTTCGAGCGGCGGCTGAAGTAGCAGGCCCCCCCTCCATCGGGAAGACCGGAAACCTACCCACATGCCACGGGGCAGGACCACCAGGGAGCGCGAACGACCAAGGTGACCGGGCGGCGGACCATCAGGAAGGCGCCCGTATCACCTACAACGTCTTCAATAGCCAAGCGGTAACCAGGCAGAATACATAGACGATCAGCATAAACAACCCGAGGCCAACCGAATTCACGTACATTTGACCAGCGCCTGGGAAGAAGAAGCTTAACGCCACGGCAATTCCTGGCTCTTTGCGCGACGGGCCGGAGTAAGCCGGAAGAGCGTGCCCCAGCGGGTCGTAGCTCGGCGTGTCGTTCTGCCAGTGGGCACTGTGAGCGTGCTGCTCGCGGACTCGTGCTTCAGGCGTGGGTACGCGAAAGACGCATTCGCACAGTGGGCAGTCAATTTCTTTGCCCGCGTGCCTGCCCTCAACTTCAAGGTCTTCGTCGCAAAGCGGGCACGTTACATCGATCATCTTGGCGACGTGTTGTTTGGCTCGGGCGAAGGGCTGTTCGATTGCCGCCGTTTGACGTGGCGGTGGACGCTGAATGACTGCGGCCAAATTTGATGGGCTATCGCAAGTTTGGAAGCCCGACATGGTTGCATCCGCCTACAACGGTTGAGCCGCCATGAGAGGTCTACCCCTGTCACTTGCCAGCTCGATCCGGATATCCGGAGTCCCTCGCCAAAGCGGGCGATTCTACCTGCCTGTGCCGCCTGGAGGTAGAATGCGCCGCGGGTTGAACTGCTTGCCCGATGAATTCGTTAAACGCCGTCTTCTGAGCCCTTTTCGCGGCGTCCCCGCCGAAGCGGATTGGCCGACGGATCGAACAAGAGATCAAGAATGAGCTGAAGCAGCTCACCGATCTTGCACGGAATCTTGCATAGAATCTTGCATAGAACCCTTCGTGTTGCACAGAATTTGCAGGAACAAATAGACTCTACGGAACCCCCAACCGATGCCATAAGTCCCGGCTGGCAAAGCTATTAGCGTACAGAATAGCCAAAAACGGGTGGCCCCCAGTCAAACGCGCTATCCAGGCTGCGCCATGCCCCGAAGTTGTCTCTTGCGCCCTTTGGCGTCAATCTCAATTGTCAGCTAGGGAAGGAATGCAACTCTCGGAAGTTCCTCAAACGCTTTCGGAAGTATGTCGAACTTGTGCGGTGGTCGCAGCACGGGTGGGCCGGAGGACCGGTCCAAGCAGAAGCATCGACGCGATTGGCGTAATGAGAAGTGCACCGGCGGCGCGATGGGGGTCACGGGGGCTGGCGCCCATGCCGCGGGCCTGCGGCCTCGCCGCGTTACGAACCGCGCGGTTCCGGACAATGCTAGCCGGCTGACGTTTTCCGGCGTCCGGCTTCCCCCGCGTGCTAAGCTTCAAATGCCGCTACCCGCCGATTCCTCCCGCCGATTTTGACCGCATCGATGCCCGCGACCGCGCCGCCACCGGGGACCGATACCCTCACCCCCTTGGTACAGCGGGTCCGCCGGCTGTACAGTCTGCCGGCCGTGGCGATGGAGGCGTTGCGGATCACGGATGACCCCACATTCGACCCCGCCACGCTCCGCGAGTGCATCGAGCGGGACCCCGCCCTCACTGGGCGTATCCTCCGGGTCGTCAACAGCTCGCTGTTTGGATTCTCCCGGCAGATCGGCGACCTCGGGCAGGCGATCTCGATTTTGGGCGTCCGCGCCCTCAAGTTGCTGGTGCTCGGGTTCAGCCTGCCGAAAGAGTTGTTCGAAGGCGCTCAAGCCGACGCCCTGGCCCATTACTGGCGTCGCACGCTGACCAAGGCCGTCGCCGCCCGCGATCTCGCTACGCGGTGTTGGAAGATCGAAGGGGACGAGGCGTTTCTGGTCGGCCTGATGCAGGACATCGGCCAACTCGCCCTCGTGCAGGAACTTGGCGAGCCGTACATCGAGTTCATGCAGCAGGTGCGGGCCCAGAAGGGTTTGCTGCTCGAAAGCGAGCTGACCACGCTCGGCTTCGACCATGCGGTGCTTAGCGCCCGCCTGATGGATCATTGGGGGTTGCCGGAGCGAATCGTGTCGCTGGTCGCCCTGCCTCTGACCGCCGACGTGATCGCGAAGGCCCCGCCCGAGATGAAGGCGGTGGCCGAAGTCACGCTCGCCGCGGAATACGCCGCGCAAACGCTCGTCGATCAGCGGGAGACGTCGGTCCAGCCGCTGGTGGCCAGCCTCGCGCAATCGCCGGCCCCGGACCAACCCGGTTTGGAGACGCTCGTGAATGAGTGGCAGGAGAACGTCGAGCAGTTGGCCTCGGCCCTTTGCCTGACGCTTCCCAATCGACTTGGCTACGCGGACTTGCTCATCGCTGCCCACGCGCGGATGAGCGAACTCGATTTCTCCCCTTTCTCTCTTGGAGTCTCCCCTTTCTCTCTTGGAGACGGGCCGGGGGTGAGAGTTTCTCAAAGCGGCCCCATTGCTATCCATCACGGCGGCTTCACCCATCCCTCACCCGGAACGTGTTTTCCCAAGGGCGAGCGGAATGATGCCGCTGCGTGTGCGCCGCGCCCCGCGCGCTCATCGCGGCCCGACCCGGCGCTCAGTGGCCAGCTTGCCGCCGCCGTTGCCGCGTGCCGCCATGCCCGCTGCCCGCTGAGCCTGCTGATGGTTCAGATCGACGCGTACGACGACCACATCCTCACCCGCGGGCTCGAAGGCGCCACCGACCTGACGAACCTGCTCGCCCGCATGATCGAGGCCGAGGCGGCCGATGAGATCCGTTGCCTCTTGGTGGCGGACGGGCGGCACGCCGTCATCCTGGAAGCGTACGACCGGCGAGAGGCGGTGACGCTCTCCCGCGACATCGTCGATGCGGTCCGCCGCTGGTCGAAGTCGCAGCCGCGCGGTTTCACGGTCAGCGTCGGGGCCGCCACCGTCGAAACCCCCGCCCGCAACTTCCCCCCGCTGGACCTCGCCAGCGCCGCGCTTAAGTGCCTGGAAAACGCCCGGTCGTTCGGCGGCGACGGGGTAAAGAGTATCGATATCTACTAATGGGTGGTGGGTGGCGCGCCCATAGCGGACCATCCTGGATGATCGTTCCGCTTGCGTGCGATTCGCCGCCTCGAGCGAGTTTGGATCGAGGCGCCGGGAGCAATGGGCATGGAAACCCGTTCGCCGCTTCGCACGCCCACCGCCCTGAAGGGCTCAGGGCGTGCCACCCAACGCGCTCCTGCCGTCGGCGCTCCTGCCGTCGGCGTTCCTATCGTCGGCGTTCCTACCGCCGGCCCGTGGCCGGGCGGGGCGATTCGAGCCAGCGGACTTCTTGCGACTTCATCAAGTCGTTGTAAGCGTCTTCACGGAAGTCCAGCAGTTCCTGCTGCACCGTAACCAACACCAGGGGCGTTAGGCGCGGCTCGACGCGGCCTTCGTCGCGCAGGGGCGTCAGGGCCGTCATAAAGCTCTCGCGGAGTTCCTTCCGGGTCGGACTGGCCGACTTCAGCCGCACCACGTACACCATCGTGCGCGGCACGTTGGCCGCCACGGCGACTTCGCCCGGGTCGAGGTCCATCACGGTTTGCATGAAGTCGTCGCCGATGTCGTCCACCCCCGCCACCTGGCTCACCTGCGGCTGACGGGCCCGCAGGTCGTAGTACGTGAAGGGCGCCGTCGTAATTACCTGCTGCGTCTCACCGAAGGCGCCAGCCAAATCGGTCTGGGCCTCTTCCGCGGTTTCGGCCAGTTCCTTGGCCTTCTTCAGCGCCAGATCAAAGGCCTGCCGCATGTTCCAAGCCCGCTCCACCTCGTCGCGGATTTCGTCGAAGTCCGGAATCTGCGGTTCCTGCGCTTTCACCTTCCAGAAGACAAACCGCTTGCTGTCGCGATAGGGTTCTTGCGAGACGATGTGGACCATCCCATTAGGCAGCATTTGCGAGCTGACGTCCTGCTGCGGGAAGACCTGCGCCCGAAACAGCGGCATCTGGTCGTCACCGAAGGCGACGTCAGCGACGGTCAGCAGCGCCGCCTGCTGCTGGTCGGTCCGCCCGCTGCGGTCCAGAACCATTTCGCGATTGACTTGCTCCGCCTTGCCCAGGGGAGTTTCACTCACGGAGATCCGGTCCACCATGTCGGCCACGCCGAATGTCAGACCCAGGCCTTCGCCCAGTTTCTTGAGGCTCTCGAGCTTGGGAGTGGATTGGGCCCGGGCTACTTCTTCCGTCATTCCCTGCGTGACCCGCTCGGCGATCGCCTTTTCGTAGCGGGTGTAAAGCAGTGACATTTCAGCCTTCATCTTTTCGATGGCCGCCTCCAAATCCTGCGATGCCTTTTGCGTGGCGAGATCGCGGCGGATGGTGTCGCGGACCTCGTCGAGCGGCTTGTACTTGGGCGGGGCCGGCTCGTCCGGCTTCTCGCCGCTGGCGCCGTCCGGGGTGGACGGGCGAGTGGCGGGCGGTTCTTCGTGGCCATCCTCCGCCGGAGGCGTTTCCTTCCCATCCGCCCTATCTGCGGGCGGGGTCGTCTCTTCGGAAGGCGTCGCTTCCTCCTCGCTTTCGGGCTCGGCCGCCGATTCGTCGTCGTTCTTATCGTGGGCCGCCGGCGCTTCCGGCGCTCCTTCGCGCGGCTCCGGTTCTGTCGGCGGCTCCGGGGACCGTGCTTCAGACACCGACGCGTCCTCATCCACCTCCGAGTCCGACGCCTCGGGGTCGTCCGCTTCTTCAGTTGGTGATTCATCGTCGTCCGTGAAGGGGTCGTCCGCGCTTACGAACAGCCGGCGATCGGTCGGCGATGGCCCTCCGGCGCCATCATCGTCGGGTGTCTCATCGTCGGGCGTCTCGTCGGCAGGCGTCTCGTCGGCAGGCGTTTCGTCGGCGGGCGGTTCGTCGGCGGGCGGTTCGTCGGCGGGCGGTTCATCAGCGGGTGGTTCGTCAGCGGGTGGTTCGTCAGCGGGTGGTTCGTCAGACGGCGGGAACTCCAAATCGTCGAAGTCGATGTCCCGTTCGCGGAAGCGGATTTCTTTGTTCTCCTTGTAGTAGGCCTCGATCTCTTCTTCCGTCACGTTCTTCGAGGCCCGCTCGAGAAACGCCTCCGGGTCGGCCATGAAATAGTGGAAGGTCGCCTTGTAGCGGCGGCGGAAGCCGGGCTCGGGCGAGAGCGGGTCGTTCGCCACGGTCTTGTATTCTTCGTAGAGTTTTTTCAGTTCTTTCTCTGAAGGGTCTGCGACTTTTTTTACGAAATCGGCCACCTTCAGAGGGACCGCCTCCACCGCCACCTCCCGCTTGAAGCGGGCGAACGACGCGATGGCCCGCGACGGGGGCGCCGCCCGCATGCCCACCAGCATCGCCTTTTCCATCTCCCGTGCGGCGAGGGCCCGACCGAGCACTCGCACCACGTCGTTCATCGTCAGTTCGCGACCGTAGTTCTTGCGGAGCACGCCGAGAAGTTGGGCCTCGCTCGCCTCGCCCGAAAGCCGCCGCAAGAACGCCAGCACGGCGTCCTCGTCAATCCGCACGCCGGCCTGTTCGGCTTGCTCGGCAAGCAGAACCATCCGGAGCATGCCCTGGTCGTCGACGACGCCGGGCAGCCCGCCGGGATTCGCCAACTCGAACTCCTCGACCCGTTTGCCGGTCTCGCGCTGGGCAATTTGCATCAGTTCGCGGAGGTAGGCCATCACCACGGTGTGCCGCCGCCGCAGGGCGTCCAGTTCGCTTTCTTTGAGTTTCCCAGCTTTCCACTTCACGTAAACCTTGTCCCGGTCGTCGGCACCGCTGAAACCGCCGCGGGCCATCATGTCGAGGATCGGCGGGAGGGCCACAAATGCAATCATCAGCAGCACGCCGAACACGGCCAGGAGGATCTTCTGGTTCTTGCGGAAGTAATAGAAGGGGCTCTTCATATTCGCTTTTCTAATGCTGGAATCGGCCGCCGCGAACTTGCCGACTTGACAACCGGTGGCCACGACCAATATTCGTTACCCGAGCGGACGGCGCAAACCCGCCGTAAACCGACGCGGCCCATTGTAAGCCGCGCGACTGTAAATTCAATCCCAGCAAGCAGTGTGGGCGATTTCATGGCGAAAGAGGACGGGAACCGCGGGGTTGGACTGGTAATTGTGGAGTCGCCGGCCAAGGCCCGCACCATCAGCCGGTTCCTCGGCGAGCGCATGCGGGTGGAGGCCAGTATCGGCCACATCCGCGACCTGCCGACCGGCGCCAAGGACATGCCCGAGGCACTAAAGAGCGAGGAATGGGCCCGCCTTGGCGTGAACGTAAACGAGGGCTTTCAGCCGTTTTACGTCATCCCGCCGGAAAAGAAAAAGCAGGTCGCCAAACTCAGGCAACTGCTCAAGGACGCCGACGAACTCTACCTCGCGACCGACGAAGACCGCGAGGGCGAAGCGATCAGTTGGCACCTCTGCGAGGTGCTCAAACCCAAGGCGCCGGTCAAGCGGCTCGTTTTCCACGAGATTACGCAAGAGGCCATTGAAAACGCCCTCAAGGAACCCCGCGATATCGACACGGGCCTCGTCCGAGCCCAGGAGACCCGCCGCATTCTCGACCGCCTGTTCGGCTACGAGGTCTCCATGCTGCTGTGGAAAAAGGTCCGCACGGGGCTGTCGGCGGGACGGGTGCAGAGTGTCGCCGTTCGGCTGATTGTGGAACGGGAATGGGAGCGGATGGCGTTCGTCTCCAGTTCTTACTGGGACTTGATCGCGAGTCTCAGGCCGCAGAGCGTCGCCGCCGAGACCTCGGGCACACCGGCCAACGGCAAGTCCAGCGGGGCCTTCGAGGCGGAACTCTCCCGGCTTGATGGCAAAAAGATACCCGTCGGCGCCGACTTCGATTCCGCCACCGGCAAGCCCAAAGACCCGGACGCTCTCGCGATTCTGACAGAGGCGTCCGCCAAGGATCTGATCGAGCGGATCCAGGCCGGCCCGTGGAAGGTGACGAAGATCGAGGAGAAGCCGTTCACCGACCGCCCCAAGCCGCCGTTTACCACCAGTACGCTCCAGCAGGAGGCCAACCGCAAGCTCAACTTCACCGCCCGTCGGACCATGCAAGTAGCCCAAAGCCTGTACGAAAACGGGCACATCACCTACATGCGGACCGACTCGACCAGCCTGGCCCAGGTGGCGGTAGACGCGGCCCGCGACCTGGTCCGAAGCGAATACGGCGGCGTTTACCTGCCGGCTTCGCCCCGCGCCTACGTGTCCAAGGTGAAAAACGCCCAGGAGGCCCACGAGGCGATCCGGCCCGCGGGCCATCCTTTCGAGTTGCCGCAACTTCTTAAAAACACACTTACGCCTGATGAATTCAAGCTTTTTGAATTAATCTGGAAGCGGACCATCGCCTGCCAGATGGAAAACGCCCGCGGCCGCCGCACCACGGTGACGATTGAAAGCGACGGCGCCGAGTTCACCGTCAGCGGCAAGACCATCGATTTCCCCGGCTACCTGCGGGCGTATGTCGAGGGTTCGGACGACCCCGATGCGGAACTGGGCGACCAGGAAAGTATCTTGCCGCCACTCTCAGAAGGCCAGGTTCTCGACCTTTTGAAGCTCGACGCGAAATACCATCAGACGCAGCCTCCGTGGCGGTACAGCGAAGCGGCCCTCACGCAGGAGCTCGAACGCCGCGGTATCGGCCGACCGAGCACGTACGCGTCGATCATTGACACGATTCAGGCCCGCGATTACGTCTTCCGGAAGGGCTCGGCCCTAACGCCCACGTGGGTCGCCTTCGCGGTCACCGCCCTGCTCAAATCCCATTTCGAGCGGCTGGTCGATTATGACTTCACCGCCCAAATGGAAGACGATCTCGACAGCATCAGCCGGGGCGAGAAGGAGCCGGCCGACTACTTGCAGCGGTTCTATTTCGGCAACGGCGCTCCCGGCCTTAAGCCCCAGCTCGCCAGCAAAGAGACGGAAATCGACCCGCGGGAGATCAGCCGCTTCGTTCTCGGCAAGGCGCCGATGAAAGGGGAATCGGGCGGCGTGGAGGGTGAGGCCGAAGTGGCCGTCCGCGTCGGCCGATACGGGCCGTTCATCGAACACGGCGACCGCCGCGCAAGCCTGCTCGACCAAACGGCGCCGGATGAAGTGACGCTGAAGATGGCGCTGGAACTTCTGGATAAGGCCGACGTGGGGGACGAGCCGCTCGGGCACGACCCCGAAAGCGGCCGGCCGGTCTTCCGCAAGCAAGGCCGGTTCGGTCCCTACGTGCAGCTCGGCCCGCTGGAAGAGGGTGACAAGCCAAAAAACGCGTCGCTGCTCAAGGGGATGCTGGTCGAGGATGTGAACCTGGAGACGGCGCTGCGGCTGCTTTCCCTGCCGCGGGAGTTGGGCGTCGACCCGAAATCGGGCGAGACGGTGGTCGCGACCAACGGCCGCTACGGCCCCTACGTGCAGTGCGGCAAGGAGACGCGGTCGCTGCCGGATGCGCTTTCTCCGCTGGAGGTGACGCTCGAGCAGGCCCTGGGACTATTGGCCCAGCCGAAGACCCGTGGCCGCCGCGGCGCCGCGGCGCCGAAGGAGCCGATCAAGACCTTCGACAAGTCGCCGGTCACCGAGCAGCCGGTGACACTGCTCGACGGCCGCTACGGCCCATACGTGACCGACGGCGAGAGTAACGCCTCGATCCCCAAGGACACGACGGCGGAAAACGTCACCTTTGAGATGGCCCTCGACCTCCTCGCCGCCCGCCGCGCCGCCAAACCGCCGAAGAAAAAAGCAGTTAAGAAGAAAGCGGCCAAGAAGGCGGCGAAAACGAAGGCCACGAAGAAGGCCGTAAAGAAAAAGGCCACGAAGAAGAAGCGTTAGCCCACATTATTCAGTGTGCCGTGAAAGGTTTGTTGATTCTAGCGGGTGCGAATCCCGTCCGGCAAAGGGTCGCTCCAGCCGGTAGCGCTTGGGGCGGTTCAAGGAGGTAACGAATTGGACTGAAGCACTTCAAGAAACGGCTCCCTTGGGGAGTCAGCGAGCATGCAGGCCGTAACGTGAGTGAACGCTGAGCAGGCCTCGAAACGGGTAATGTGGGAGCCGACCCGCCTGAATTACGGGGAAGGCCGCCGTTGGTTGGAGGAAGTCCCGGAAACGGGCAGAGCGACAGACCCAGCCGGTCCCACCGGGGTAGTGGCGATGGCATGCATGCAAGAGGAATCGACAAGCAACACGGGAAACCCCGGCGGTGAGGGCGCGTGACCCTCAACGAGAACTCGGTGACGAGCAGGCTCGGCCGCGCGAGGTGGCGGAGAGGCCCGTAGTAGTGACGAAGCCCGGTAACGCGGGTGGAGCGAAGGGGCCTTAGTTCAAGGTCAGTGCCAGAAGCAGCGCGCGACCGAGGAGATTGACGTGAGTCTGGCAACTCCCCCAAAGGTTGAAAAGCTGCAGGCGGCATTGCACGCCAAAGCGAAGGGATCGACCGACTATCGCTTCTACATGCTGTACGACAAGGTGTACCGAACGGACATTCTGGCGCATGCCTACTGGCTCTGTCGTGCTAACGCCGGCGCCCCAGGCATCGACGGGATAACGTTCGATGACATCAAAGCGTACGGCGAAGAGCAATGGTTGGACGGCCCTGTACGCATTTTTGTGTCAGCTAGCAGATTGGGCTTGTGGTTTGTCGGTTATCCGCTGACCTCCGGCATGCGGTCTTCGAACATGATCGCGAAGTGGTTCAGGGCCGCTTTCCAGTTGCGGATCGGCATCTTCCATTTTTTCGACGCCTCGCTGAT
>Ga0180437_10005402_pt1 | contig 17509 bp, 20 predicted proteins | sample SS_ome_4_FD_132410 | JGI IMG/M metagenome (GOLD analysis project Ga0180437, IMG submission 132410) | Hypersaline lake sediment archaeal communities from the Salton Sea, California, USA - SS_3_D_1 metaG | ecosystem: Environmental > Aquatic > Non-marine Saline and Alkaline > Hypersaline >... | reverse complement strand
TGTTTCATCTGGTCCTTGTACTGACATTTTGGTAACTCACAACAGTTGTTAAAAGTTTCTACTTAATCCCAGTCCTCATCCTCGTCTCCACTTTCGTCCCCTGTTATAGATTGCCTTCTTTTCCTCATGGCCTCCTCCACGAGTCTTTGTTCTTCAGATAGTTCAGGCTTTTTTTCTGGGGTCTCTTCCACGTGTTTTAATTTTTTCCCTTTTCGTAATTCATCTAACAGGTTTGGAGACATCGGTTCAGAGGGCCTTTCTCGAATCTCTTCTGGCTCTTCTGACTGAGGTTGTTCTTCTACCTGTCCCACGCCCTCAGTTGTAGCTTCCATTCGTTTTTTTTCTATATCCCGCAGCAAACTTCCCCTATCTGCTGTTTGAGGCGATGGTGGTGGCGGCATGGGTGGAGGAGGCGGTATGTCGCCTTGGGATGGGGGCTCTTCTGCTACGCTTTCTGTTGGCGCCCCTTCTCGGGGAGGAAGAGGAGGAGGTGTTTCACTTAGGTCTGGAGGTGCTTCCGGAGCGGGTGCTTCTGCTACAGCTTCTTCTGGCATTTCTTCTCGAGGGGGCAGCGGTGGTGGTGGGCCTGCGGGTCCTTCTCTTGGTGGAATTGGAGGGGCCTCTGGTGTTAGAGAAGGGGGTTGTTCTGCTGTTTCTTCTTTTTTCCTTTCGCGCTCTTTGAGAATACGCCTAAAACCAGGTCTTGTCTGAGCGAGATACGCTTCCATCTTTGGCAATGACTCGCGTATCTCTTGTCGAAGTTGTTTGCCCCTTTCTTTCTCGGCTGCAATAGCATCTGCAGCGGTCCGAGGAGGCTTTTTTGTTGCTTGGGGTTCGTTTCTGGGGGGTAGAGGAGGCTTTCTCGTTCCAATTCTTCCTCTGGGAGGAAGCGGTGGTGGAGCGCCAGGCTCTCCAGTTTTGGCCGTGGGAATTTCCGCTCTCTTCCAGGTCGTCTTTTGTTCTTCTGCGGCCTTTTCGGGAAGAGGGGTGTACAGATCACCGATTTTCGATTCTTGTGTCGCCGTAAAGAGCTCTTCGATAAAGACGGCCATCTCTTCGGTTTGTGGCATGACAAGTTGCGCGTATTCATAGAGGTCGGCGCGCTCTCGTCCAGTTGCATGAAAGAGCAGCGCGGTGAGCTCTTCAGAGGCTTTCCCTCGCTCTTCATCTGTAGCTGGGCTTAAGATGGTGTTAAAGCGATCTATTGCCCCTTGTTGTCGAACAGGAGAGGTCTCTTGGTGCAAATAGGCAACTTCACCTTTAAGAAAGGTGTTCTCGGTGGTTTCAAGAGCCAGTGCGAGTAGATCATCGAGCGCCTCCAGAGCGCCTGTTGGGTCTTTTGAAAGATCGCCTTCAAATACGTATATTGCTTGTCGAGCAAAGGCGCCGTTTCCTATGCCTACTGCATTATCAAATGCCTCTCTATATGCCTTTTCAAGGCGGTCTAAATTCAATTGATTTTCTCTACTTAAAGATCGATTTTGCTGGAGGAGGGTAATTTTCGAATGTACTCCAACAAGTTCTCCCTTCTCGATAGCATTGTGTGTTTCTCGGATTGTTGCTGCATCTTCTCTATCCGTATTTGGAGGCGTTGTTTCGGCAAGAGTCCTTTTCGTTACTGTAAGACTTTCCTCAAAGGTGAGATCCAAGCTTCCAGAGCGATTTCGTTGCGTGAGACTATCTCTGCGAGCTGCTTGAAATGGTTTCGATGAAGAGGCTTTTGTAAACAGGTTGTCGAGCTCTTCCTTTTTTTCTTGGGCGCCTTTTGGATCCCACGATTCCATCTGGGTAATTTGTTTTGATAGCCGTCGCACTTCTTCAAGCTGTGTTTGAGCAGCAGACGTTGTATCGCGACGCCCCCAAAAGGAAACGGATCGTCTCCTGTTGCCCGCCTGTTGGGTTCCTCGCCCCTTTTGGCCGAGCACTATTCCTTTTTTGAGTTCGTATCTTAGTTTCTTGAAACCTTGTTCTATAGATGTTCGAATCTTCTTTTGTGTAGATGCCTCTTGTGTAAACTTCTCGTATTGAGAACTATTTTTGATGGCTTCGCCGAGCGCTTTTCGTAACGGGGATCCTGCTGGAAAACCGGCTGCAATATCCAGCATGGTTTTGGTAAATGTTTCTGGGGAATATTCGTGTTCGGTATGACAAAGCCGTTCTGCGAGTGCGTAGAGATTCTCCTCGAGGTCGGGGTCTTTTGATGACTTGAGCTGTTGCATGAGCGCTTTCATGCTGTCAGATCCCAATGTATGTACGAGCTCTTCGTGGATCTTTTGGTACGAGGCACTGTCTGCGGTTTCTGCTTGTTGAAGCAGTGTTCCTAATTGAAACATTGGTCGTAGGGAAGGCTTGTTCTCAATGCTTGCAAGAAACTCTCCGAGTGCGTCTGTTTCTCCTATAGGATCGTTTTTTACAGCTTCTGCGCACGTCTTTGGAAATTCTAGGGACTGAGTATCCTGGGAAAGACCTGGGGGAGCGGGCGGAGGGCGGGAGGGCGCTTGATGGAGCGAGATGGTTTCAAGGCGTTGCTGTCCGATAAGAGGAGTAGCCACGCTGTTTGTTTTGCCGGCGGTTCCTTTTTGGGCCGACATCTCTTGAGGTCCCATTTGGGGTTGTTCGGGGACTTGAAACGGACCGTGAACGCCTAAATCTGCCATACAAATACCGTATATAAAGAAGTATTACTAAAAAATCTCTTTTAATTCGGACAGTATGAAACTATCTCTTTTTAGTCTACCGTTTGTATAATGTGTTTTGTTTTATTTAAGGGTTGTAGCGGAGCGCGTCCTTTTTGGTGGAAGAAAAAGGGTTTGAACATGTATTCTTATTTCTTCCAAGTGGTGAGCGGCTATCCGTAATCCACGAAAATTGTTGGATTTTTTGAGGAACGTATGTACGCAATTGTTCAGTGTGGTAGTAAGCAATACATTGTTAAAAAAGGCGATAACATCCACGTCGACCTGTTTGATGCAAAGCCAGGTCAAGAGGTTGAGTTGCAGAATGTATTGATGGTGTCAAAAGGCGAAGGTGACGTCCAAATTGGCGCTCCAACGGTTTCTGGAGCCATTGTAAAAGCTCGCTATGTTGCCGAGACCAAGGGGCCAAAGGTCACTTCAGTAAAATACAAGCGTCGAAAAAATCAGTATCGAAAGTTTGGTCACCGTCAGCGATACGCACATTTGGAAATCATTGATATTCAAGGGTAGATGAAGTATGGCACATAAGAAGGGTCAAGGTGCGTCGAAAAATGGACGAGACTCAAAATCAAAGCGGCTTGGTGTCAAGGCGTATGCAGGACAATATGTAACAGCTGGAAGCATTATCGTTCGTCAGAGAGGAACGAAGTGGCATCCTGGGCAAAATGTTCGAAGGGGAAATGACGATACGCTCTTTTGTGTTATCGATGGATTTGTCTCTTTTCGAAAGTCTAATCGGACGTTTGTCTCTGTAACTCCAGCGCTCTAAATCTTTTTTGGGGGAAACGTTTCCCCCTCTTTTTTCTTATGTTTATTGATCACGCAGAAATTTATGTTGCAGCCGGCGATGGCGGAAATGGTGTCGTCTCTTGGCGTCGCGAAAAGTATGTCCCTAAAGGTGGGCCTGCTGGCGGCGACGGAGGAAGAGGCGGTTCTGTGCGCATCTGTGTTGATTCAAATACCACGGGATTAGAGAGGTATCGCTATTCAAAGAACGTACGAGCAGAGCGCGGCGGTCAGGGAGGCTCTTCCCAGAAAAAGGGAAAAAACGGCCAAGATCTCATTCTCAAAATTCCCCCAGGAACAGCTGTTTTTGACCTTGAAACTGATGAACTTCTTTTTGATGGGGTAGACATTGGAGACGAGTTTGTACTCTGTACAGGCGGGCGTGGGGGACTTGGAAATATTCACTTTGCCACCTCGACAAACCGAGCCCCTAATATCGCAACTCCTGGAACAAAAGGACAAGAGCGTCGTATTCGACTTGAGCTGAAGACCATTGCGGATATTGGTCTTGTGGGCTTTCCCAATGCTGGAAAGTCGACGCTTCTCTCTCGTCTTACGAACAGAGAGATTGAAATAGGCGCCTATCCGTTTACGACACTGCATCCTAATGTCGGTTTTATAGAGGATGATCAAGGGGAGAGAGTTTCGATTACAGATATTCCCGGTATTATCGAGGGAGCTCACCAGAATCGGGGACTTGGTCTCGAGTTTTTACGCCATATCGAGAGAACGAAGGCGCTTTTATTTGTGCTCGATGCAGCAGGCATCGATGGCCGCGATCCTCTGTCTGATTTTACCGTTTTGAAAGAGGAGCTTTTCGCCTACAACCCGGAATTGACAACACGACCATATGCGATTGTCTTAAACAAGAGCGATCTCGAAGGATCGAATGAGCAGATAGAGCTCTTTTGTGAAAAAGAGAAGAGCTCTCACATATTGACACTTTCGGCCGAAACTGGAGAGGGACTTACCGTATTGCGAGATCTTCTCCCAACCCTTAAAGAGGAATAGCTATGGAATGGGAATCATTGGAACAGAGCGAAAAGCTTGTGGAAGTCAACAAGGCCGTCGATGAGCATGTCCTTCCCATGCTTGCGCGCGACGGTGGTGGAATAGAGGTCGTCGATATCGAAGGCGATACGGTCAAAATCGCCTATCAGGGCGCCTGTGTTGGCTGTCCCATGGCCCTACAGGGAACACTTTCGTTTATCCAACAGGTTTTGCAGTCCAAGGTCCATTCGTCACTAACTGTTGTTCCGACGTTTAAAGAATAGAGGCTGCTATGACGCTCTTTTGTCAATCGGCACGATGCTATTTATCGGTCAATGGAGATAGCTTTACTGTAAAGCCGTGTAACTGTGGAAAGAGGGGGCACGAGCCTGCTTTTCAAGAGACAGATCCTATCTATCCCTTCCTCACGGAAATGGAGCAGTGTAAAACGCACGAATCGGTTCTTGCTCTTCTCAAGCAGATACACAAAGATGAAAATAGAATAGTCATGCCTCATTTCTACCATGCTGATAATGCAGCTTTTGATGGACATTGTGAGATGCGTGCGTATAAATATATTTTTTTTGGCCCTTTAGTTCCGTTTTACAAGATCTATTTCCCCTTCCACCGCTGTTCTATTCCTAACATGATCAGGTTTGTCCAAGAACACATAGATCTCTTTTCGTTGCAAAGTAGGCAAAAGGTTAGCGAGTACTTGGATGATGTCAAGGCAAAAGGCGGTGTGAATTTTTGGGGGAAGAGAGTGGTGCGTTACGGAAATAGTGTAATAGATCTCAAAAAGTTACACAAACATATTGAGGCACTGCCGGAGGACGATGGTCAGTCGGATCCTGTAGGTAGGCTCGTATCATATGCTATCGATGCAAAAGGAGCGTGTGCAACGCGCAATATATTTACGAAATTCCTCTTTTGGATTCGAAACGGATAAAACCTGTTTTTTTCGGTAATAAATTCAGTTTTGTTGTATTGGTCGAAAAGAAACTGATAATTTGAGCTTTTGTATGGATTCTGGTTGGGTAAACTGCTATCTGTCTCAAGATGGAAGTCGATTTGAGTTGTACGATAGAGAAAACGGAAACCAGGTTGAAGGTCCATCGGGCCTTCCTTCTGTTTTACAAAAGGCGCTTTTGTGTAGGACCCAGCAAGCAGCTCTTCGAGTTCTCAAAGAGGCAAAGGTGTGTGGCGGTGATCTGCGCGCAACCTTTCTTCCAGGACCTGCTAATGCAGGAAATGGACGTTCCATAGACGATATGATCACATTTGTACGCGACAGGATAGATCTCTTTACGTTGGAAACTGTAGAGGAGATTGATGAGCACTTGAGGGAGATTGGAGCCACAGGAGGTGTTACTTCTTTAGGCAAGCGAATACTGCACTGTGGAGAGAGGGAGGTTGATCTTAAGCAATTGCAAGGGCATATCGCTCGTCTTGGCAGAGAAGGGGCTCAACAGACGGCCCTGTTAGATGAATTGCAGTGGTATGCTGAAGATGCATACAGGGAAGCTCAAGAAAAGGGTGTTTTTACGAGGTTGTTGTTTTGGATTCGAGGAGGGCATAGAGCGCGGCCCAAAACATTCGATTTCCCTCATCCAGAATATGTCCCTTCAAAAGCTACGATACGAAGAGTGCGTGATTTTCTCTATTTTCTGAGAAAACAGAAGATTGACGCGCATAAGCCCGTACAGATCAGCTTGAAAAATGGGCGTTCGTGGCGAGAAGAGAATATTGTTTCGATGTGTTTGGATAGCGCGCATTTTACGATGTGGCACAGTAAAACGGGAAAAGTCTCTTTCCGAACAGAGGACATTGCATCTATAGAATCTCTCCCTGAGAGAGAGTAATTATCGAGCCGTCTTCAAGTTTGAGAAGAAGCTCGCCAGAAGGACAGACCTTTTTCACAATCCCTGTGATCTGTTGCGTTGAAGTTCGAACGGTTATCGACTCACCTGTAATCCACGAGCACTCCTTTTTCCAGCGCTGTTCGATATCGGTGGTTTGTAAGACAGAAAGCAGCTCTGAGAGCACACTTTCCTGGACAGACTGTAGGGAAAGGGGCGTATCTAGGCATAAGGCAAGGGATGTGGCAGGGCGATCTAAGGAGCGAAGATGGGTTTTGTCCATATTCACATTCAGGCCAATACCGACAATGGCCCATGGAGCGTCATTCTTTGTGGTTCCCTCAACTAAAATTCCGGCGAGTTTTTTGCCGTCTACCAAAAGATCATTGGGCCATTTAATCTGGGCAGAGATGCCGTAGGAGGCCACCGCTTTTTGTAGAGCGAGAGCGGAGGCTTGAAGATACGTGATAAGGGAGAACCGTTCGGGTTCTGCATACGTCAAGTAGAGGTTGCAGCTTGAAGGGGAGAGCCACTGATTTCCATACCGTCCCCTGCCGCCTGTCTGCTCTTTTGCAATGACGCACGTAGGTTCAAGCAAGGGCTCTCTTTTGGCCCATGAATTGGTCGAATCAACAGATTCTAAAACGATTCTCTGTACCACGGCTATCCCTGTATAATGCCTTCTCTTTTGGCCAATTCGGCGATCTTTTTTGGTAAAGAGGCGCCTTGAGCATCTCCCATTACACGAAGGTTTTCATTAAAAGTACATGCACATGTAATGCAGCGATCTTTGAAGAGCTCATTACAGCACACACTGCAGAAAAAAAGCCGTAGCTCCTGAGTGCTTGTGATCTCTCGTGCTTCAATGGGATCTGAAGTGTAGATTTTCAGAGCGGAGTTCCAGCTTTTTGCTGTTTTCAGAAGAGATGAAACGTCTTTACTTGCGGCCCAAGAAACAGAACCTTGAGTAGTAGGGGCTCCTAGCGTGTTGAGATTTTTGGGATCTTTGAAAAAGACCGTTCCAGTAGTTTTCCATTTTTTTGGATCTGTGAGACGTTTTGGCCAATTTGTGTTGGCAAAAGCAACGGCCTCTTGAGAGAAAGGCTTTTGGAGGCTCTCTTCGGATAGTGGGGTAAGAAGTGTCTGTATGGAAGCACCGTTGTTTTTATATAGGCACAAAACGTGGACACGACCTTTAATGCTGCATGGTGGAAGCGCAAAAGAGTATCGATTACTTTGAGCTTGGGAAAAGATACTTTCTATTTGTTCATAGGTTAGGTGAGGGCAAAGAGGCGTCAATTCGCCTGGAGATTGAATCGATTGTCCATGAGGCAGGAGTTGTAGAAGTGCCCGATGGTACTGTTCTCTAGGTGATATAATGGCCATGTGTTCATAACTCTTTTTTTAAGCATCTCGTGCTAAACATTAAATACTATCGTAATAATTTTTAGCGACATCAACTTGCTTTTCCGTTTTCTACTTTGAATCCATACCACGTGACGTTCCATTCTTGAGAGCAAGATGTTGATTGGGCCTTCCGAAGTTGGGGTGATCCCTTGCAAAGCGCCTTAAAATCGAATCCATCAAAGGCGCCGCGCTTTCCGGAAAAGATGATCAACTTGCTGCATAGGGTTTTCTTGGATGACGAAGGGAGTAGGGTAGAGATGTCTTTGATGCGTACTGATGTGCTTTTGTCGAAGGTGTGTCCTGCATGGGATAAGACGCTCCGTTTTGGATGAGAGTGAATGAAAACAATGTCGAGGTCTTCCTCAGTGCTTGCAATTTCAAATGTTACTGCTTCTTTGGGCGTTATAAACACATCGTTTTTCGTCTTGGGTTCAAGCTCCGCTCTCTTTCCATCTTGTGTATGTAGGATCACCCGTATTGGGAAAACCTTCTCTTTCCCTGCAGGCGTCCTATGAGAAGGCCATTTAAACAAAGAGGTGCGAAAATGAAGGTGGCGCAGTGCTCGGCGCACCACTTCTTGGCTCAAGCGATCGATGGGATTTTCCCCTTTGGGTATCTGAACCCTTTTGATCGATTTGTCTTGCCTTCTGTGGTGAATGAAAAAATTTTGGTTTGTGCGTTCGAGCCAAAAAGATGCGAGGGAGGGGTGTTCTATCACACGAATGCCGTTACTTTTAAGTGATGTTGCGTCGTCTTTATGTAACCTTCCCGTATAAACGGGGAGGGCTGTGATTGCAGATCTGAGAATAGAAGAGAGTGAGGCATACATAATATGAAAACCTTACAAATAGTAGATCAAAAAAATTTCCGGCACAGGATGGAGAAGGGAATAATTTTTGACCACAAAAAAAGAGAAAGAGTCGAGAAGTTAAGGGGAATTTGGTATAACCCCAAGCGGTTTTAGGCTGGAGTTCTTATGTACGCGCGCGCTGTTCGAGTATTTTCTCGCATCGACCTTCGATTGGTAGGTATTGTATTGGCCCTGCAGATCTGCGGCCTTCTCACCATATCCGCCTACTCTCAAGATCTCCTTCTCGAGCCCTCCTCTTTTTTTCAGCCAAATGTAAAGAGCCAGCTTCAATGGATGGCGGTTTCTTGGGTGTGCTTTTTTATATTTGTTCGGTTTGATTATGCACAATTAAGAGAGTGGGCGTGGATATTATATGCTCTTAGTATTCTGGCCCTTATTGGATTATTTTTTACCGATCCAATAGTACGAGTACAAAGATGGTATCGTATTCCCCTGGTGGGTATGAGTATACAGCCTTCAGAGATGGCGAAAGTAGCAGTTGTCATTACACTGAGTTGGTTTTTAGAGAGACGGGCTCTTATCTCTGAACATTTTTCAACGCTTCTTGGCGCTTTGGCCATCGTTGGCCTTCCTTTTTTATTAATACTTAAACAGCCAGATCTTGGAACAGCAACAGTGTTATATCCGATGACGATGGTTATTTTATATTTCGGTGGTGTTTCATTGCGATCTTTAAAAGTGCTCTCTATTCCCGGTATTTGTGTTGTCGCATTGGTCTTTTTGACGTTTTCTGGAGTTGTGCCCCACGATCGGCTTCGCCCGTATATGGCTCGTTTTTTGAAGGAGTATCAGTGTGAGCGGCTCAATCCAGAGACTCACCACCAGAGAGCATCGCAGACAGCTATTGCGATCGGTGGTGTGAAAGGGGCGGGATGGCGTCAGGGCGAGTACTGGCGGGGGGGCTCTCTTCCGGCTGCATATACGGATTCGATATTTGCCGCGTTTGGAGAAGAGTTCGGGTTAATAGGAGTGCTTTTTCTTTTAATACTTTATTATCTTCTTATATCTTGTTGCTTTCAAACAGTATCTGTGGCAAAGGATAGTTTTGGAAGACTAATAGCTTCTGGTATAGCAGTATATATAACTGTTCATGTAGTTATTAATGTTGGAATGATGTGTGGATGTCTCCCTGTTACTGGAGTTCCCCTGCTCTTAATGAGCTATGGTGGTTCTTCGTTGACGATGACAATGACAGCACTGGGGATTACGCAGAGTGTATATAGTAGGAGGTTTATGTTTTGAATAATCATTTTTTATTTAACGAAGGCACATGGACTGGTGAGGGAAAGATCCTTTTTTCCTTAACACCAGATGAGGTGCCCTTTCAGATTCATTGGGATATTGCCGCCATTGATCCTCAGCGTTTTCGTGCTGTCCAACGCGTTGAAATGGTCGATCAAGAGACGATGATTAATGTCTTTACGATTACTCGCCAACAATCTGGAGAGTTTCAGCTCTTTTTAGAAAATGAAGTGTTGGGTGTCTTTTCCGGAGAGGGAGTAAGTGATGAGCGCAAGCTTGCCTGGGAGTTTGCCCACTATGGGGTGTTGGAAGGGCTCGAGGTATATGAGCGAAAAAGTGATCAAGAATACGATTTTCACGCAGAGTATTTGGGAAATGACGGATTAGCTACAACAGTAGAAGGCTCTATTTCTCCTGTTTAGCGAGGCGGTCTTAAAAAGATGTCTTCGAGGATAACTTTTTGCCGCTCTCCTTGGGACCAGCGTTCGCAAAAGATAAGGTAGCCGTCTTCTGTCCAAGCGGTGTCTATACCGTGGCGACGACCTTTAGCATAGTCAGTAGAGCGTAAAGGGTATCCATCTTCATGGTAGAGCTCCACGGTGCCATCGACAAGGCCGTCTACAAAAGAGGCCCGAAAGAGCAGTCGTCCCTGATCATCCCATTTTTGAAAGAGCCCGTGAAGTTTGCCGTCATAATAGCCTTTTTGAGAGCTCCGCTTTCCTGTAGGAGAAAATTCAACGGACTTTCCATGGGGCGTTCCATTGACAAACCACTTCTCTGAGGCCACAGTTCCGTCTTCATAAAAGGCGTATGAGGGTCCATGAAAAACGCCATCTTTATGAGCTGTTTTGAGTAGGTCGTTTCCCCTCTTTGTTTCCAAAAACTGGGAGGTGTCGACCTTCTCCGAGAAATGGATGCTAAGGTCGCTGTCTTCTATAGAAAAGAGGCCATCGCTGTATTGATACATCTTAAACGTTTCCTCGGGTAAGGCAAGCAGGTGTTTTTGCAAGGTGTTCGGGCCATGGGACGTCGTGCAGTGATCCGGGGAGCATGTGACCGTTTAAAAAGGCCCACGAGCTGCAGGAGAAGAAAAAGCGAAGGTGGGCTACACAGGCGTCGGTAAGCAGCTGGCATCTCTTTCGGAGCATCATCTTCTGAAAGCGGTCAATCTTTGTCTGATCGGTAAGAGGGCGACACTCGAGCAGCTGCTTCATAGCGCTGAGTTTTTCATGCATCTTTACAAAGGGAAGAAGGGTATCTTGGTACGCCACCTGTTTTTCTAGATCAAAGAGAAGCTCTACTACATGCGGGGAGTCGAGAGATTCTCCAGCATCAAGACGGGCGGCAAGGGTTTCGAAAAGGTGCTGGCATTCTTGTAAGCTTTTGCACATAACTCGTATAGCTTCTGCCATCTTTTCGTTTGAAAAGGGAATTGTTGGGGCCTCTTCAGTGGCAAGGTGGACGAGAGCCTCTACATCGAAGCGATTCGTACAATGGGCTAATGCCTCTTTGAGCTCCATAGTGGAGATGCCCTTTAAAGCAAGGCCATCTATAGCTGTATTGATAATCGAGCAATCTGGATGGCGCTCTTGAAACGCCTCAATCCACTTAGCCTCTATCATCCATTTAGCTTCTGTAAGAACCGATCCTTTTAATCCCTTGCCGGTGATCAGCTCTCCTCGAGTTGAACCTGAAAACGAAGCGCTCTCTTTTGCAGAAAGAGATTCGGTTACATGTTTTGAGTAGAGATTCCCACCGCTATAGGCCAGATCGTAGCCGACCATAATGATGGGATCACAGCCAAGAGCGTATGCGATCTCAAGTATCATGTTGGTGACACTGTTTCCTCCATCGAGCACAGGTCCCTCAATACCGAACATCTCCTCAAACCACTCAACTATTGGATAGCCATCACCACCCCGAAGATAGAAGAGAGGGCCTTTTTGGTTCATAAGTCCTTCATAAAGAGCTCGTGATCGGTAAAATGTAGGCAGACAAAAGGCTTGTGACTGGCGTAATCGAAGGTATTGAGCTGGATTGGGGTCAACTGTTGCAGCAAAGTGGGGGATGACGCCACTTTGAAGCAGCGCTCCTATGGAAGAGCCTCCAGAGAGGACAAGGGCTTGTGTTCCAATTTCTTTAAGAGAGGAAATTTCCTGATCGAGGGAGGGACCTGCACCGACAACGACGGCGGGAACACCCTTGAACGCACCAAAAAGAGAGGAGCCGTTTTTTGACTTTTGCCAGAGAAAGGCATTACGTCCAAAGTTGTGAAGCTGGTCCACACCGAAGGTAAAAAACTCATCGAGCACAGATGCTGTGTCGATCTGTTCTGTAGTCAACTCTGTAAAAAGATGGTCGAACAGATCTTTTCTGTACCTCTCATATGCCGGTGAGGCGATAAAGGCTGGGCGCTCTTTGTATGAATTCCATGAGATAAGTTGAAAGGCCTGTTTTTTCTCATCATCGTCATTGATGTAGAGTAGTGTGGACTGGGGGTCCGAAAAGAAAAGGTCAGCACAGGGCGATTGCAGAAAGTGCGAGATAACAGCAAGATCGTCTTCAATGATGATCAAGCGGCGTAAGGTCCGTTTTTGTAGCCACGGTTGCAGCTCTTTCCAATGCCATCCGAGCCCTATTCCAAAGACAACAAGAAGAGAGGGGTTAGCGGCGATGACTCTTTGGCTCCACTCTTTAGCCTCTTTTGAGGGGTTTTTTTTCGAGTGGAGATACTGGTTGGTTCGGGCATCGAAAAGGGTCTGCTCTCCGTTTGCAGTAGTACATACAGAAAGACCACTTGTATCGACCATAGAGAGCATGGCCGATGCTGTTGGATTTAGAATTTCAAATTGTTCTAGTATCTCGCTTTTTATCATCTACTCTCCTTAAAAAGAGGTATATTGTAGATTACGAGATGGTTTCTTTGGCTACTGTTTTCTCTTTGGCTTCCTTTGCATTCCATAGCGGAAGGAGAAGAGCTGTTGAGATTAAGCCGCATGTGGAAAGAGCGATAAAGTAGCCCTCCCAGCCAAAGCCTTCAATGATTTTTCCTAAGGGGTATCCGGAGGTAGCTACACCGAGATAAGCAATCCATCCAGTAAGTCCAGTAGCTGTACCTGCTGCTTTTTTGTGGGAGAGCTCGACGGCAGCCACACCGATAAGCATTTGAGGACCGAAGATTAGAAAGCCTATGGTAAAAATCATCACCGAATCAAGAAGTACGGTGGTTCCTGAAACGAGCCAAAACAAGGCGATTGCCGCTGTTGAAAAGAGGCAGTAAAGAACATTGATCGGGCCTCGATTTCCCTTAAATATTTTATCAGAGCTCCATCCTGCAAAGAGGCTTCCTGCAATGCCCCCAATTTCAAACCAAGCGAGAATGGCTGCAGCGCTGACGACATTGTATGCTTTTTGTTCGACCAAGTAGATGACCGTCCAATGGTTGACAGCGTTGCGAACGATATAGACAAAGAAGTAACTTACTCCTAAAAGCCATATGTACGGATTGGTGAGGACATACTTAAAGAGAATCTCCCGAGTCGACAGTTCCCTCTCCTCTTCCTTTTTAGATTTTTCGTCTGGGTAGTCAGAGCGATGTTTTTCAATAGAGGGAAGGCCGAGGGATTGGGGGGTATCGGTAAGTCGGTTGATAAGAAAGAGACCGCCGAAAACGACCACAACACCAGGGAGTATCATGGCTGCGCGCCAACCGTAGTAGTAGGCACAAAATCCGGTAATGATCGGGATAACAACTCCACCGATATTGTGAGATGTATTCCACAAAGACCACCACCGTCCGCGCTCAGAACGCGAATACCAGTGGGTCAGAAGGCGGGCACAAGCCGGCCATCCAAATCCCTGAAACCATCCATTTAATCCCCAAAGCAGACAAAAGAAGAAAAATGAGGAGGAGAGTCCAAAGAGAATATTCACAATGCCTGTTGCGATAAGCCCTAGGGACATAAAGTATTTTGGATTCGAGCGGTCTGCTAACACACCACTGATAAATTTGCTGGCACCGTAGGTAATGGCAAAGATGCTAACTAAAACCCCTTGTTGGGGAATGCCAAGACCAAACTGGGTCATGAGGGTTGGAGCAGCAAAGGTAAAGCTGAGACGAGTTAGGTAGTACAGGGCGTAGCCGAGGTACATGGAGTAAAAGACACGAATACGCCAATAAGAGTAATTTTTTTCGACTACTTTTTTATCGGTAATTTCTGGTTTATAAGGAGCCGGTTTTAATCGGTCAAGAAATGCGCTCACAATAAAAGCCTCTTATTCTCTTTAAAATAATAACCTAAATGAGAGTTAAAATCAATCCATTATAGTTCATCCGATTTTTCTCCCGATTCCAGAGGTGAACTGTCAAAGTACACCGTTGATTTGGGTATTCTGTCAACATAGAATAGGAGGTTGTCAGGGAAGGTGTTTGGATTTTTTTTTGCTTCATGTTGGCATCCACCCCTTTTTGCCGCCAACTCGACGAAATTTTCCCTTTCTGCGGGCTGCCTTTTTCTTTTTCGATGTTGTTGATTGCTTGATTTGCTCTTTAAGCAGCTCTTGTGCTTCGGGTTGTTCCTGAAGAGCGGCATGGGCGCGCTCTCTGGCGGACTCACACGTTTCTTTGAGATGGCCTATCTTGTTAAGGAGTCTTTTTCCCTCTTTATTTATGGGCGCCTCCTCTTTTTGCTCTTCTCCGGCCTCTTCGATAAGAGAGAGAGTGAACTGCTGGTCTTTCGTCAATATTTCAATCGCCTTTCGAATTTCCATAAGTTGTTTATAGACATCGACAAAGGAAATTTCTTCTTTGAGGGGTTTTTGTTCGCACTCCAATGAGAATTTCACGAGTTCTTCGAGGCGATTGACAAGCTCTGATAGTCCCATCGGTTCAGGACCGATCGGTTTGAGCTCTGGGAGGCTCTCTGCCGCTGCATCGTCAGATGTATTATGCTCTCCGTTCATAAATTAGTATCACCCCGGGTTATCAATTTTCTTCTACTATCTGCCATAACTTAAATAGTCTTTTTATAAAAAGTTTTTTTTAAGCAGGAGGCTCTTTTATTATTTAAGCAATAAAAGACGGGATCGTACTGACCTTTCCTTCGTATAACACTTCTTCTTTTTCCCGAATGGAGATGGTGTGTGGCCAGGCAATTGCAAGGATTGGTGCTCGGATAAAATAGTTGTATCCTAGCAGTTGATCGAAAATATTCGCTTTTGGACGAGACGCTTTACATTCGACGAGAAGCCGTGGTGTGAGTGTGCCTGGAGTATAACAGACAATATCGACTCTCCGATTGGGAACCTTTTGTAAGGGGGAGAGTTTTTTGATGGAGACTTCTACTGCGATAAGGTGGGAGGGAAAGACGGAAAACAAATAGTGCAGGGTCTCTTGTCGAACGCGCTCTTCAGGAGTTTCCTGCACCTCAATGTTTCGAACCAGACACCTCATGATTCGAGATTGACAATGCCGTAGTTTTCGTCTTCGCGTCTGTAGATGACCTTGACCTGTCTATCTTCCTCACTTCTATAGACCATAAATCGATCTTGGGAAAGTTCCATCTTCATGATGGCCTCGTCCTCGTTGAGGAGTTTAAGCTTTTGTGTGTCGCTTGCGACTATTTTGTGAGGTGCCTCAACAGATTCGGGCTCTTCCTCTTCGGAAAGAAATTCTGCAACAGAGTAGACGGTAACCGGAAGCTCTTCTATGTCATATTTTTTGGCATGGTGCTCATTGAGCTTATGTCTGTAACGGCGCAACTGCCTGGTGAGTTTGGCAACTGCCTGGTCGATAGAGGCGTACATGTCGGAGGTGTCGGCGTGGCTTCTAATAAATGTATGGCCGTATTTCATCATGATGTCGCAGCGATGGGAGATCTTTTGAATATCCATGGTTACATGGACATCGATAATTCGGTCGCTGAGCTTGTCTAGTTTTGAGATTTTGTCGATAGCATGCTGTTTCATGCCGTCTGTAACATGCACATGGCGTCCTGTTACTATAACATTATACCCCTGATCAAATTCGGCTATCCTTTCCTTTTGAGTTGTCATAACGACGCGTGACCTCCTGTATCTCTTTTTTTCGTAAACTGGCTCGATTCTATGGGCAGCAGTGAAATATTTCCAGAACTTCTGCTGGATTTGCTTCAAACCCTGCGTTGCTCCCTACATTGCGAAACGCAGGGTTTCAAGGTTTCCCCTCTACTCCGAGTAAGACGCGAACAAGTAATTGGTAGAGCATCTCATCGATGGGAGAGCGTTCTATTTTGTTGCTCCATCTCTTCTGGTCGAGGCTGATCTTTCTCCCTCTCCAGAATGAGGTATCTTTCTCGGCAGTTTTGATTTTAGGAGAGGGGATAATGCCTGTTAATTTACGAATGCAGTGATCGCCTTTCATTAGAAAAGACCTCTCTATTATTTATTATTGGTCCTTTTCTTTTTATTAAGGTTAGTTTGATTATTAATGCAATGAGATTGTTGTTTGTTTAGTTAATCAAAGGTGGGTTCTCTTTGGGGTATTAGCAAATAGAATTGCTGAAAAAGTGAGAAGTAGGGTATCTTTTTCTATCGTAAAGAGGGGGTTTAGCTCATTTGGTAGAGCGTCTGATTTGCATTCAGAAGGTGAGGAGTTCGAATCTCCTAACCTCCAAACAGTTAAGCGGTTATAGCTCAGTTGGTTAGAGCGCGACACTGATAATGTCGAGGTCCCCAGTTCAAATCCGGGTAACCGCATCTTTTTTTGTGAGGGGTTGGCTTGCCTTTTACGCTTTCTTTAGGTTCAAAAGCGCCAGACTTTTGTTTAGCTGGCACTGATGGAACGGTTTATACGTTAGAGAGTTTTGCAGATTTTCCTGCGTTGGTCATCTTTTTTACCTGCAATCATTGTCCCTATGTGACAGGCTCTGATGAGTCAACGCGAGCAACGGCTCTCAAATATCCAAAGGCTCGGTTTGTCGCCATCAATTCAAACTCTCCTGAGCACTATGAGGAGGATTCGTTCTCAGCTATGGTGGCTCGGATGGATGAGTATAGTTTTCCGTGGACGTATCTCTACGACGAGAGTCAGGAAGTGGCTAAACAGTATGGGGCTTTGCGTACACCGCATTTCTATCTCTTCGATAATACTCGCACTCTTGTCTACTGTGGAAGAGCGCTCGATAATCCAAAAAGTCCAGAAAAGAGTACCGTTAATAATCTCGATATAGCTTTAGAGGATCTATTCTCTGGAAACCCTCCGCGCTCTCCTCTTACCAACCCTATTGGCTGTACCGTTAAGTGGAAGGGACACGACAGTCATTGGCTGCCCGATGACGCGTGTGATTTAGTTTGAAAACTGTAAATCCAGACTCTATAATCTACGGTTAAGAACGGTTTTTATTGCACAGCTTATGAATCCGGTTGGACAAGAACAAATAATTACAGAGATAGAAGAGCTGCGTCGTGACATTGATGAACAAGAGCGTGTGAGTAGTACTAGATATTCTGTGATCATGCCGAGGTGTTGTGTTGTGGTAACTGTTGCACTGTTCGTTTTGAGCAGTGTTTACTCCGCTTCCCCACAATCTTGTGGTTCGAAAGTCCTATCTTACCCAGGGTTGCCACCAATTTCCCAGTAGCGGCTTTTTTTAGGTATGCAGATGCAAGCTTCAACGACG
>Ga0180437_10005401_pt1 | contig 17510 bp, 9 predicted proteins | sample SS_ome_4_FD_132410 | JGI IMG/M metagenome (GOLD analysis project Ga0180437, IMG submission 132410) | Hypersaline lake sediment archaeal communities from the Salton Sea, California, USA - SS_3_D_1 metaG | ecosystem: Environmental > Aquatic > Non-marine Saline and Alkaline > Hypersaline > Sediment... | reverse complement strand
CGGTCTTGCGGTCCCAGTAGGTCTCCTGGGGCCCGCGCCCGTACCAGGCGACCCGGTCGCAGGCCCGGGGCACGGCCAGCTTCACGCCGAACCGCGGCAACAGCGGCAACTTGCCCTTGCCCGGGGTGTAGGCCGCGTCGACGTGGACGCGCCCGTCGCCTTCCACGAGATAGGTAACCTCGTAGTGCGACTCGCCGACCGGCAGGGTCATGCCGACCTTCACGCGGACGCTCGCGGGCGAAAGCTGCTCGACCTCGGCCGACTCGATACGCCGGTTCTCGGCCGCATTGCGCCACGGGCCGAGCCGGTTGAGGTACTGGTTGCGGAACTGGTTGTCGTTCGGCGCCTTCCAGAAGCTCGGCACCAGCCGCCCATGGAGCATCGCGCGGTCGTGGGCACGGTAGGAGAGGATCGCGCCGGTCGACTTTTCGATCGACAGTGCGAACCCCTTGCCCGTCACTTCAATCGCTACGGCGTTCTGCTTCAACTCCAGCGGCGGCAGCTCCGGCGCCGGCCCGGGCGTGGCGACCACCTTCTTCACGAGGAGCTGATCCCAAGCCACCACGTGTCCCTTGGGCGCCCATCGGGTCGCCTCGGGCAGGCGGAACCCGACCGTAAGGTAGTACTCGCCCGGGCGAGACATCTCCGGCAGCGGGACTTGCAGCTCCCGCGACTCTTGCGGGGCCAGCTCGACGCGGCCCAGGGTGCCCTTGGCGACCGGCTCGCCGTCGAGCCGCAGGACCCAGGTGGCCTCGAAGTCCTTCAGATTGGTGAAGAAGAACTTGTTGCGAACCGTTACTCGGCCCGCGGCCGCGTCGACCGGCTCGACCTTCACGTTCTGATAGACCTTGCGCACCTCGGCCAGGTGCGGGTTGGGGCGGCGGTCGGGCTGCACCAGCCCGTTCATGCAGAAGTTGCCGTCGTTCGGCCGGTCGCCGAAGTCGCCCCCGTAGGCGAAGAACGTCTCGGGCGTGCCGGCCGGCGCTTCGTTGCGGGCCGCGCCGTCGGACGGAACCGGCTTGGCAAGCCCTTGGTCGACCCAGTCCCAGATGAACCCGCCCTGGAGCTGCTCGTGCGACTCGATGGCGTCCCAGTAGTCCTGCAGGTTGCCGACGCTGTTGCCCATGGCGTGGGCGTACTCGCAGAGCACGAGCGGGCGCTGTTGCGGCTTCGAGGCGTAGCCTACGATCTGCTCGATTGTGGCGTACATCGGGCAATAGACGTCGGTATTGCGGTCGTGCTCGGCCCGTTCGTATTGCACCGGCCGGCAGGGGTCTCGCTGTTTGATCCAGTCGTAACAGGCGTGAAAATTCACGCCGTTGCCCGCCTCGTTGCCCAGCGACCAGATAATGACCGAAGGGTGGTTCTTGTCGCGCTCGACCATGCGTCGGGCGCGGTCCAGATGGGCCTCCTTCCAGCTCGGGTCCTTGGCCAGCGACTCGCGGCCGTAGCCCATCCCGTGCGACTCGACGTTCGCCTCGTCGATCACGTACAGCCCGAACAGGTCGCACAGCTCGTACCACCGCGGGTCGTCGGGGTAGTGGCTGGTGCGCACCGCGTTGATGTTGTGCTGCTTCATCAGCTTGATGTCGCGGACCATCGACTCGACCGTGACGTAGTGCCCCGTCTGTGGGTCGTGCTCGTGGCGGTTGACGCCCTTTAGGTAGATCGGCTTGCCGTTGACCAGCAGTTGGCCGCCGCGGATCTCGACCGTGCGGAAGCCGACGTGGTGGGTGATCGTTTCGATGGCCGTCTTTCGCAGCAGCACATCCAGAGGCGCGGCATCAGCGGGCTCAAGGAGTCGGACTACCAGCTTGTAGAGGTTCGGCTGTTCGGCCGACCATGGCTTGATTTCCGTGTTCAAGTCGGTGACAGAAAACGAAGCAACTACGGTTCCGCCGGCCGGCACAGTCCAAGTGCGGTCGGACCACAGTACCGGGTCACGTTCAGACATGTCTACCAGTTCCAAAGCGACATGGACCGCCTTCTCCTCGTCACCGAAGTTCTGCAGCTCGACGTCGACGCCAAACCGGCCGGTCTTGTGGTCATCGCCCAATTCGGCGTGAACGAAGAAATCGCGAATATGCACCTCGGCGGATGACCACAACAGCACGTCGCGGAAGATGCCGCTTAGGCGCCAGAAGTCCTGGTCTTCGAGGTAGCTGCCGTCGCTGTAGCGATAGACCTCCACGGCCAGCACGTTCTCGCCGGGGCGCAGGTGCTTGGTGACGTTGAACAGGGCCGTGGTGCGGCTGTCCTGGCTGTAGCCGACCTGCCGGCCGTTGAGCCACACGTAGAACGCCGAATCGACGCCGTTGAACTGCACGAACACCTGGCGGCCTTTCCACTCCTCGGGCACGCTGAACGTTCGGCGATAGGACCCCACGGGGTTGCGCTGGTCGTAGTTGGTGAAGTCCTTCGGCGGGTCGCCCATCACCCGGGGCGGGTCCTTCTTGAACGGATAGCGGATGTTCACGTACAGCGGCACGCCGTAGCCCTGGCATTGCCAGTTGCCCGGCACCGCGATCTCGGCCCAATCGCCCACGTCGTAGTCGGGCTTGTAGAAGTCGGCGGGCCGCTCCGACGGATTCGGTGCCCAGTGGAACTTCCACTTGCCGCCCAGCGAGAGAACGAAGGGACTTGGCCGACGCGTCACAACGCGATAGTCCGTCGGATCAAGCGCCGGCATGGGGCCCAGCGGCAGCGACGCCACCCGGCCCGGCTCCTTGTTCCGCCCAATCACATGCTGGTTCTCCCAGTCGGGCGGGGCCTGGGCCATCGCTCGGGCCGCGGCTGGCAACGACGCGAGCACGGCCAACTTCAGCACGCCACGGGTGATTCTCCTCATCGTCGCACCTCGCAATCGTTCGGGGGTACGCGGCGCATGATAGCCGACGGGCGGTGCCTTGTCATCGAGTCGGTCCCCGGTGAAACTGGTGTCGCGCCGGCGAAACCCCGCGACGGAAAAGGGACCGGCCGGTTTGTGCGAAGCACCCCCGCAGGCCCCCCGCCGAGTGAGCCTCGCCCCTTTTTGCCCAGAAGTATACTTTTGTTCACAACGCGACTCGGGATTGGGGGCGGGCAGTATTAGCAATGCTAATACAGACAATCACGCAAAAAGAGCTTGCGTTATACCGTGCGGTAGGTTAAACAAGAAGTTTCGTCTGTTTGGAGAGAGGGACCAGGTCTGTTTTGTGCGAAGGCCGCTGGCGCCGTTCCGGCGAGGTGAGCCCGGTCCCTGTCTTGTCTTGCCGGAGTGCCGTGGGAGTACGATGACTCGAGCCGCCTCAGCCGATGTGGTCGTGTACGTCTGCACCAACTGTGTTCCCCAGGGCGGGCGCATGGCCCACCAGTGGGACCAGGACGGTGCGCACGTAGCGGTCCGAGAGGTCCCGTGCAGCGGCAAGTCGGACCTGCAGTACCTCCTGGGCACCTTCGAGGGGGGCGGACGCGGCATTTGCGTGGTCGCCTGCCCTCGGGGCGAGTGTCAGTTGGCCGAGGGGAACTATCGGGCGGAGGTGCGTATTGGCACAGTCAGGCGGCTGCTCGCGGAGATCGGCATAGAGCCCGAGCGGGCCGAGTTGGTCCATTGCTCGCCGCACGAGCCGTTCGACCGCTTCGAGCAGCTCGTCCACGACGCGGTGGGACGGATTTGCGCGCTGGGAGAGAGTCCGGTGGGGGCCAAGGGGTAGAACGGATTGCCTAAATCGTAGGACGGACCCCTGGTCCCTCGCGACGGACCAGAGGTCCGTGCTACACAGAGAAAAGCAAGGTGAAGGCCAGAGGTGACCATGGCAGAAGAGAAAACCGCCCTGGACCGGCGGATCGAATCGGGCAAGGCGCTGCTGCTCGCCGAGATGTCGCCGCCGTGCGGCAGCGACGCGGCAGCGGTGCGCGAGGCGGCGAAGCGTTTTTCCGGCAAGGTCCATGCCTTGGGCTTAAGCGACAACCGGCGCCGGGTGTGCATGTCGGCGCTGGCCGCCTCCTCCTTCGTCGCCTCGGAGGGCGTCGAGCCCATCCTCCACGTGGTCACTCGCGACCGGAACCGCGTGGCCCTAGTCTCCGACTACCTGGGGGCCGCGGCGCTGGGGATTCGGAACCTGCTCTGCACGACCGGGACGCACCAGATGCTGGGCCGTTTTCGGGCGGCGAAGAACGTGTTCGACGTCGATTCGGTTCAGCTTCTCCGGATTTTCGGCGAGCTGCCGCGCGACGCCTCGATCCTGGGCGAGCAAAGCATCGACGGGGCCGGCCCGGTCTGTCTCGGGGCGGCCGCCGACCCGATGGCCGACCCCATCGAGCTACAGGGCGTTCGCGTGGCCAAGAAGGTGTCGGCCGGGGCGAAGTTCCTCGTCACGGCGCCGGTGTTCGACCTGGAGCGTTTCGACGCCTGGCTGGATGAGGTCCGGCGGCGTGGGATTCACGAGAAGGCGGGGATCGTGGCCGGCGTACGGCCGCTCGGCGACGCGGAGGCCGCCACGGCGTTCGCCGGGCAGCGTCCTTCGCCGGGGGTGCCCGACGCGATACTCGAGCGGATCGTCTCCCAAGACGGCCCGAGCGCCCAGCGGGCCGCGTCGATCGAGATCGCCGTGGAGACGATCGGGCGACTTTCCGAGCGAAGCGGCTTGCGGGGCTTCCAGGTCTGCGGCGACGGCGACGTGGACGCGGCCCTCGAAATCATCGAGAAGTCCGGTTTGGGGATCGAATGATTAGGAGGAAAAAGGGGACGGGGCCAATTTGCCTTCAACGGCCTGAAGGGTGCTTCGCACAAATCAGCCCCCTCCCTTTTTTCCCGGAAAGAGATCGACTAAACGTGCCTGCCAAGTACCACATCCATACCGAGCCGGCGGCGCCGCGGTTTCGCCCGGTGGGCAAGCTGGGCGTCGTCGAATGGCGCGAGGATTGTTCGAACTGCCACAACTGCGTGAAGCGGGCCTGCGTCTACGGCTTCTACCGCGACGAGGCCGACACGCTCCGCAACGCGAGCGGCTACCTCGACTACATCTACCAGTGCAAGGGCTGCCTCAACTGCGTGCAGGACTGCACCAAGGGCATTCTCACCCGCGTGGTCAATCCCGAGTACCGCCGCCTCGGCGACGGCTACTACAGCCCCGACATCGTGCTCTCGACCTGGTACCAGGCCGAGACGGGCCGGATCCCGGTTTCGGGGGCGGGCTACGGGGGCCCTTTCAGCGGCTCGGGTTTCGACTCGATGTGGACCGACATGTCGGAAATCGTGCGCCCCACGCGCGACGGGATCCACGGGCGGGAATACATCAGCACGGGCATGGACGTCGGGCGCAAACCGTCCCATCTCGCGTTCGACGACGGGCGCCCGCTCGGCGAGCCGCCGCCGCTGCTGGAAAGCCCGATGCCGGTGATGTTCGAGGCGGTCCCCGAGCGGTGGCGCCGCGGCACGGTGGTTTCCGCGATTGCCCGGGCCGCGGCCGAGATCGGGCTGTTCTCGGTGGTCCGCGCCGGGGACGTTTCGCCCGAGCTCGCCGCGGAGCAGGGGCACGTCGTCCCCTGGCTGGAAGATGCCCGGCTGCCGGCCGACGGACCGTTCACCGCGGCGGCCATGGTGATGATCTCCGACGGCGACGACGTGGCCAAAGTACAAGCGTCGCTGAAGGAGGAGAACGCCGACCGCATCGTGGCGATCCGCGTGCCGGCCAACCCGCAGGTCTCCCGGCGCGTCGGCGAGCTGGTGCGCGACGGGGCCGAGGTGATCCATCTGGTGTTCGACGCGCACGGCCGGGAGCAGGCCCCCTCGAAGCCACGCCATGCCCGCGACGTGCTCCGGGAGGTACACGGCGAGCTGGTGCGCGACGGGGTCCGCGACCTGGTCACGCTCTGCGCCTCCGGCGGCATCGCCCAGGCCGAGCACGTGGCCAAGGCGATTATCTGCGGCGCCGACCTGGTGGCCGTCGACGTGCCCTTGGCGTTGGCGCTGGAGTGTCGGCTGTGCGGGGAGTGTGATCGGGACGCGCCCTGCCCGGTCTCGATGGACGACATCGAGCTGCGGTACGCCATGCGCCGGGTCGTCAACCTGATGGGTGCCTGGCACCAGCAGATGATCGAGATGCTCGGGGCGATGGGCATTCGCGAGGTGCGCCGTCTGCGGGGCGAGACGGGCCGCTGCATGTTCTTCGACGACCTGGAGCGCGAGACGTTCGGCCGGCTGTTCGGCACGCGCAAAGACCAGGTCGCCGCCGCATCAAGTTGAGGTTTTGGGGTTTGGATCATTCGGATTTGGAATTTGTTTCGGATTTCGGGTTTCGATATTCGGATTTGACTGCGGCCTCGCCGCTCTAAGGTCCTCACGAGATGGCATCCGTATCAACCACCCCCGCCGCCACACATCCCCAGCCGGTCGAGGAGTTTCTTGCCCGGCCGGGTTACGCGGAGGTTTCGCGCGAGGTCCGCACGGCCCCGCCGCGATACCGCAACGAGATCGGCAAGTACCGCGTCCATCGCTCGTCGAGCTGCGTGGCGTGCGGCCGGTGCGTTCAGACCTGCCGCTACGGCGTACACGTCCGGCCTGAAGGCTACCGGCAGATGCAGCGGCCGTTCGACTACCGGTGCATCGGCCCGGCCTGCGCGGAGACGGACGCCTACTGCATCGACGCCTGTCCGCAGCAGGCCCTCTCGCTCTCGGAGAACCCGGCCTTCAAGACCCTGGGCGACTGCCGCTGGACGCCGGACCTGCTGGTGAGCACGTGGCGCATGGCCGAGACGGGCCACGCGCCGGGGCCGCACCTCGAGAGTGAGATCGGCGCGTCGGGCGGCGGGTTCGACCGCTTGCGGTTCCGCTTTCCCGAGTCGCCGCCCGGAAAAGGGGACGGGACCCTTTTGCCGGAACGGCCCGGAGGGTGCTTGGCACAAAAGGGTCCCGTCCCCTTTTCCGCTCTGCGGCGCGAGGACATCTCGACCGAGCTGCTCTTGAACCGCCGCAGCGACTCCCGGCCGAAGCTCACAATCGACGTCCCCTGGTACGGCGGCGGCATGTCGTTCGGCTCGACCAGCACCTACGTGCTGCTGGGCAGGGCCCGGGCCGCCAAGGCGTGGAATACGCTCACCTGCACCGGCGAGGGGGGGTACCTCGACCGGCTGATCCCCTACAAGGATCACGTCATCACCCAGGTGGCCACCGGGCTGTTCGGCGTTCGGGAGGAGACGATCCAGCGTGCCCCGGTCGTGGAGTTCAAGTATGCCCAGGGCGCCAAGCCCGGGCTGGGCGGCCACCTGCTGGGCGACAAGAACACCCCGCCGGTGGCGGCCATGCGCGAGGCCGTAGTGGGCACCTCGCTGTTCTCCCCCTTCCCGTTCCACAGCATCTACTCGGTCGAGGACCACAAGAAGCACCTGGATTGGATCGCGCACGTCAGCCCCCGGGCGTTGCTCTCGGCCAAGGTCTCCACGCCGGTCGACGTCGACATGGTGGCGGTCGGCTCCTACTACGCCGGGGCGCACATCGTCCACCTCGACGGCAGCTACGGCGGCACGGGCGCCGCCCCGAACATCGCCAAGAAAAACATCGCCATGCCGATCGAGTACGCGATCAACCGCGTCCATCAATTCCTGGTCGACGAGGGGATTCGCGACGAGATCACTGTGATCGCTTCGGGCGGGGTGCGCACGCCGGCCGACATGGCCAAGGCGATCGCCCTGGGGGCCGACGGCGTGGTCATCGGCACCGCCGAGCTGGTGGCCGTGGGCTGTATCCGCTGTGGCAACTGCGAGAGCGGGCGCGGCTGCGCCCGGGGGATCACTACCACCGATCCGGGCTTGATGCCCATGACCACCATCGAGTGGGCCACCCGGCGGTTGGTGAACCTTTACAATGCTTGGCGGGAGATGTTCGTCGAGATTCTCTATCGCCTGGGGATCGATTCCGTGGCGGCCCTGCGGGGGAGGACCGACCTGTTGATGCATTTGGACTATGAAAACGACACAAAGAGCCGTGCGTAAGCCACCCCACGACCGTGCCGAGACCTTCCGCCGGGCCCGCGCCGCCTTGCGCCCGGCCGAAGGAGCGCCGTGGTTCCCCAAGTCGCCCGAGGCCGAGGGGGGCTGCGGCGTGACGGGCTTCGCTTGCTCGATACCCGTCGGCGGGCGCCACATCTACGAACCCTCGATCCAGATGCGCAACCGCGGCAACGGCAAGGGGGGCGGAATCGCGGCGTGCGGGCTGGTGGCCGAAGACCTGGGTGTTTCGCCCGACGTGCTCCGGGACGACTACATCCTGCAGATCGCCCTGCTCGATCCAACGGCCCGCGGCGACGTCGAGAAGAACGCCGTCGAGCCGTGCTTCGAGGTGCACCAAGGCGGCATGGTCCCCACGGTGGACGACTACCGCGACGTGCCGCTGCTGGAGTCCCAGCCCCCGGACGTTGCCCGGTACTTCGTCCGTGTCAAGCCGGAGGTCCTCGAACGTTTTGCTGAAGAGAAAGGGCTAGCGGACCTGCCCGAGCGGGAGGTCGAGGACGAGTACGTCTACCAGAACTCGGTGCGACTGAACGACGAGTTCTACGCCTCGCTCGGCGACAAGCGGGCCTTTGTCCTGTCCCACTCGCGGAACCTGCTGGTGGTGAAGATCGTCGGCTACGCCGAGGCGGCCGTGCAGTACTACCGCATGCCCGACATGCGGGCACACGTGTGGATCGCCCATCAGCGCTATCCTACCAAGGGCCGCGTCTGGCACCCCGGCGGGGCGCACCCGTTCGTGGGGCTGGGCGAGGCCCTGGTCCACAACGGCGACTTCGCCAACTACCACTCGGTGAGCGAGTACCTGGCCGGGCGCAACATCTTCCCGCGGTTCCTGACCGACACCGAGGTCTCGGTCCTGCTGTTCGATCTCTGGAACCGGGTGTACAAGTACCCGGTCGAGTACATCATCGAGGCCCTGGCGCCGACCACGGAGCTCGATTTCGACCGTTTGCCGGTCGAGAAACAGCGGGTCTATCGGCGGATCCAGGCGGCGCACATCCACGGCTCGCCCGACGGCCCGTGGTTCTTCATCATCGCCCGCAGTCTGGCCGAGACGGGCGAGTTTCAGCTTGTGGGCATCACCGACACGTCGATGCTCCGGCCCCAGGTGTTCGCTTTGCAGGAGGGGGAGGTCTCGATCGGGCTGATCTGCTCGGAGAAGCAGGCGATCGACGCCACCCTGGCCAGCCTGGCCGGCGAGGACAAGCGGTTCACGCCCGTGGCCGATCAGTATTGGAACGCCCGGGGCGGCAGCTTCACCGACGGCGGCGCGTTTCTGATGACGGTGTCACCCCAGAACGGCAAGCCGGCGGGCAGCACTGACGGTAGGGTGCGTGCTGGCACGCACGCCGCCACGGAAACGCGCGCCTGCAAGCAGCCGCCCTGCCGCTTGCGCGTCACCGACAAGTTCGGCAATCCCGTCACCTGCCCCGCCGGTCAGGTCCATTGCGATCTGTCGACCCCGGTGGCCGCCCCGGGACGAAACGGCGAGGAACTGGCGGCGCTGGACCGCGTGATCGACGAAGAAGATCCCGAGGCCCTGTTCTCGTCGCTGGCCGAGAAGCTCGCCGCCATGGACTACGACCGGCTGCGACGTCTGGTCGCCCGGATCGCCGAGCGAACGGCCGGCGAAAACCCGGCCCTGGGCATCGACGCGCTCACGCTGGCCATCGATCGCCGGTACCCGACGGGCAGCAAGAAGCGAAGCTCGGTGCTGACGATCCTCCGCCGCGGGCTAGAGACGATCTTCGAGGCCCAGCCGCTCTGCGACCAACCGCCGGCCGGGCGCCACCTCCGCGTCACCTGGGAAACCCGCAACAAGCTCCGCGGCCCTGGGGACGGTGAAGAAACGCTCCTCATCGACGCTTGCGGCTTCGCACCCGAGGGCGAAAACTGCGACGCCGCACTGGCCAAGCGGGCGTACGAACTGGGCTGGCGCCACCTGATCCACTACAACACGCGGGGAACGCGGTTCCACGCCGTGGGGTTCGGCCCGGCCACCGACGGGCTGCGCATCGACTGCTACGACAACCCGGGCGATTACCTCGGCTCGGGCATGGACGGCCTGGAGTGCTACGTCCACGGCAACGCCCAGGACCAGCTCTGCCAGATCGCCAAGCGGGGCAAGCTGGTCGTCTACGGCGACGTGGGGCAGACGTTCCTCTACGGCGCCAAAGGGGGCGAGTTCTACGTGATGGGCAACGTCGCCGGCCGGCCGTTGATCAACGCCGTGGGACGCCCCAAGGCCGTGATCAACGGCACCGCGCTCGACTTCCTGGCCGAGTCGTTCATGGCCGGCAGCCCGCTTTCCGGCGGGGGGTTCGCCATTGTCAACGGGTTGCGGTTCGACGAGCACGGCAAGGTCGTCCCGCTCGATTTGCCCTATCCCGGCGGGAACCTCCTCTCGCTGGCCTCGGGCGGTGCGATCTACCTGCGCGACCCGCACCACACCCTGGTCGAGGAGCAGCTCAACGCCGGGACCTACGTCGCGCTCTCGGCCGCCGACTGGAAGCTGATCCTGCCTTACCTGCGCGAGAACGAGCGCCTGTTCGGCGTCCGGGTCGAGCGCGATCTGTTGACCGTCGACGGCACGCCGCGAAACCCCAAGGAAGTCTATCGTAAGGTCGTTCCCCGCAAGGACGCTGAAATCGAAGCCGAGCTGGAGGGAATGGGGGATTAGTCATGCCCGGCACGCTTGCCTGGAAGAACACCGCACTGGTCGAAGAGGTCGAGCGGCGCAGCGGCGCGCCGGTCAGTGCCTGCTTCCAGTGCCACAAGTGCTCGACCGGCTGTCCCACCGGCCCGGAAATGGACTTCCTGTCCAGCCAGGTCATGCGACTGATCCACCTCGGCGAAGAGGAGATGCTGCTCGGCTCGCGGGCAATCTGGCTGTGTGCTTCGTGTGAGGCGTGTACCACGCGATGTCCCATGGGCATCGACATCGCCGCGGTGATGGACACGCTCCGCATGATGGCCATCGAGCGCAAGGCCGACGTGCCAAACGCCCGGGGCCAGAAGTTCAACCGGTCGTTCCTGGGGAGCGTGCGCCGCCACGGGCGGGTGTTCGAGCTGGGCATGATCGCCGTCTACAAGCTGAGAAGCGGCGACCTGTTCTCCGACGTCGGCAAGTTCCCGCAGATGCTGGCCAAGGGGAAGATCCGCCTGCTGCCCCGCCGCAGCGCCGACGCCAAACGGGTGCGCGAGGTCTTCCGCCGGGCGGAAGAGGAGGACGAGAAACGTTGAAGTACGCCTACTTTCCGGGCTGTAGCCTCGAATCGACCGCGTGGGACTTCGACCGCTCGGCCCGGGCCGTGTGCCGCGCGCTGGAGGTCGAGCTGGAAGAGATCCCCGACTGGGTCTGTTGCGGATCGACGCCCGCGCATACCACGAGCGCGTCGCTGGCCGTCGCCCTGCCGGTGCTGAACCTGCAAAAGGCCCGGGAGATGGGCCTGCCGGTGATGGCGGCCTGCGCTTCGTGCTACGCCCGGCTCCGCACGGCCAATCACACGGTTCGCGGCGACGCCGAAGAGCGGGCCCGCGTCGAGCGGATCACCCAGTCGCCCTACGACGGCTCGGTCGACGTGCGCCACGTGCTGGACGTGCTGGTGAACGAGGTCGGCGTCAACGAGATTCGCCGACGGGTCGAGCGGCCGCTCTCCGGTCTTCGGGTGGCGTGCTACTACGGCTGCCTGTTGACCCGGCCCCCCGAGGTGGTCGCGTTCGACGACCCGGAACACCCCACCGCCATGGAAGAGCTGCTGTCGGCCGCCGGGGCGGAGCCGGTCGAGTGGCCGCTGAAGACGGAGTGCTGCGGCGCGGCCCTTTCCATGACCGGGGCGCCGGCGGTCAGCCGGTTGGGCCACAAGTTGCTCTCGATGGCCCGGCAGGCCGGGGCCGAGTGCGTCGCGGTCGCCTGCCCGTTGTGCCAGGTCAACCTCGATCTGCGGCAGTCCGACGCCCGAAAGGCCCATGGTTATTTTCCCGAGACCCCGGCCCTTTACGTCACACAGCTTCTGGGGCTGGCCCTGGGGCTTTCGGAGCAAGAGCTTGGCATCGGTGCCCTGACGGTCGGCGCGGGCTCGTTGCTCGCAGCGTGTCATGCCGGCGTAGCCGCCGAAGCAGGAGGAGCCCCATGAGCACAAACGGCAGCCAGGCAGCGGCCTCGTCAACCGGCGGCAACGGGCAGGAGCCGTGCGGCGCGGTGCTGGTCTGCGGCGGCGGGGTGGCCGGGATCCAGGCGTCGCTCGATCTCTCGGCCGCCGGCTTCCGCGTCTACCTCGTCGAGCAAAGCCCGGCCGTCGGCGGCGCCATGACCCGGCTCGACAAGACCTTTCCCACCGGCGACTGCGCCACCTGCATCATCTCGCCGAAGCTCGTCGAGTGCATGCGCGATTTCAACATCGATGTCTTTACCATGTCGGAAGTCGTCGCGCTTAAGGGCGAAGCCGGCAACTTCAAGGCCGTGGTGCGCCGGCGCCCGCGCTACGTCGACACGGACAAGTGTACGGCCTGCGGCGACTGCGCGGAGGTCTGCCCCGTGGACCTTTCGAGCCTCTTCGACGCGGGCATCGGCACGCGCAAGGGCATCGACCGGCTCTACGCCCAGGCGACCCCCAACTCCTTTTTCATCACGAAGCGAGGCCGCGCGACGTGCAGCGCCGGCTGTCCGATCGACACCAGCGTCCAGGCCTACGTGGGCCTGATCTCGGCGGGGAAGTTCGAGGAGGCCGCCCGCGCGGTCCGCCGCGAGAACCCGCTGCCGTCGATCTGCGGCCGCGTCTGCTTCCATCCCTGCGAAACGACCTGCAACCGCGGCCATGTCGACGCCCCGGTGAACGTCCGGGCGCTCAAGCGTTTTGCCACCGACATGTTTCCTGAGGGCGATCCGCCCCAGCCAGCCGCGCCGACCGGAAAGGCCGTGGCCGTGGTGGGTTCCGGCCCCGGCGGACTGGCCGCGGCCCACGGCCTGGCCCTGGCCGGACATCGGGTGACCGTGTTCGAGTCGCTTGAGAAGCTCGGCGGTATGCTCGCCGTGGGAATTCCCGACTACCGGCTGCCGCCGGAAGTGCTCCAGCGCGACCTGGACGCCATCGGGGCCCTCGGCGTCACGTTTCGCCTGGGCACCTCGGTCGGCGACGATGTGCCGGCCGACCAGATCGAGCGGGACTTCGACGCGGTGTTCGTGGCCACCGGGGCCCATCGGAGCCGCAAGCTCGACGTGCCGGGCGAGGACTGCCGGGGAGTGATCCACGGCGTCGACTTCCTGCGACAGGCAAAAAGGGGTCGGGAGTCTTTTTCCCACGATGGCGAAGAGATTGGCAAGACGGGGAGCCGGGAAAAAGACTCCCGACCCCTTTTTGGCCGGCGCGTAGTGGTCGTCGGCGGCGGCAACACGGCCATCGACGCGGCGCGGACCGCCGTGCGCCTCGGCGCGGACGAGGTGACGATCGTTTACCGTCGGACACGTCGCGAGATGCCCGCCGAGGAGAAAGAGGTCAACGCGGCGCTGGCCGAGGGCGTCCGGATCGACTACCTGGCCGCCCCGATCGAAGCGGTGGTTGAAGACGGCCGGATGACCGCCGTGCGGTGCATTCGCATGGAGCTCGGCGAGCCGGACGAGAGCGGCCGGCGCCGGCCCGTGCCCGTCGAAGGGTCGGAGTTCACACTGGCGGCCGACACGCTGATCCCGGCCGTCAGCCAGTCGCCCGACCGGAAGATCGCTGAGCTGTTCGGCCTTGAGACCACGGACTGGGGCACGATCCGGGCCGACGAGCTGACGATGGCCACCTCGCGGGAAGACGTGTTTGCCGGCGGCGACGTGGTGCTGGGACCCTCGAGCGTGGTCGACGCCATTGCCCATGGCAAGCGTGCGGCCGTGGCCATCGACAACTACCTCTCCGGCCGCCCCTTGGACCAGGGGATTCCGAAGCCGCCCGAGCGGCCCGCTCCGCTCGGCCAGGAGGAGCTGCGCCGTTTGAAGAGGAAGACGGAGCGTGCCTCGCGGTTCGAGCCGGGCGAGGTTCCGGTGGCCGAGCGATTGGCCGACTTCCGTGAGGTGGAAAAGTGCTATACCGCCGAAGACGCGCAGGCCGAGGCCCGGCGGTGCTTGAATTGCGCCGGCTGCTGCGAGTGCATGCAGTGCGTGTCGGCGTGCCAGGCGGGGGCGATCGTCCACGATCAGAAAGAGGAGACGATCGAATTGGAAGTGGGGGCCGTGCTATTGACGCCCGGGTTCGAGGCGTTCGACGCGGCCCGCCGCGGCGAGTTTGGGTTCGGCGTCGCGCGGAACGTGGTGACCAACGTCCAGCTCGAGCGGATCCTCTCGGCCTCGGGTCCCACGAGCGGGCACATCCGGCGCCCGTCCGACGGGAAGAAACCAAAGCGTCTGGCGTTCATCCAGTGCGTCGGCTCCCGCGACGCCCAGTGCGGCAACGACTACTGCTCGTCGGTCTGCTGCATGGCCGCCACCAAGGAGGCCATCCTGACTAAGGAGCACGAGCCGGACCTGGACGTGACGGTCTTCTACCTCGATCTCCGCGCCTTCGGCAAGGACTTCGATCGCTACTGCGAGCGCGCCAAGAAGCTGGGCGTGCGGTACGTCCGGTCGTTCATCTCCCGCACGTACGAAGTGCCCGGGACCAACAACCTTCGGCTGATCTACGCTGAGGAGGAGACCGGAAAAGGGGACAGGACCCTTTTGCCGGAACGGCCCGAAGGGTGCTTCGTACAAAAGGGTCCTGTCCCCTTTTCCGGCGGCGGGATGAGCCTGGTCGAGGAGGAGTTCGACATGGTCGTCCTCTCGCTCGGCCTTCAACCCAGCGCTTCGCTGCGCGAGCAGGCCGAGCGTCTGGGCATCGGGCTGAACCGCTGGGGGTTTGCCGACACCGCGGAGCTTCGCCCCTTGGACGCATCTCGCCCGGGCGTCTTCGTGGGCGGCGCGTTCCAGGAGCCGAAGGACATTCCCGACACGGTGATGCAGGCCAGCGCCGCCGCGGGCAGGGCCATGGCGCTGCTGGCCCCCGCCCGGGGCTCGCACACGCGAACGAAGACCTACCCCCCCGAGCGCGACGTGGCCGACGAGCCGCCCCGGGTCGGCGTGTTCGTCTGCCATTGCGGGAGCAACATCGCCTCGGTGGTCGACGTGGAGGAGGTCGTGCGTCGGGCCCGCGATCTGCCACAGGTCGCCTTCGCCGAGCACAACGTCTACACCTGCGCCGACGACAGCCAGGAGGCGATCAAGGAAAAGATCGACGAGCACCGGCTCAACCGCGTGGTGATCGCTTCGTGTACGCCGCGCACGCACGAGCCGATCTTCCGCGACACGCTCCGCGACGCGGGACTGAACCCCTATCTGCTGGAGATGGCCAACATCCGCGACCAGTGCTCCTGGGTCCACCCGGGCCGGCCGCAAGCCGCGACCGAAAAGGCGGTCGACCTGGTGCGGATGGCCGTCGGGCGCGCGGCCCGGTTGACGCCGCTGGTCGAGGAGACCGTGCCGGTCAACCGGGCCGCCCTGGTCGTGGGCGGGGGGATCGCCGGCATGACCGCGGCCCTGGCCCTGGCCGATCAGGGTTTCCCCGTACACTTGGTGGAAAAGGGCGATCGACTCGGCGGGACCGCCCGGCAAATCCACCACACGCTCGACCGCGACGACGTGCAGGCGTTCCTCGCCCGGACGATCGAGCGCACCGAAGGGCACCCGCGCATCACCGTCCACCTCGGCTCGCACGTCGCGAAGGTGGACGGCCACGTCGGCAAGTTCACCTCCTCGGTTGCGTCGGACGGGCAAACGGCCGAAATCAAGCACGGGGTGACCGTCGTGGCCACCGGCGCCACCGAGCACAAGCCCGAGTCGTTCGGCTACGGGCGCGACGATCGCGTGCTGACGCAGCTCGAGCTCTGCGACCGCCTGGGCCGGGGCGACCTGGACTTGCCGCCGGACGGCACCGTGGTGATGATCCAGTGCGTCGAGCAGCGCAACGACGAGCGGCCCTATTGCAGCCGCGTTTGTTGCACGACCGCGGTCAAAAACGCGCTGTTGCTCAAAGAGCGCTATCCGCGGGCGCGGATCCTGGTGCTCTACCGCGACGTGCGCACCTACGGCTTCCGCGAGGCCGCCTACCGCGAAGCCCGTGAGAAAGGGGTCCTCTTCGTGCGCTACGACGAGGACCGTCCGCCCGAGCTGGACCTCGAGGCCGGGCCGCGCGTGCGCGTGCGCGAGCCGGCGCTGTCGCGCGACTTGGAGCTGAGCGCCGACCTGGTCGTGCTGGCCGCGCCGATGGTGCCGCGGGCCGACCGCGGCGAGCTTTCCGAGCTGTTGCGCGTGCCGTTGAATGCCGACGGATTCTTCCTCGAGGCCCACATGAAGCTCCGGCCCGTGGACTTCGCCAGCGAGGGCTTGTTCCTCTGCGGCACGGCCCACGCCCCGAAGTTCATCACCGAGACCATTGCCCAGGCCACCGCCGTGGCCGGCCGGGCCGCGTCGATCCTCTCGCGAGAGAAGATGGCCGTGGGCGCCGTCACTGCCTGGGTCGATCCGGACAAGTGCATCTCCTGCATGACCTGCGTCCACGTCTGTCCGTACATGGCGCCGCGGGTCGGCATGAACAACAAGGCGGAGGTGCAGGGGGCGGTCTGCATGGGCTGCGGAAGCTGCACCGCCGAGTGCCCGGCCAAGGCCATCACCCTGCGGCACTACGTCGACGCCCAGATCCTCGGAGCCGTCGATAGCCTGCTGGCACCCGCGCGAGAAACGAAACAAGTCGAGCCGGCGTATCCCGAGCAGGTCGGCGTGGCGCCGCCGCGATGGCACGTAGTGGATTGACCGATGAAGAACGACGAACCCCTGATCCTGGCCTTCTGCTGCCACTACTGCGCCTACGCGGCGGCCGATCTGGCCGGGTCGATGCGCCTGGAGTACCCCGACAACGTGCGCGTGCTGCGCCTGCCCTGTACGGGGAAGATCGAGGTCGACTACCTGTTGACCGCGTTCGAGCGGGGCGTCGACGGCGTGATCGTGGCCGGCTGCCTGGAGGGGGGCTGCCACTTTCTCGAAGGGAACCTTCGCGCGCGCCGGCGCGTCGAGCGGGCCAAGCAGCTCCTCGAAGAGATCGGCCTGGAGCCGGAGCGTTTGGAGATGTTCAACCTTTCCTCGGCCGAGGGCACCCGATTTGCGGAGATCGTCACGGAGATGAGCGGCCGCCTGGCCCGGTTGGGGCCCAGCCCGCTGCGCGCGGAGCGCCGGAGCACCGAAGGGGGCGTTGACCCCCGGACTTCCGAAGTCGTCGAGACTCCGGAAGTCTCGGAAGTCTCGCGCGCGGAAGCGACCATTGCAGGAGAACGACCATGATCGTTGCCGACCGAAAGAGCGTGGGCGAAATACGCGACATGATCAAGGACCACGACCGCGTGTTGCTCACGGGCTGCGGCACGTGCGTGACGGTCTGCTTGGCCGGCGGCGAGCGCGAGACCGGCATCCTCGGCTCGGCCGTGCGCATGGCCTTGAAGCTCATCGGACGCGG
>Ga0180437_10005400_pt1 | contig 17511 bp, 15 predicted proteins | sample SS_ome_4_FD_132410 | JGI IMG/M metagenome (GOLD analysis project Ga0180437, IMG submission 132410) | Hypersaline lake sediment archaeal communities from the Salton Sea, California, USA - SS_3_D_1 metaG | ecosystem: Environmental > Aquatic > Non-marine Saline and Alkaline > Hypersaline >... | reverse complement strand
TGCCAATGACTGGATGGACTCGGTTGTGGAAAAAGAGTTTGCTCGCTGGGAGGAGACGGGAATCACCAAAGAGATGGTGGCAAAAACATGGGCGGCTTGCTGCACGAGGAAGAAACACCTCTACCGCCGCTACCAGGTACGATCTGGCGCTATTGATGGGCAAGAAGGGACATTTAAAGAGCTCCTAACAGAGATCCGAAAGCGGTATCCCCTTCCCGACCTCGACATCATTTACTACCATCATGACAAAGTCAAAGCTGGCTTTTTTCAAGGCTGGGATCCCGACGAGCAGAATGCGCCTATCCTTGTATCCGCAAAAAATAAAGACCTCGATCGCGTCGTCCTTTTCGTCGACTATTTCTATCATGCACAGGATGATAACGGTGGCTGGCATGGGCTCATCCACCGGCTCAACAAAATGCAAAAGCGCTATCCATGGGAAGAGAAAACCGAGCAGCTCTTCTGGAGAGGGAGCTCAACCGATGGGTTCTACACAAAAGAGAGTTGGCAAAGCATCCCTCGAGGCTCGCTTGTCCATCTAGGGACCCATGTTCGCCCCGACCTGATCGATGCTGCCCTTGTCAATGTATTTCCTTGGCACACCGACGACATGGAGTGGCTCGAAAATACTTTTCGAATGGATCGATTTGCCTCCCCAGTTCGTCATCTCGCTTACAAATATCAGATGATCATGGATGGGGTTACCTGCACCTATCCGGGGACTCAGTGGCGCCTCCTTTCAGGATGTCTCTCGTTCAAGCAACAGACTGATGATGTGATGTGGTTTTTTGAGCCCCTTATCCCTTGGAAACACTATGTTCCTGTAAAAAAAGACCTCTCCGACCTCGTTGAAAAAATCCTCTGGGCGAAAGAGCACGACGATGAGGCACGGGCAATAGCTCAAAATGCACGAGAATTTGCCCTAAACAACTTGATGAAAGAAGAAATCCTCCTCTACTGCTACAAAGCCCTCTGTAAATACGCGCAGCTGCAAAAACAATGATTCAAAAACTTCTTCTTTTCCTTTTCATCCCTTTTTCTCTCTTCTCTGACTGGATGGACAAAACAGTAGAACGAGAGTTCGCTCGCTGGGAAGAGACAGGGATCACACAAGAGATGATCGACTACACTTGGCAAAGCTGCAAGCTGAAACACAAGTACTATTTCAAACGATATCGAATTGTTAACTCGAGAATTTACGGCCCAGATACAACCATCAAAGCCCTCTTAAAAGAGATCGGAAAGAAATATCCTCTTCCCGACGTCGATTTCATCTACTACCACTGGGACAACCTCCCAAGTAGGTTCCTCGATAAGTGGAAACTTGGCCAAACAGCTCCGATTCTCATCTCTTCCAAGCACAAAGATGAAAGTCGTGAGATCGTCTTCATTGACAACTTTTATGAAGCAGCGCGAATGGAGGGGTGGAATGCTCTGATCAAGGGGATCAATCGACACCACAACCGTGTCCCTTGGGAAGAAAAAATCGAAAAGCTGATATGGCGAGGGGGCGATACTGACGGGCGTTATACCCAAGAGAAATGGAACCCCAAGAAGCCCTTTCATAGAGGCACTTTAGTGCGTATGGGAAGTATCTCTCACCCCGAACTCATCGATGCAGCTTTTGTGGAGCCGCGGTGTGATGACCGAAAACACTTCGAGTGGTTTCAGGAAACCTTTCATACAGACACCTTCCTCTCTCCTGTCCGGCACATGGAGTATAAATACCAGATGATCATTGACGGTGTCACCTGCACTTGGCCGGGGACCCAATGGCGCCTCCTTTCAGGATGCCTCTCTTTCAAGCAAGAGACTGACGACCTCCTCTGGTTCTTTGAGCCACTGACCCCCTGGCAGCACTATATCCCTGTGAAGAGAGACCTCTCCGACCTTGTCGAGAAAATCCTCTGGGCAAAGGAGCACGATGATGAAGCCCGCCAGATCGCCGAAAACGGACGTGAATTCGCACTAAACAACCTCATGAAAGAGGACATCCTCCTCTATTGCTATAAAATCCTCTGCAAATATGCCGAGCTCCAAGAGAAAGGAAAATGATCAAAGCTCTTCTTCTTATCTTCATCCCCTGCTCCCTTTTTGCCAACTGGATGGACAAAACCGTTGAGCGTGAGTTTGCCCTTTGGGAAGAGTCGGGCATCCCCCAGGAAATGATCGAAACCACTTGGGAATACTGCTCAAGTCAAAGCCACGAGTTTAAACGCTACCAAGTGATCTCCTCAAAGGTATATGGAAAATCCTCCCCGATCAAAAACCTCCTCCAAGCCATCGCAGAAAAATACCCCCTGCCCGATCTAGACATCATCTACTACCATGCCGATGTGATCGGAGAAGATTTCTTTGACCACCCCCCACTCTCTGAAAATGCCCCGATCTTCGTCTCAGCAAAAACAGAAGAATTCGATCGGGTTGTCCTCTTTGTCGATTGGTATTACAACGTCGCGGAAAGCAAGAAAGGGTGGAATGGCCTGATCAAAACCATCAACTCTCGTCAAAAACGCTACCCTTGGGAACAAAAAACCGAAAAACTCTTTTGGCGGGGAACCCCCACGGATGGAGTCTATACAAAAGAGACCTGGACCGATTTTCCAAGAGGCACTCTCGTCTACAACTCGACAAACCTCTATCCCGACCTGGTGGACGCCGCCTTTGTCGATGTGAAGAAATGGCAGACAGACGATATCTCCTGGTTCAAAGAGAGCATCGGCCTGGACCGATTTGCTTCTCCAAGTCAACACCTAGCCTACAAGTACCAGCTCATCATCGACGGGGTCACCTCCACCTACCCAGGCACACACTGGCGCCTCCTTTCAGGATGCCTCTCCTTCAAACAAGCCTCTAACCAAATCATGTGGTTCTCAAGTGAGCTCATCCCCTGGAAACACTATGTTCCCGTAGAGTATGACCTCTCGGACCTCCTTGAAAAAATCCTCTGGGCCAAGGAGCATGATCAGCAGGCGGAAGCCATCGCCGAAAATGCCAGACAGTTCGCCCTCGCCCACCTCATGCCAGAAGAAATCCTCCTCTATTGCTACAAGACCCTCTGCAAATATGCCGAGCTACAAGAGAGGGCCAAACAGTGAAAACCTTTCTCCTCTTTTTGCTTCTCATTGCCCCCCTTTGTGCCAATGACTGGATGGACAAAGTCATCGCCAAAGAGTTTGCTCGATGGGAGGAGACCGGTATCACCCAAGAAATGATCGATGAGACTTGGGAACTTTGTCATACTAAAAAATCCCCTTTTCGTCGCTACCAGGTGATCAACTCGGAAGTCTATGGAGCCGAGACCAAGATCAAAAACCTCCTCCGACTCATCGCAAAAACCTATCCCCTTCCCGACCTCGATGTCATCTACTACCACCACGACGTCCTACAAAATGGGTTCTTCCAAAACCACTGCCCACTAGAGCAGAACGCCCCGATTCTCGTCTCAGCCAAACACCAAGATCTCGATCGCGTTGTCCTCTTTATCGATTGGTACTACAACATCTTCGACATGCACAAAGGGTGGAACGCGCTCATCCATACGATCGATGCAGCCCAGTCTAGCTACCCTTGGGAACAGAAAACCGAGAAACTCTTCTGGAGAGGATCTCCCACAGATGGAAAATACAAGCCAAATACGTGGCAAAACCTCCCAAGAGGAATTCTTGCCCATACGTCGAGGAAACAGCCCGAACTCATCGACGCAGCATTCGTCACTGTAAAAAAATGGCAAACAAATAATCTCGAATGGTTCAAAACTACCTTTGATCTAGCTCCATTCGCCTCCCCAGAAGACCACCTCGCCTACAAATATCAATTGATCATCGACGGAGTCACCTCCACCTATCCTGGAACACACTGGCGACTTCTTTCAGGGTGTCTCTCGTTCATACAAAATAGCGAAGAGAAAATGTGGTTCACAGATGAGCTCATCCCCTGGAAACACTATGTTCCTGTAAAACATGACCTCTCCGATCTCCTTGAAAACATCCTCTGGGCCAAAGAGCATGATGAGGAAGCTCGGACTATCGCTGAAAATGCCAGGCAATTCGCCCTCACCCATCTCATGCCAGAAGAGATCCTCCTCTACTGCTATAAATCCCTCTGTAAATACGCTGAGCTACAGAAGCAAGCCAAATGAGCAAATGCATCCTCATCGCCCTCCTCCTCACGACGTCCCTCTTCTCCAGTGGCGACTGGATGGATAGAGCCATCGCAACGGAGTTCGCTCGTTGGGAAAAGACAGGAATCACACAAGAAATGATCGATGAGACCTGGGAGCTTTGTCATGCAAAAAGATCCACCTTTCGTCGCTACCAGGTGATCAATTCCAAAATCTACGGCGACGAAACCCCTTTCAAACTGATCCTCCGGGAAATTGCCAAGAGATACCCTCTTCCCGACCTTGACATCATCTACTACCACCACGAGGCCATCCGAGAGCGGTTCTTTCAAAACGAATGTCCACTTGAACAAACAGCCCCAATCCTCATCTCATCAAAACATCAAGACCTGGGCCGTCTTGTTCTTTTCATGTATTGGTACTACAACATCACCAACACAGAAGGGGGCTGGAACGGCCTCATCAAAACACTCGATGGAGTCCAGTCCCGCTACCCTTGGGATCAGAAAACGGACAAGCTATTTTGGCGAGGATGCCCCACCGACGGCCCCTATCGAAGATATAACTGGAGACTCCTTCCAAGAGCAATACTTGTCCAGACGGCGAAAAAACACCCCGAACTCATCGATGCAGCCTTTGTGAGTGTGCGAGAGTGGGAAACAGAAAACATTGAGTGGTTCATGAAGAGGTTTGGTCTCGCCCCATTTGTCCCCCCAGAGGATCACCTCGCCTATAAATACCAACTGGTCGTCGATGGGGTCACCTCCACCTATCCCGGCATCCTGTGGCGACTCCATTCGGGATGCCTCTCATTCATACAAGCTAGCGACCAGAAAATGTGGTTCACAGATCAGCTCATCCCATGGAAGCATTACGTTCCAGTAAAGCAAGACCTCTCCGATCTATGTGAAAAAATCCAGTGGGCCAAAGAGCATGATGCTGAGGCGCGTCAAATCGCTGAAAATGCCCGGGAATTCTCCCAAACCCACCTCATGCCCGAGCAGATTCTCCTTTATTGCTACAAGATACTCTGCAAATATGCCGAGCTGCAGAGGCCGTAAAAGCCTTAATCGGCAGTAAGCTGGGAGCGGCGGCTGGCATGGCCAAGCTGAAATGAGGCGAGCGCGCAGAGAACCCCACCAAGGAGGAGAACCGTCGAAGCAGAGAAAAACCCACACAAGGAAGCTCCTAGGAACGGAGCAAAAAGCCCGCGCAGACCAACTGTAACTACGTTGACCGAGCTGTAGGAAGAGCTATCCTCATCTTTAGAAAAAATCGGCCCGGACATGTGCCACGACATCTCACTTCCCGCTTGCATCACTCCATAGGCTAAATAGGCGATATAAACCCACGCAATCTCGATCCTTGCAGCCATGAGTGCTATGGGAAAAAGTCCTGCTAGGATCGTGACAATCGAACTGAAGCGATAGATATTGAGTTTGTCCATCCAAGAGGCCCAAACGCGGCTCGTCAGCGCATACCCTACCCCCTTACAAATAGCAAGAGCGATCGAGAGTTCCACATAAGAGAGTTTAAGCGTGTCGCAGAAATAGCCAGGCAGGGCTGGATGCATAATCATAAGCGCCCCACCGCCAAGCATAAATCCCATCTGGTAGCGCATGAAGTCGGGCCGGGTCTTGAAGAGGTGGAGGGCATTTTTCCAAGGACGCAAGAGCGTCTCTTTCGAGCTGACCGGCTCTCGAGCCTCTTCTTTAGGATTGTGCGCTATGGGGATTCTCCACTCAAAAATCATCCCACCGAGCGCGAGGAATGCCATGATGGGGAATAGGATTCTCCAAGCATCTGCATCGATGTCCATCCATCTGCCAAAAAAGATGGGGAGGATCGCCATCATGATCCATGAGAGAGATGTCCCATAGGAAAAGGTCCGCTGTCTTGCTCCTGGAGGGATGTTCCTCTTGAGGATCTCCATCCAGGCGGGGATGATCCCCCGATGCATCATCCAGAAAAGACCCCAGGCTGTGATCACAAGCCACGAACTCTTGATGACGGGAAATAGGAAAAAGGGGAAATAGGCGATCAGCCCTGCGAGGATCACGTTGGCTTTTAGCCGATCGGGGCGTTTGTGGATAAGGGCGCTCCAGTAAACAGAGAAGATCGATACAGCGGGTTTTAGAGCAAAAAATAGGGCGAGCTGGAAGGGGGTAGCGTGGAGCTCTTTGTGGAGGATGAACGCAAGGATCGCTTGAAGAGTGAACAACGGAGACTTAAGGACGCTTGTCCAAATAAACGCCCGGCGGGTTTTTCTTTCAAGCGGCTGGGTCTCTGTTGCCATAGGACTAACTCTTTACAGGATCGGGATCCTCTAGGTCGAGCTTCGAAAGGTCGATCAGAGGTGATGGAGTGGGCTTACTCTCCACCTTCCTCAGCTTTCCCGGCTTAGCCTTTTTCTTCTTAGGAAGAGAAACCGTCTGTGTTTCAGGAAGCTCGGGCATCACGAGGTCAAATTTGAAGAGGGAGTGGGCTATTTCCACCTTGATGTCTCGGCTCAACTGATCAAACAAAGCAAAGGCTTCGTGTTTGAACTCGAGAAGGGGGTCTTTCTGCCCGATCGTCCGGACAGATACCTCAGTTCGGAGGTGATCAATGTGGAGAAGGTGTTCCTGCCACAAGCTATCGATATTGCTAATCAGTAGGTTGGTGATCACCTGGCTAATGATGACTTCAGCCTTCTTGGGGACCATCCCTTCAGGAGCATGGCGAGAGTGGAGATCAGCAATCGCCTCTTTCTGGTAATTGATCTTCTGGCGGAACGCCTCGAGCACTTTCTCAGCTGCGAGCCGCTCGATCTCTTCGAGATCGGCATGATCGTTGTCAAAGTCTTCCGGCGCAAAGGTGACGGGGAAATGGGTCGTGAGCCACTGCCGGTAGCCTTCAGGGTTCCAGCCCCCTTCTGTCGACTTGCTCACAAAGTATTGGCCAACCATCTCGGCGCAGACGCTCTCAAGAATCTCTTCCGCGAGAGGGATGCTATCTGTCGCATGGATCACTTCATTACGAAACGCGTAAATCTCTTCTCTCTGCTTGTTCATCACATCATCGTACTCGAGAGTGTGCTTTCGCATCGTGTAGTTCCTCTGCTCCACCCGTTTTTGAGCCGTCTCGATCGACTTGTTGAGCACTTTAGCTGTGACCGGCTCCCCTTCCGGAGGACGGATCTTCTGGAGGAACATCGCCACCTTCGGTGAGGTGAATAGGCGCATGAGCGTATCTTCAAAGGAAACGAAAAACTTCGACGAACCAGGGTCTCCCTGCCGCGCACATCGCCCTCGCAGCTGCCGATCGATCCGGCGTGACTGGTGACGTGTTGTCGCCAGAACATGAAGACCGCCCTTTTCTGCGACATCGTCGTGGAGCTTGATGTCCGTTCCACGGCCAGCCATGTTGGTTGCCACCGTGATCGCTCCAGGCTTTCCTGCATCCGCAATGATCTCGGCTTCTTTGCCGTGATTCTTCGCATTCAAAATTGTGTGCTTCAGTTTATTTTGGCGGAGGATCCGAGCGAGCTTTTCCGAGGCTTCAACCGACTCGGTCCCGATTAGGATCGGTCTTCCCTGCTCGTGGATCTTTCGGATCTCGGTGATGATCGCGCTGTACTTTTCTCGCTCCGACATGTAAATCTCATCATCCTGATCTGTACGGATGCAAGGACGGTGGGTCGGAATCGCGATCGCTTCGATCTTGTAAATCTCTTTGAACTCGTTGGCCTCAGTCAACGCCGTTCCGGTCATCCCGGCAAGCTTGTCGTAGAGGCGGAAGTAGTTTTGAAGGGTAATCGTCGCATAGGTCTGAGTCTCTCCCTGAACCTTGACCCCTTCTTTTGCTTCGATCGCCTGATGAAGGCCATCTGAGAACCGTCTTCCTGGCTGAGGTCTTCCCGTGTTCTCATCAATGATGACAATCTTTCCATCATCGACGATGTAGTCGACATCTTTTTCCATGAGGAGATGGGCGCGGAGCATCTGGCGAAGGTTATGTGCTTTCTCTTTGCGCCTTCCATCCTCTTCACGGATGGCCACCTTCTTGTCCATCTTCTCTTGATCGGAAAGCTCAGTTGATTCGTCGATCGTGGCATATTCGTCAACCAGATCGACCATCGTAAAGTCGTTGCTCTCCCCTCCTTCGTTCTCTGCCCAAAACTCGATCCCTCGATCAGTCAGCTCATACTCACTCGCCTTCTCATCGACGATCATGTAGAGCTCGGCAAGAACTTGGAGCCGCTCTTCTTTGTTTGGCTCGGAGTGGAAGTAGATGTCCCATTTTTCAACTTCTACACGAAGGTCTGGGTTTTCTTTCAGACGTGTGAGCACCTTGTTGTGAGGAGTCCCCTTCGAGACAAGCCACAGTTTTTTGAACGCCTCTTTGACCTCTTTGTCTTCTTCCTTGCTCAGTTTTTTCCGTTCGTCTCCCTCAGCAAGCTGTCCAAACTTTTCGAGAACCTTGCGGGCATCGGTGGCGAGCTTGTTGCAGAGGTTTCTTTGTTGGCGGACAATCACAGATACAGACTCGCGGAGCTCTTCATACATCTGGCGAGATTCGCCTGTTGGTCCAGAAATAATCAGAGGTGTTCGCGCCTCATCGATTAAAATCGAATCGATCTCATCGACAATCGCAAAGGTGTGGCCTCGCTGGCATTGCTCGTCGGCGCTTTGCGCCATCGAGTTGTCCCGCAAGTAATCAAATCCAAACTCTGATGCTGTTCCATAAACGATATCAGATCGGTAAGCCGCTTTTTTCTCGTCTGGAGAAGCGCCGTTAGACAGGAAAGCCACCGTGAGACCAAGCCACTTGAAAATCGCCCCGATCCATTCACAGTCCCGTTGCACAAGATATTCGTTCACCGTGACCAGATGAACCGAGCCACCCGACAGGGCATTCAGATAAAGAGGCATTGCCGATGTGAGCGTCTTCCCCTCTCCCGTCTGCATCTCCGCAATCGACCCTTCATGCATCGCAATCGCGCCAATCATCTGCACATCGTAAGGGACCATGTCCCACGCCTGGTTATATCCAGAGACGTGAACCTCGGTGCCGACAAGCCTGCGGCAGACATTCTTCACCACCGCGTAGGCTTCCACCAGGAGGTCGTCAAGGGTTTCCCCCTTCTTGAGACGCTCCCTAAATTCCTCGGTTTTTGCCTTCACCTCTGCATCACTCAGAGGCTTTAAGCCTTCCTCAGCTGCATTGATTTTTTTCACGAGGCGCCCGTATTTCTTTACGAGCCTGCCCTGGGCGGTGCCAAAGATTTTTTTAAAAATAGCGAACATGGTATGTACTGCGGTTAGGTGGGTAAACTTCCCCTTAAGTATACTTGATGTTTTGGAAAAATGCAAAATGGAGAAAGTTTTTTTTTCTCCTACTACAACTCTCCCTCCCCCTCCAAGGGGAGCCCATGGTCCCAAAGACCCATTGGCCTGAGCACCTGGACCTCGAACCGCAAGAAGATGAGCTAGTTGCGATCGAGCGGATGATCGAGCTCACCGATCGGCAGCTCGCCGCCCAAAAACGGATTAAAAACAACCTTGTCGAGCTAAAAAGAGCTCAAGAAATGTTTATAAAAGCTGACGGATCAAAGCTCCACGCCCACTATATGATCACTGCAGCGAAGGAGATCCTCTCACTGATCGACCAATTTCAACTCTCTCACCTTTTTTCTTCCGGTTTTATCGAAGAATTGACGATACTGACCCAGTTCGGGACAAAAACGAGCCCACAAGAGAGGCCAGAGTGAGCGAGATCACCTATGTGGATCGAGAGACAAAAGAAGAGAAAGTAGAGAAAGTCTACGGCAATGGCTATCTCATTTTCCTCTACCAGTCCAACCCCTTAAGCTGGCTTCTTCGCGCCCTCTTCTGCAAGCCCCCCTTCTTCTCCAAGCTCTATGGCTCACTGCAAAAAAAACCGAGCAGCAAAAAAAAGATCGCCCCCTTTATCGAGAACTACCAGGTCGACACTTCGGAGTTTCTCGACCCGCCCGACTCCTTCCCCACTTTCAACGACTTTTTCATCCGCAAACTCAAACCCTCAGCACGTCCCATCCACAATGGCAACGATGAAGCAGTCCTCCCCGCAGATGGACGCTACCTCGTCTTTGACAACATCGAGCGAGAAGAAGGCTTCCTCGTCAAGGGAAAGAAGTTCAATCTAGAAACACTCCTTCGCAACCCAAAGTTGGCCCACAAGTATGCCCAAGGCTCCATGGTCATGGCCCGCCTGGCACCGGTTGACTACCACCGGTTCCACTTCCCGTGCCACTGCACTCCTTCAGAAACAACTCCAATAAACGGCCCTCTCTACTCAGTGAATCCGATCGCTCTTCGCAAAAACATCCAGATCCTCGCTGAAAACAAGCGGGTGATCACCCACCTCAAAACTGAGCATTTTGGGACCGTTCTCTTCATCGAGATAGGCGCCACCTTCGTCGGCTCGATCCACCAGACCTACGCGCCCGACACACCCCAGGCAAAGGGTGCTGAGAAAGGCTATTTCTCCTTCGGGGGCTCGTGTCTGATCCTCCTCTTCGAGCCATTCCGGATCCAGTTCACCCCCGACCTGCTCGCTGCTTCGCACAAGAAGCTCGAGACCCTCGGCCAGATGGGCCAATCTCTCGGCAGGGCCCTCTCGCCCTAATCTTTATGCAATGTAAAGATTTTCTTTCTTTAAATAGAAAAACGATATAGTTTTTTCTCCTAAAAAGGATCTCATCCGATACGTAGGAGAAAAAACCATGACTCTAGTTCATCAAGAGACCAAATTAGAACCTCAGGTTGAAAGCCTTGTAGTAGAACTCCGAGACCTCATTGATGAAGCGCGCTCATCGATCGCTTCGACAGTGAACTCGACTCTCACCATGTTGTACTGGCATGTAGGGACCAAAATCCACAAAGAAATTCTTAAAAAAGAACGAGCCGAGTGTGGGCAAGCAATTCTTGCGACAGTGTCGCGAGAATTGACAGATGACTATGGCAAGGGATTTTCCGAAAAAAGTCTACGTAGAATGATTCAATTTGGCGTACTCTTCCCTGCCAAGCCAATTGTCGCAGCGCTGACGCGACAATTGAGTTGGACCCATTTCAGAGTGCTGATACCTATTAAAGAGCCCGTTAAAAGAAACTTCTACTCAGAACTGTGTCGAAAAGAAAGATGGACTGTCAGAAATAAGGGATGATCTTGGATTTATCCATAAACACCTGTGATACAACGTATTACTTCATCATTCCTTAAGAATGCGCCTGTTTTCAAGAGCTTTATCTACCGATTTCCGATAGATAAAGCTCAAAAACAACGGATACATAGCTTTATCTATTGATTTACCCTAGATAATGCTTTACAATTCTGAACTGGAAATATACAAGGTTTTGAAGCGAGTTGGATCGAAAACAAGCAATTGAAATTAAGGGGATTATGGAAAATCTTATCGGACGCACCAAAGAACTTGCCATTCTAGAAAGGTTGGTGAATTCACAAAAGGCAGAGCTACTTGCTATCTATGGGAGAAGGAGGATCGGCAAGACCTTCCTTATCAGCAAATTCTTCAAGGAGAGAGGACTGTATTTTGAGATGACTGGGGTTAAGGACGGTTCCATTCAGCAACAACTCAAAGCATTTACCAGTTGCTTGAAGAGAGCGTTTCGTTCAACTGACCTCTCCAAACCTCCTACGGACTGGTTCGAAGCACTGGAGCTCCTGCAAAATGGAGTTGAAAAACATAAGAGCTCGGAAAAAATCATCCTTTTCTTTGACGAACTTCCTTGGATGGAAACTCATAAATCGGATCTAATCAAAGCCTTTGAATTTGCATGGAACTCTTTCTTCTCTATAGACCCGCGAGTGATTACCATTCTTTGTGGCTCTTCAGTCTCTTGGATGGTGAAAAAAATTATTCATAACAAAGGAGGCTTACATGGTCGCTTAACTGCCCAAATAAGGCTAAGACCTTTTTCTCTTGAAGAAACCGAATCATTTTTCCTTGCGAATCAGATCCATTTAGATAGAAAGCAGATTGCAGAAATCTATATGGCCATTGGAGGCATCCCAAAATACCTTAGCTATGTCGAGCCTGGGAAATCTGCTCCTCAAAATATTCAAAGCCTCTGTTTTGATTCAGGAGGACCTCTAACAATAGAATTCGATTCTTTATATGAGTCTCTGTTCGACAACCACCAAGCTCACGCTAAAATCATCGAGTTACTCGCTCAGAAAAGAGTGGGACTCAGTTTTAGTCAGATTTCTCAATATACAAACATTTCCATTGGAGGGAGTCTTTCAAAAACATTAAGAGAATTACTAGCTTCTGACTTTGTCCAGTTCATTCCTTTTTATGGAAAAAAGAAGAGAGAAGGGAAGTATCGTCTGACTGATGAATATTCCTTATTCTATTTAAGTTGGATAAAAGATTCTGTTTACAACTACGATGAATCTCTTAGTTCTAGCTATTGGATTAGACAACAAGCCACCAGTAAGTACAGGGCCTGGTCTGGATATGTATTCGAAAATTTATGCTTCAAACATATCCGACAGATTATTGAAGAACTAAAGCTCAGCGTTGTCGCTGAAGGAGCTGCCTATTGGAGTCATATTTCGAAAGAAAGAGAAAAGAATGGCCGAGGAGCACAGATTGATCTTATCATTGACCGCTCTGATCAATGTATGAATCTCTGTGAACTTAAATTCCTCAATTCGGAATATACTTTGAATGAAGAAAAGCACAATATACTGAACAATCGCAGGGAAATATTCCGAAAAGAAACCAAAACAAAAAAAACCTTATTCAACACTATGATCACCCCGTATGGAGTAAAGAACAATAGCTATTACCTCTCGTCTGTCGATCAGCAACTGAAGTTAGACGCTCTATTTAAGCCCATCAGATGAGTCACTTGATAGCCCTCCTCAGCCTTCGAGCCCAGAACAAATCGGACAGTCGGCCTTCTTGTGCCCACGCGCGGGGCAGTAGGTCCGGGCAAAGAGGATGATCTGAAGATGGAGTTTAATCCACGAGCGTTTCGGAAAAAGCTTTTTCAAGTCTTCCTCCGTCTGCTTAACACTCTTGCCACTGGAAAGCCCCCACCGCTTCGCACATCGATGAATATGGGTGTCGACTGGAAAGGCCGGCACATGAAAGGCATGCGCCATCACCACCGAGGCGGTCTTGTGCCCCACTCCGGGTAGCGCTTCGAGATCTTCGAACGTTTTCGGGACTCTCCCGTGATGATGATCGAGGAGGTCTTGGGAAAGGTGCCAGATCGCCTTCGCCTTGTTGTTGGAGATGCCGCAGGGACGGATGATCTTTTCAATCTGAGAAATGCTCAACTCGATCATCGCAGCTGGCGTTTTGGCTTTGGCAAAGAGCTTGGGGGTAACCTCATTCACCCGCGCGTCGGTGCACTGTGCCGATAGGAGAACAGCGATGAGAAGAGTGTAGTTGCTGGTATGTGTGAGGGGGATTTTGGGATGGGGAATCTTTTGATTGAGGGTCTTTTGGATGAAGGTGGCTCGCTCCTTCTTGTTCATTTGCCCACACAGAATTTCGAGAAGATTTGTCCGAGGATCTCTTCAGAGATGTCGATCCCTAAAATGGAGGAGAGGCTTTGGAGACAACTCCGCATGTCCACTGAAATGAACTCGGGAGAGACTTTGTTCATGCACCCCTGGATCACCTGATCGAGGTGGAGGATCGCGCTCGCAAGAGACTCTTTGTGACGGGCCTGGGTGAGAACCACCTCGTCTTTGGAGGGAGGGCCCTCTCTCCAGATCATCGCTTCGAGTTTTGCTTTGAGAAGATCAATCCCTTCCCCAGTTTTGGCGGAGATGGCCACTTGGTTGGGCCACTCTACTTGGGACGTCGTATGGGGGAGGTCAACTTTGTTCCAGATGAGGAGGGTTTTTTCTTTGGGGGCTGTGGCCAAAAGGGTTTGGTCATTGGAGGAGAGGTCAACGAGGAGGAAAACTAGGTCAGCCTCTTCCATCGCTTGACGGCTTCTGCGGATCCCCTCTTGCTCGATCAGCTCATCTGTTTCGCGAATCCCCGCTGTATCAGTAAGCTGGAAGTGGAGACCTCCGAGGCTCAAAGGAGCTTCGAGGAGGTCGCGAGTCGTGCCGGCCAGCGGGGTGACAATCGCCCGGTCTTGGCCAAGGAGGGTGTTCATCAGGGAAGACTTCCCCGCGTTGGGCGAGCCGATGAGGCAAAGGTTGATCCCCTCGGAGAGCTTTTTTCCCTCTTCGAAAGTGGCTTTGAGATGCTCCATCTTGGTGCGAGTTTGGCGCAGAGAGGTGAGGAGCTGCTCTAGGACGGTAAACTCGAGCCCTTCTTCGGGAAAATCAACCGAAGCCTCGAGGGTAGCGGCCGCATCGAGGAGCTCGCTTTGGAAAGTCTCGACTTTTTTGGCCAGTCGTCCAGTGAGCTGGCTCGTTGCCGCTTTGAGCGAGAGTTCATTTTTCGCACCGATCATCGACTGGATTGCCTCGGCCCGGGTGAGATCGATTTTGCCGCTCATGAACGCCTGGTAAGTAAATTCTCCAGGACCCGCCATCTCGGCTCCTGCATCGAGAACCGCCTCTAAAATATTTTTAGCGATGAGGCTTCCTCCATGACACTGAATTTCTACCACGTCTAGGCCGGTGAAGGTGCGGGGGCCGTGCATCACGACGAGAAGCACTTCATCGAGGATCTCCCCGTTGTGGTGGATTTTGCCGTAGCGGACGGTGTGGGTGGGAATGTCCGTCACGGAGGAGGAAAAAACGCGGTCTGCCACTTCGATCGCTTTTGGGCCAGAAATCCGGACCACAGCGATCCCTCCCGCCCCAGGTGGGGTGGCAATCGCACTAATCGTTTTTTGGGATCTCTCCATAGGGAAATTTTCCCTTAATCAGCCTTTTTTCTCAAGGGTAGCAGCACGGAGGGCTGCGATCCTGGCATCTGGAGTTGGGTGGGTTGAAAAGGGGCAAAGTGTTTGAAGAAATTTTTCTACCATCGAAAAGCGGCCCCAGGCGAGGTCTCTTCTAAACTGAAACATCATGCAGGCTGCTTCCGCTCCGTCGAGGTCTTTCAAAATTTTGTAGGCGGAGAGGTCCGCCTCGTACTCCTCCTTTCGGGAGATATACAGATGAAACTGATGCAGAGCAAAGGCTGCAATCAGGAAGGCAGAGGCAGCTACCGAGAGCGAGAGCTCGCCCAGAAGGAGGAGAGCTCCACAAGTAAGAGCAGCGGCAATCTCCCACCCTGTGACATCCCATCCTCGGTGTTCATGAAAGAGGTGGGCCACCTCATGAGCTAAAACGAAATCTTGGAACTTTTCGGTTAGCTCAGGATCTTCCCAAAGTGTCGCGTAGGGAAGAAATATTCTTCGAGTTGTCGGGTTTGTTTTCACATCCCCTTTAAAATGCTTGGATAGCCATGCGTCTAACTTTTCGTAGTAGTCGGTCTCTCCGTAAAGCCTGTCGTCATCCCCACCCTCAATCTGGAGATCTTTAGGTAGATCTTCTCGGCGAAGGGCAAACAGAGGATGAATATGGACAACTTTTGCTACTACTTGATCGGAAATAACCCGACCAGAAAGTTTAGTCATGGATGTAGCATGGGCTCCTGCCATCTCTACTTTTCGATTGTAGCGAAGATAAATAGGCTTGCTTTTGCCTGAAAGCTCTTTGAAAAACCGGTCGCATTTTTGGGCAAGTTTCTCTGAAACCCTCGTCTTTAAGTCGGGCTTTGAAAACCACCCAGTGAAATATGAGAAAGGCTGAATCTTCACTCAATTCGCTCCACATGTAATAGGTCCCTTTTCTCGAAAATCAATTCTAAGAATCTCTCCTATTTTCGTTCTTAGGAGGGAAAGTTCCTCACTGCAGAAAGGACGGTTATGGTGATTGCTCGTAAGATGATTGTGCATCTTGATCACTGTGGCAGAACTTCCACTCTCTTTCACGGTTTTCGCAAGAGAGGCCGCATACGGGATCACTTCATCATCGGGGTGATAAAACACCACCTTTTGCCCTTTTAACTTTTCAAAGGCCTCCTTCACATCCATCCCAAACCAAAGCCCTTTGGCAAGGATCCGCAAGACACCAGGAAAAAAGCCTTTCCCGGAGAACATCTCATCGATCTGCGTTCCTAGATGAGCGAAAGAGCGCCCATTGATCACCGAGATTTTCTTATCGGGGTATTTCTCCTGGATCATGGCCGCAGCTCTGGTGCCGTAGGCAGATCCCATCGAATGGCCAACGAGAACGATGTCCTCGGGATCTACCCCCTCCTCATGGATCAAGTATTCGTAGGAAGCGTAGATATCGAGCGCATACCCTTCCTCATGGAGAGAGCCGGTGCTCTTTCCCACACCTCGGGGATTCACCATCATCACCGAAGCGCCAAGAGGCTCAAACCAGCCGAGTCGATCTTCACATATAGGCTCCCACTGCGCCCCATTTCCGAAAGTATGGAGGATCACTTTCCCTGGGTGCCGGGGAAAAAAGGCTCCGTGCACCTCGCCTCCGTCTGGGGATTTGAACGAGACGGGCTCTCCCTCAAGAGCTTCCCAGTCTTCCTCTGAAACGGAGAAATCGGCTTTGTAATGCTGCGGGTGATAAAGAGCGTGGATGAGAAGTAGGGGGATCTGCCAAATCGACTCGACCCACTGCATTTTTTGGAAGTTTGGAACACCGGGAACGATCCCCAACGTGAAAGCGCGACTCCGAATAAACCAGATCGTAAGGCTAAGGGGAAAACACCCGATCAAAAAGAGAGTCCACGCAACGCGTCCTACCTTATGGCACAAGGCGACTAAAAAATGACTTTGCTGAGGCCACTCCGCCTGAAAAACAGGAGGAGCCGGGGCAACACTCGAAGTTGACATGGGAGAGGAGCGTACTATTTGTCAGATTTGAGGGAAAGGGAAATCAACTGGGCGAGTGGGAGCTCGCCTGAGTGGGTTTTCGAGGCGTGTTGGACCGCTTTCTGCGCTTCAATCGGCGCATATCCAAGATGAATCAGCGCGCTGATCGCATCGCCCACAACCGTGGCCACTTCTCCCTCTGCTAAGGCAATATTTTCTTTTTCAATCTTCTTCCGCTTGTCCTTGAGCTCTAAGATGAGCCGCTCAGCCATCTTTTTCCCAATGCCGGGAATGCTCGAGATCGCCTTTGCATTCGCATGCTCGACAGCGATGAGCAAGTCTTCAAGTCGCATATGGCCAAGAATGGCGATCGCAAGGCGTGGACCGATCCCCGAGATATCGCAAAGGGTATCGAAAAAGTCCCGCTCTCTGGATCGGACGAACCCAAAAATCCGCTCGGAATCCTCCCGAACAACGACCGAGGTGTAGATCTTCACTTCTTTGCCGATTTTTGGAAGCTCTTCGTAAGTAGCGATCGAG
>Ga0180437_10005399_pt1 | contig 17515 bp, 20 predicted proteins | sample SS_ome_4_FD_132410 | JGI IMG/M metagenome (GOLD analysis project Ga0180437, IMG submission 132410) | Hypersaline lake sediment archaeal communities from the Salton Sea, California, USA - SS_3_D_1 metaG | ecosystem: Environmental > Aquatic > Non-marine Saline and Alkaline > Hypersaline >... | reverse complement strand
GAAATCTGAATTACTAAAGTTTACAGGAGCTAGTGCAGCCTTATTTATGTTTTTAAGAAGAAATACATTACCCTCAGAAGGAACATTATAGTAAGAGGTTCCAAATTCAACAGTATCACTACTGAAGCATGAATAGCCTGTAACATTAAATGTAGTATCACTCTGTCTATCGAAGAAAAGCTCTATGTACAAATAAGCATCACTTCTAAGATTTCCATCATAAACAGCTACGGGAGAAGAATTAGTCATAGCTACAGTAGTGTTTATGTAAACACCTAACTCTCCACTTCCTACTTGTGCTACTTCAGCTAGTTTAAACAAGGCTCTGATTTTAAGCCTATCTTCATTTTTAGTTATTTCTGAAGTGTTAGATACAAGTACTCCTGGAGTATAAGTTCTTCTGTTACTTTCAACAGGCCCTATGCTAAAAGAAGTTACAGTATCAATAACATTACCTGCATCTAAACCATCAGAACCATCAGCACCTGCTGGGCCTGTAGGCCCTTGTGGTCCTGTAGGCCCTGCAATAGAAGGGACTACTATAGTAGAACAATCGTTGCAGTTACAGTTAGATATATTTGAGCAATTACACATAGTTATATTCTATATTGTTAGCAGCAGCATTTTTGTATACTGCATATTTTATTAACTTGATTAAGTAAATCAGTAGCTTGAGCTTCTTTGCCACAAGCAAATGCTGATTTAGCAGCATAAAGAAGGGCTTCAGCTTGTTTGTAATAGTCCCAATAAGTGAGCCAATCACATCCACACATTTCTTCTTTAAACTTGGTTTTCATTTTTTCTACACAGCAATCTGCTTTACATGTAGAAAACATTTTTACAGTTACTTCATGCTCTAAAGGTACACTTACATCTTCAACAAAATACTTAATACTATAAATACCATCGTTGAAAGTTATATCATCTATGGTATCTATAATAAAAGAACCATTAACTATAGCAGCTCCTTGTACTGCTGCTGTAACATCATAGTTTACAGCAATACCTGAAGGAGGAGTAATAGTTAATGTAGCTGTGTCTACATTAGCTAAGTGTAAGTTAGAGCCTCCCCATCCAGTAGGATTGGTAGACCCATTATAAGCTCCTGTGATGTCAGATACTTCTAACTTAGTACACTTTTCTTTAAAGCAAGCAGATATTTTTAACTCTAAGGCCATACATAATCATATTACGAATTATCAATAAAATAGTTCCAATAACTACTAAAAAAGGGCAGCCCATTACAGGCTACCCTTTCCAGTAGCATTGCTATGATTACAGATTACCTGCCTGAGCTGTAAAGTTAGTAAAGTTGCTAATGTAAGTGTCTAGCACATCTACTGTACTAGTAGCAGCACCTACATAAGAAGTATCAAATGTATTTGCAACATTGCCATCCAAAGCACAAGCTACACAAAGCTGTGCTCTAAAGTCAGTGTTAGTCAAAGCACGATTAGGCTTACTAAGTACCAATTCTAAAGTAGAGTGGTTTTGAGCAGCTACCAAATCAGTTTGAACAGTAGTAGGAGGAAACTCAGTATAAGTGAAGATTTGTCCTTGGTTTCTCCAAGAAGAAGCTTCAAGAGTTCTCATTTGCTCATAAGTACCATGACCAATGAAAGCATCAACAGCAGTAGTCAATGGAGTGCTTCCTGCATTTTTAATACCCAATTGGAAGGTCACCAAGCTATAAGGACGAGAATCCAAAATAAAAGGTTGGTTAAGACCTGTTACACGAATACCTAAGTCATTACCAGTTTGAAGAGTAGCTTGAACAATTCTGTAAATAGCTACACCAACAGCAGTATCTCCTTGGAAAGCTGTGTCTAAGGTAAGGTCATTACCACTAATAGCTGTAATTTGGTAAATCTCATCAGTTACAGTAGATTGAGAGCCTACTCTAATGTAATCACCTACAGCAGCAGCAGCAGCAATGTTAGGAGCATTGAGGATAGTATTACTTCCGTTGGTTACAGTTACGTTATCTGTAGTAGCCACACCAGGAGTAGAAGTTACTCTTTCAATAAGTACAGGCTTACGGGTCCAGTAAGAAATTTGTCTTACAGCTTGTCTGTAAAGGCCATTAGCTACTTCTTCTTGAGTGGCAGAACCATCAGAAAGATAATCAAACAACACAGGAGCCATAAGAGCAGAAGCTTCTTGAGAAGCCAACTCATAAAAAGAAATTACTCCAGTGTAATAGTTGTCATTGATAGCATCAATAGCACCTGTATTAGTAGCAGCATTATATCCATAGTAAGATACTTGCTGTACTTTAGCTTGGTACTCTCTGCCTACATATCTAATGATGTCGTCAGAGGTAAACACTTGGGATTGCCATAGTTCTTCATTAGCACCACGTCCCATTACAAGTTTAATGGAATCAGCAGTAAGAACGGTAGCTGTATCTAGAATTCTGTTACTAGCGTCAGTAACAACAATTTCACCTTGAGCAAGAATACCAGGACTTACTACAGTACCTGCGGTAGCTCCAGCACTCCTAGCAACATCTGCTCCAGCGAAAAACTTAAAATTATCTAGAATTTGCGGTTGAGAAATCATGTTTTTAAAGATTTAAGGTTATAATAATTATCCGATTTTTACGATGTTAAACAGTACAGTTACTTGAAGAGTACCATCAAAAGAAGCTACAGCTCCACTAGCAGAGATGTCAAGTGCTTTTCCAGAATATACTCCATTACCAGAAGAGCCAGAGCTAACAGCACTAGTATAAGCATTAGCAGCAGCTCCATCATTTAGAACATCTTGAGCATGTACTTGACCTATAGAGATTAAAAGTTCAGCACTGCCATCATAGCCTACACCAATAGCTCCAGCAGATGTTCCTGCTGATGTACCAGAGGTTTTGGCTATAAGTAAACTTTGTGGAATCAAAGCATATCCAGACTGAGGTGCTGGAACTACATTGATGGGAGTACTGTCAAGTGCATTTACTTGAGCAGCAGTTAGAGTTACAGTTCTTGCAAAAGTTTTCATTGCGTTTTATTTATTTATTTGATTTGTGGGTATATACGTTTATTTTTTAAAAAAGTTATTCTACCTTATCAGAACTTAGTTGTAAATCTTGAGAAGGTTGGGATAAAGCTTCTTTAAGCATCTTAACTGCTACAGTTACAATAGGTCTATGAGTAGATTCATCTAATTCACAGTTTTGCATGTTTACAGGAGTTACAAAGTTATTTAAGTCAACTTTTATAGGCTTAGGTACTCTAAGGTATCTAAGATTATATTGAGTGACATTAAAAGTACCATCTGTAATAAGTTCATGTCTTTTTCCTGTTCTATTAGTTATAAACTCATAACCATTGGAAGCTGTAGTAGTTTGAGAATTATATCCAGTATTAGCTCTAGTGTAAGACACTCTCCATACTATACCTTCTGAGCCATTAAAGTAAGGCTTTTTAAAAGGATTGGTTTTACTTCTATTGAAGTCATTATGAGAAATTACAAATACTGGTAAATCTGCATTTTGATTAGTAACACAGTCTTGAAGATTAATAATACATCTTTCCCAGACTGTGTACATAAAATCTAAAGGTAACTCAGCAAAAGTACCATTAGGCAAATTTTCAGTATTTGTAGTAAAAGCAGAAATAGATGCAGAGGCTAACAAAGGCGACAGCCCCTGCATTCTAATTTCTGTTTCTTCTAAACCCTCCTTTTTGAGATTCAATATTGAAGATATTCTAGTATGAACAAAATGATTCTGGGCATTAGTTAATATAATATTAGCTTGGCCTTCCTGAATACCAGGAGCACCAGCAGAGTTAAGTTTTTCATACTCAACTAAAACTAATTGCCACATTTCATTTGCTGTCATTACAATACAGAGTTAGCTACTTGATATTCTAGTTTTTTGCGGAACTCTACTTTTTCAGCATTGTTAATCAAGGAAATAACATCACCTAATCCACCTAAAGGCTCATCTCCCATTGAGGAGTATTTGTTGCCTACTTTCTTAAGAGCACCTGCTCTAACAGCTTTAAAGATGAGAATCTTATCTTCTCTATTTTCATCTTTAATGTTTTCTAAGAAAAGCTTGGGATTAGTTTCTGCTACTTCATATACTAGATTAAACAGTACTTCAGTAGAAGCAGTTTTGGAAAGAACATTGTTTGGGTCTTTAACAATAAGGAACTCCATCAGAGCATCTCTATTGTCTTTCATTTTATTAAACTCTTCAATAGCCTTAAGACGAAGATTAATTTCTTCTTTCTTACGGTCTACAGATACTTTTTCATCAACTAAAGCAAACCAGTAACTAGGTTTAGAATTTCTCTCTTCCCAAGAAGGAGCAATATACCTGTCATTAGTTTTAAGGACTCTCCATTCAATGTTTTGCCAAACATTTGACAAATCTAAGGTAGTACCCTCTTTAGATAGCTTAACTGAAAAAGGCTTTTTTCCTTTGTTGTTAGGTCCTTCTGAAACCCAACCAGACCAAAAGTTTTTAGTTTCTTTAGTAAAAGACAGGTCATAACCTGTAATTCTATTAAAGAACTCTAACTCAGTCATAGGTTCATCAGGGAATTGTGGAGTAATTACTTTTTGAATATTATCAAAAATAGGTAAAAACTCTCCAGTAGTTTTGTCTCTTTTTAATTCTAGAGACCTAGACATTCCTTCGATAATAAAACCTTCAGGAAGTTGTTCCACTTGTTGATTAACAAATGTTCTTGTTTCTACAGGTACTACACGTACAGTACGCTGTCTTAGAAAATCCTTATTTGGATATTCACTCTTTTTTTCTGTAGTTCTGGGCATAGCAATTTATTTAAGTTAAGTATGCTTGCAAAAGTGGGGATTTCTCCCCACTTAAGCAAACAAACAACAGATTAGATGTTATAAGGCATCCACACAAGTTTAGTTGGGTCTTCAACAACACAACCAGTCCATTCCATACCATGTACTTCATAAGCATCTACAGGGCTAGTAGTCATAGCAGAACCTGCATTTACTTTGCTAGTATATGGAGAGAAGGGGTCACGCATACCAGGAATATATTTAAATACTCCATTTTCAAGACCTTTAACAGTAAGACGATGAATACCAGGGTCACCCAAGAACTCACCATTAGCCATTTTATGTCCACCACGGATTAACATGTGACGAGAAGCATTAAGACCATATCCAGATGGATGTTTTTCTTTGTAACGCTCTACATCATCAAAGAAAGGTCTGTGCTTAACCATAATGTTAACACCATTGTAAGACTTAAACTGGGTGTAAACACCTTGATAAGTCAAACCTTGGCTTCCCATGTCTCCATTTTTCTGTACTCTTTCAGTAACAAAGTTAGGAGTATATTGAGTAGAACGGTTTTCAATCCATTCAGAAATGTCTCTCTTACCATAAGCACCAGTCTCAATAACTACATAGTACTCATCTTGCATTTTGTAAGCCAAGCCCATTTCAATGGTCATGTCTACAATTTTATCAAGGTTAAGAGTAGAATAAGGGTGAATATTGGTGTTAGCAATTTGCTTGAACATACCAGCAAAAGTCTGAATAGTACAACCATTGCGGTCATCAATACCATAATAAATCTCATTCTGAGTGTAGTTCTTATGAGAGAACAAGAAAGCTCTAGCTTGTTGCTTCTTAAATTGGTAAAGAGCTACCATATCATAGAAGTTAACAAAAGCACCAGTGTAAGGCTTAGGATTCTTAGGGTCAGTGGGGTCAGGGAATCCAAAAGCAAGAGGTACGTTTTTACCTTCAGCAATCATGTTACCATCTACTTTGTACATCATACGTTGTAGGGCAGCACGAGCTTTAAGTTCCATAAAGGTAGTAAAGTGGGCTTGAGTACCACTCATAGAACGCTCACCAGATTGGAAGTTAGTTTCCTTAGACCAACGAGTGCCAATGCTCAATTCACTAGAAGGAACAGAACGATTAGAAGGGTCGTCAGTAATAAGCACTACTTCATACTTCCAACGATTAGGAGCTTCTTCTTCTACACTCTTAATTTGAATGTAGTAATCATCAGGATTGTGTCCTACAATTACATCATTAATATCGAAGAAACGCTCTCCAAAAACCATAAACCAACGGCCTTGGTTAATACCTACAGAAGCAGGTTTAGAGCCAGTGGTGTCATACCAGTCAAGAAGCTGGACAGTTTTATTGTTGTTACCAGCTACTCTCCAATGATAAAACTTATTTTCAGTGTCGAGAACCTTAGTAGGGAACTCGTTCATAAAGTTTACATAATCATCAGAAGGTAGAGTTTGGAAAATTCTACGATACATATCAGAAGCCAATTGAGGCTCAATCATACCTAGTTCTCCCAAGTGGGGAACTTTAAGAGGTCCATTAAATGTTTTAGGACCATACCTTGCGACTAGCGGAAATAATTCAGTCATTGTTTTAGTGTTTAATTATTGGTTTTAATCTTGAGAACTTGCGTATTTTTTAGAAAGGGCTGCCCATTTTTTAAGGTGGTCTTCTTTTTCTTCATCAAACTCAATGGAATCTGAAGAACTATAACCACTTGTTTTTCTCCTAATGTTATCATTTTGAACTGCTTTTTCCAGTTGCTTAATTGCTTCATTTTTTCCTAAACTGGAAATAGCTGAAAAATCAGGAACAAAATCTTTTTTACGGGCATCATATTTGAAAAGACCCATAGTATGATACAATCTAAGTAAGGCATCAAACTTATTAGGGTCTACTTCTCTGGTAGCTAGAATAGGATTAACTTTTTTACCATCTTGAGTTTGTACTAAAGAATACTCCTTCATCCAGTTATCCTTCATTTTTTTAGTAAGCTTAATTCCTCCAATTTCTTCAGTAGAATTAAGGTACTCTTGAAGCTCTTCAGCTTGCCTAGCATAAAACTCTCTAGTTTGCTGCTCTTGGTGAGCAAGCTTTTGTTTTTCGTAGGCTTCTGCCTTTTGCAAGAGTTCATTAAACTCAGGAATAATTTCTAAAGCATCATCTACTAAGCTTCCTACCTCTTCTTTTTTATCTACTTCTTTCTTAATTCTTTCTTCAGAAAAAGCAGTAGTATGTCTTAGGTATTCAGCGTATAGGTTTTTAGCTTTGTTAGGGTCTTCAATAAGAGCATCCTCTGTAATATTTTCAGAAAGCTTATAGCCTTTTATAATAGAAGAAGCTGCTTCTTCAGACAAGCCACTTTCCATTAGGTCTACAAACTTCTGTTGTAGAGGAGTTAGGTTATTTTGGATATAATCTTCAGCTAACTGCTCTGCATTTTTAGTAGCGTAAGTATCAAGGTACTCTAGGAAAGCTTCTGGAGTATCTTCAAACTCCTCTTCATTAAAGTCTTCAAAACCTCCTGTTTTTTCTTGCATAGCTTTAATAATAGCTGCATATTTTTTAGCAGAAGATTTGGAAGAACTATCAGAGGTTTCTTTAGTTTTTTCTGTTGATGGTTCTTTAGATTCAGTTGAAGAACTGTTCTCATCTGTAGAACTATCTAAATCAGTAATAGGTACTAAACCACTTTTATCTCCTTCAGCGTCATTAGAAGGAGTATCAGTAGTTTTGTTATTATCATCAGCGTTACTATCAGTATTAGTAGGTTCAGTACTACTACTGTTTTCAGCTTCCGATAAGCTCATTAGAGGTTGTTCCTCTACTTGCAAAGAATTTAAAAAATCTAGTGCCATAATCTAAGTTGTTGTTTTATACTACGAAATTATATAAAAGTTACATTTTTAAGTGCTACTTGTTTCTATTGTGTGGGAAGTATATAGCAATTATATATAACTTATATACGGTTATGATAGGTTTTCAAGTTTATATAGTGTAGACTGAATTAAAGTTTTTACTTCATCTATTTGATTTAGTAGGGCTGAATCTGTAAAAATCTTTTTATTCTCATCTATATATTTGAGAAGTTCTTGCAGGTGATTTATAGGGTTTTGATTAGAAGATGCAGGAATTTGCAGTTTAATAAGTCCATATAAACCTTGGTAAGCTTCTACAAATGAATCTATAAAATCTAAAAGAGAATCATAATAAGAGTTTAAAGCTTTGTGTTCTGCATAGCTAGTTGTAGCTAAGTGAGCTAAATGAGTGATATCTCTAGATTGAAATAACTTAGCTATAAAATCCTCTGGTGAAGTTTTAGAGAACTTTACATTTTGCAATTCTTTTATAATATCTTCCATTGTAATTATTTTTTAGAAGGTTTCTTTTCTCCAGCTACAGGATTTTTAAGTTTCATTTTTTCTACTTCTTTTGCAGTATCAGATTTTAGTTTCTCAATGCGTTCTTGAGTTCTAAGTTTTTCCTTTTCTACATTTATTTTTTCTCTTTCTATAGCTGCTTTAGTAGAAAGTTCTAATTTCTTATCTGCTTCTTTAGCAGATATTTCTCTATCCTTCTGATACAGTTTTTCTAGTTCTATAGGGTCAGGAATACCATCATTATCTAAATCCATGTTTTCCTTTCTACTATATGTCTGTATGGTAGCTATTTGAAGTCTTGTTGCATTTTCAGAATCTATCTTATATTTTTCAAGTTCTAGCTTTTGTCTTTCTATAGCTAATTTTTCCATCTGTAGCTGAGTCTCAGCTTGAACTTCTTCTTTCTTAGCTGCTAATGCTCTTTCTTCACTTTGCTGCTGCATTTGTTGCATTTCCTCTCTTCTGCGTTTTAGAGTTCTAGCAGCATCTTGAACACTTTCTGTTTTAACTAAGTTAATTAAGTCTGCTGCATCAGCAGTACCAGCAGCAATAGCTTGTTGGAAATTAGATTCTAACATTTGCAGTAATCTTGCATCTTCAGAAGACCTAGATACTTGTAAGTCAAAGTCAGCCAAAAGTATTGCTGAAATTTCCTCATCTGTAATAACTTCTTTAGAGAAGTCATCCATTAAGTAAGCTAATCTCTTAGGATTTTTTCTTAGAATACTAATTCCTATGTCTAGTATTCTTCTAAGACATCTTTCTTTAAAGAACTCGTTTTTAGCAAACCATCTCTCTGTAGTTAAAGCAGATTGGCTTACAGACCTTTCTACATTTCCTACTAATTCTGTAGAACTAATAGCTCCTTGCCTTTGTTGAGTTACTCCAGATACTATGTCCATAGTCTGAACAATATTATCCAGTACATTATTAAGTACTTGTATAGGACCACTTTGATTAGCAGACAGTCTATTAGGAGTAATAGTATTAAATGTGCCAGCAGACTGCATACCTTTAGGAGTCATTACATCTGCTGTAGGGTCCATAGGCATAAATGCAGTAGAAGTTACATAGTTCAAAAACTCATGTAAAGTCATATTATCTGGTATCATACTAGTTGGAAACTGTACAATATCAGGTAGCATTAGGTTAACTAGTATCTGTCTTTTATAGTCAAATATGTTGTACAAATAGTCATAAGGCTTTATAATATCCATTAAAGACTGTGCTCTAGAGGAATTTGTATTATAAAACTGAATTACTACAGGAGGTGGCTGTCTTGAAATATTGTCTAGAGAATTAGATAAATAAGGTATAGGTTGGGCTTTAAGATATATATTAGCTCCAATTTTATAACCTCTCCACCATTCATTAATCCATTCTGTTTTGTGGATTTCTTCTCCTATTGATTCATCAGGCTTATACTTTTGATGCTCATACCTTAAGTTTTCTATTCCGTTTTCATCAATACTCTTAATAACCAATACTTTCCTTTTAGACCTCCAAATGCAATGCATCAGTCTAATGTTACCTCTTGCATCAAAGTAACTTGAAAACATAGGTAAGTCTAAATCTCCTAGAGGCATTACTTCTTGAACTCTAGCAGTAGCAGAATCTGTAGGAATAGCTAATTCTCCTACATGACCATACATAGGATACGTAAAATAAGGCTGAGGCCCTGAGTTATAACCTCTGTAATCTTCTAACTCTTTAATCTGTGCAGGAGTTAATTCATCATGGAATAAATCTACTAAAGAAGATATAGTATGATAAGTTACTTCTACTAAAGCTTCCAAACCACTTTCATCAGTGGCATGCCCATTCATAATGGTAAATATTCTAGTAGGGTCTCCTTTTCTTATAGAAATTTCTCCTCCTAATTCTTCTATAAAACAGTATTGCTCGGCTGCAATTAAAGCATCTTCAAAAGCTGCATCAAATACTCTGTCTTTGACATTGTAGTACTTATAAAGGTACTTAAGTAATTTATTAGCTCCTCTTTCTGCAATATCAAAGAAGGAAGAATTTGTGTACTCTTCTAACTCTTTTAATCTTCTTTCTGCTTGTTGAGGGTCATAATTAGGATTTTGAATCTGTTCTACAAAAAAGTTAATGTATTCTTTAGTCTTAAGCTCTTCTACCTCTCTAATACCCTCTTGGTCTACAGAACTTCTAATAACTCTAAAGTCGAATTTTCTTTTTATATGCTCACCTACTAATAAGTCAATTTTAGAGTTACCAATACCTTTATGTTCCATTCTAGCTGGAAAAGTTCCTAACCCTAAACCATAAGGGTCAACAACTTTTTCAACATCATTCATATTTAAAATCCCTCTCTTAAGGTTATAGTTAGTAACCTTATTGTAATAAGAATTCTTAATTTGTCTATTTTCAAAGAGGACTAATCCTTCAAAAGCATCTATATTATCTTTCTGCCATTTAGCTTTAGCTTTCTCTGAATCAGAAACCATCTGACTAGGAGCTACAAATACTCTATTATACATATTATTCTATTTCAGTTTGAGGAGTGAAATGCTTCATCCAAATATCTTGGTTATCTCTTTTTTGTTTAAACTTATCAAAATAAGACCCAGTTTTCTTTTTTAACGGAGATTCTTGGATAGATAAACGATTAAACTCTTGCAAAGTTACATCATACCAAGCTACCATTAACATAGCAGACACTCTGTCAAAGTTAGCCCTAGGATTAGGATTCCATGCAATTAGCTCTTTTAATAAACCTACTGACCTAATAGTACTTAGCATCAATTCTTCAGATTCTTCAGATATAGTTTCTGTTAACCATGCCTTAAGGTATTCTAATCCCCTTTCTTTAACAGCTTTAGACATAATAATACCTTTAGAGCTGTTTGTATTAGGTCTCCAAGTATTTCTATCTCTTAAGTTATAAGGAGTGTCGGCTAACAAATGCAAGGCTTTTTTCTTTTCAAAATGGGAATATAAACCTGTAATGTTAGCTTCATACATAGCTGTAGCTTCATAATAAATTATAAGCTTTCTACATATTTCGTAAAATCTTTCTGTACTTTCAGGTCTTCCTGAATACTCAGCTACAATTCTTCTAGTTAGTCTATCAAATATAAATATTGAACCTATAGATTCAGAAGAAGCAGAATCATATCTATAAGGGTCAATACCTGCAATATATCTACCTACATTAATTTCTCCAGCATCTCCCAGTCTAGGAGTTTCATAGATTTCTATTAGACCTTCTTCTGCTTTTTGTACAGGATATTCTCTATAAGGAGAACCATTTTGTACATCTACCCATTTTAAAGAACCTTCTTCAAAACTAAGATGTCCTACACTATGTTTGTCTAATTCTATGGAGTCATCCATTTTAGACAGTACAAGTTTTAGTTCAGTAATAGGAAAAAAGAAAGAATGGCTTTGTAAGAAAGCTTCTTTAGGAGATAAAGGATACTGAGTTACAGAGTCAATCTTAGCTTGCTGGTCTGCTCCTTGTTCTGCTCTTTTTCTTAAATCTAAAATAGACTGTCTGGCTATATCCTCTAAAGAATTACCAAAGTCATCTATCATTGGTTTCCCTTTCCATTCAGGATGTTCCTTATTAATATCTTTGTAAGTACCAAACCTCATCCTAGTAGCTGGAATAAAGAATCCACATTGAGTTCCTTTAGAATCTTCATCCCATATATTATCAAATGCTAGGAAGTTGTACTTATCAGGATTAAAAAACATTTCTGCAAACTCCTGAGTACCACCTTCCATATCACCTCCAGTATTGTGAGTAACTATATTGTTAGCAATATAAGTATGTGTAGTACCTGCGGTAAGGTTATATATGTCTTTTTCCCCTATATATTCTACAGATTTTACTATTTCAAATTTAATACCTTCTACATCAGTTAATTCAAGATACCTTTTATCTTTATCCGATTTCTTAACAAAAACCTTTTTAGTAAAATCTCCTTCAATTTCCTTCCTATTAAAAATAGTGTTTAATCTTTCTTTCTTATAGCCTACTAATAGATTAATGTTTTTAGCTATGTTAAACACACTAGTTATATCAGAGATATGCAAATTATAGTAAGGATTCACATCTTTAATCCTTTTTTTAGCCTTAGAAGGATTTACTTTTTGAATAGAGCCATGCACTCCTAATTTAACAAATAAGTATTTAATATCCTCTATTAAATCTTTAGAAATAGATGAAATAGTTACTGCAACAGTTTTACTTTTAGTAACTCTTACACATCCATCTGTATCTATAATTCCTGCTAAAAGCTCACAAACATCTTTTTTGGAAGCTCTAAATATCTGTTTAGGAAGCCTTTTAGCTTTTTTAGTTTGTCCATATATTCCTAAAGTTCTAAGCTCTTCGCATATACCTTTAATCCTTAATTCCTTATATACCTTATTGTTTTTAGTTAAATAAGATTTTTCAACAACAGTATCAAAGTTAGATTCTGTGTAGTTTAAAATTTCTTTATCACAATTAGAAAGTACAGGAGTTTTATCAAAACCATAGGAACCATCGCCTATTAACATTCCTACTAATCTAGGCTGCCATATAGGTTCATTATTAAATGTGCTTACAGCATTAATAATAGCTACATGGTCTCCTTTTTTAATGTCTTTTGTTTCTTTGAATTCAACCTTTTTGTATCTATTTATAACCTCTCTTTTACCTTTTATAGTTTCTCTTTGAATATAAGAATGTCTATTTTTTGACCATAAAATAGGGTGGTCCTCACTACATTCTAAAACATTATTAGTATGTGTAGTTATTCTATAACAGGGCTTCTTATTAGGAGGATTAAAATGGGTAATTTCTTCAGCAGAAGCTTTTTGGTTGTTTAACCCCATTATCCCATCTTCTTTTTTTAAGTCTTCTATATTTTTTAAATCTCCTGTAGAGGTCCAAACTTTAGTTCCAGCACAAACACATCCTTGGACAATAGGAACACCAATCAAATCATCTCCATCTTTCCAGCAAGGTTCAGATATATTGTAAGATTGCAGTAAGCCTGGCCATTTACCTGCTTCTTCAAATAAGAAGAGGTTACTAGATTTACCAATAGCTGCAAATGGATTATCTTTAAAAGTAAAAGAGTGTATTTCAGAATTATATCCTGCCCAAGCTACAACACCATCTACTGTCTTTTTATACCTAGCTTTTACAAAATCTTTGGTATTAGGATTTCTTTCTTTTCCCCACTCTGTATGTAAGTCTAAAAAGTTAAGGTCATCTAAAGACATCCTCATTGTATTCTCAGATAACTGCGATTGGTAAGCTCCTATAATACATTTAGCATTTCTATAAAAGCTAAATTCATGTGCAATAATAGCAGCAGATTTGTATGAAAATCCAATACGTCTAGGCTTAACTAAAGCAATACCTTTTTGTTCTTTTCTAGCTTTTTCTACAAAAGTAAAATACTCTAAGTCTACATCAGTAAACAAAGGAAACCCACTACTTTTTCTTCCAGTATTAGGGTTCTTTAATTCAATTTGAGTGTAGTTTAAATAAAAGTAATAAGACCCTGGTATATATAAACCACCATGTGTAAACCCTTCTTTACATTTTCTAGTTTCTTCTTCCCAAAACTCATCAAATTGGTATGTACCAAAAGGATACTTGGTATAAGTACCATGTTCTGTAAAGTAATGAGCAGCTTCTTGAAAATATTTAGGTGCTACACTAATCTTCATACTTCCTAGTTCTTTTCTCTCCAGACCTCTTACTAGAATTAGTAGCTTTTTCTTTGTTTACAGCATCTTCTAAAGTAGAAAGCTGTGATACTAATTTAGAAGTACTTTCGATAGTTTTTAAAATAGGAGTTAGAGATTTATTATCAATCTCTGTATCTGTTAGATATCTAGCTACATCATCTATCTTGCTCTTTACACTAGCTAAAAGCCTTTGTGTAGGAGTTTCAGACATTTCTAAAAACTTCTGCACAGCAGCTTTAAGCTCTTCAGTAGATTGTACTTTCCCTTTAAGCATGTCTTTAGAAACAAGCTCAATCCTTTTATGCTCAGGAAAATTACTATATGGGCTTCCTGAATCATAAATAAAGTATATGTAAGCAAATTGCTTAAAAGCCAACTCTTTAGTCTTGGAAGTATCTTTGTTCCATAAAGCTTCAAACTCTGGAATTAAAAGAATAGCTTCATCAAAAACTACATTATTATTGTTTAGGTTGAATATCTTCATCTTTCTTTAATTTATTAACTCTTAGCTTCTCAATCATCTTTTTGTTAGGATAAAAAGTCCCTAAGTCTTTTACATATACAGATTTATAAGACTCTATATCTTTTATATCTCCCTCTTCTATAACCTTAGAGATAAACCTAGGCACACTTTTAAATATATCTTCAGCCTGGCCTAAAGTAAGACCAAGCTCTTTAGCTTTTTCTTGTAGTATACGTTTAAGTATTACATCCATGATTCTAAAGGCGGTTCTTCATTAAAATACTTATCAAAATCACTTCTAGGGTCAAAAGGTTCAGATTCTACTTCATCTAAATCATCTATAGGAGAAGCATCTTCTACAGTAGGGGAAGAAGTATTTGAATTATCTTCCACTTCAATAGGTTGTACAGAGTCATTAACTTGAGCAGTCGGTTCATCATTTGTAGGCTTAGTATCCTCTTGAGGTGTTTCAGTTTGTAAACTAGAGTTAAATTGTACTTGTAAGGATTGCTCTGGATAAATGATAAACCTTTCATTTATAGAATTATTTTCAATTACATTTTTCTTACGAAGTTTATTTAGATAGGTTTCCAATTTATGTGTAGAAACATCGAACTCCTTCTTAATCTTTGACTTAATTGTAGTAGAAAATAGTAAATCCATCCTTACATCAGCTTCTTTAATAGTCTTGTATTTATCATTGTAATAAATCAAGTAAGACAGTATCTCTAATTCAGCTTGAGTAAGTTGACTCTTACCTAAAGTCCAGTTAATAGAAGCAAGCCACACTTGAAAAAGTTGGATTCTCTCTTGAACAGGTATATTAAAATTCTTAACCATAGTTATTTTGTTTTTTCTATCCCAAAGGTAGCGTTCTTAAATATACGAATTTGGTTTGACAAATAATGCCTTATTTCTCCTCCATTGCATAACGCTACACACCATACATCATTTTCAAATGTACCTCCATCTCTCACATATATAGCATATCCCTCTAATCCATCAATAGTGACTACTGGAATAGGCTGTTTAAATTCTAGCATAATACTTATTCCAAATGAACATTATACCCATCTAATGTGCCTAAAAACTCCTCTTTTATCCTTTCATAGATAACTAACTCATCTTCAGGTAAGTCTTCATATTTTATCCTCTTACGAAGATGTTGATAAAAATCCCATATAGCAGCATAAGCATTGCCACCATTTGTAGCTTGCTTAAACTCTACCTCTTCTTCAGGTAATTTAAACTTTAATATAGCTTCCATAACATTATCTGTTTTGTTTCATTTCTTTACGCTTCTCCTCTAGTTTTAAGCATTCAGAAGTTTCAATCCATGTGCAGCCTTTTAAACATGGAGCACCATTAGCAGCACATAGTAGGTTAGCATCATATTTCTCATCTAAACCTTCAGGTTTAGGAGACTCTCCATTCATATTAGTAAAACTCTTTCCCATTGTATTTAGTTTTATTGTATCCTGCTTCTAGTGCAGCATCTAAAGTTTGTTTGTGGTTAAAATCAGTTATTCTAGATAACCTTAAAACTCTAAGTTCCTTTTTAAGGAATTCTAAAGTTTTTTCTAGAGCTTCTATACGCTCTTCTAATTCCTTTTCTTTATTTCCCATAAAATCCTTTTATTACTGGTGTAGCTTGCTTCTTTAATCTAGAAAGTTCTTCAAAACTATGATTTACTATCAAGTTCCCTAAAGTAGAATGATTTATAATACACCTATTCTTGTATATCCTACCTTTATCATTATAGGCTTCCTTAAAAGCTATTATATCTGTAGGAAGTACCTCCATCTTAGTAACAAAACCTATCCTTATAGGTTTACTTTTAACGTCAACAGGTACACCATCCTCATTATAGACAGGTTCTTCCTGATAAAGAAACTCTAAACATTTAAGAATCATAAAAGCCAAAATTAAGAGTTACAATATGCACCTTATGGGTATTTGAATACTGTAAAGCAACTTCAAACCACATGTGGCTATACCTTAAACTACTTTTTTGAATAGCTTTAAGCAAAGCTTGATAATAGTTTAAAGCTTTAGTTAACTCTACAAATTCAAATACCCTTGGTTGCATCTATCTTAGGATATACATTTATCTCTAAAAACCATCCAGCTTTAGTAGAAAGAATAAGTTCAGTATAGTAATACTGCTCTTTTTTACTGTCTAAAACAAAATTAATCCTGTCCTTAACAGCTAAGAGACGTTCTAAATCATCTCCAAAAAAGAGAGTATTAAGCTGATTTATTCTGTTCACCGTTAACTAGAATTTCCCTGAGAAGACTCCAAGCATGCTGCTCATTAGAAGCTTCTACAGTGTGGTCTTGTTCTCTAGGGTCTTTTGGGTCTCCTACAAGTCCTTCATACTTAAACTCATACTTACCTTGAGCTTCTTTAGTAGGCTCTTCTACAGTATTTAGTTTATGCTTCCTAGTAATAGGATGAAAAATATAAAGGGCTTTTTCCTCAATATTGATAATAGCCTCATCATGTACTAAATAGTAATTCTGAATCTCATCTAGAATTTCCTCTTCATAAATTTCACCCATAGATTCTTTAAACTGTTCAATAATAACATTATTAACAAATCTAAGATTAGCTAATTCATTGTAGACTTCCATTAGTCGTCTACTCATACCTTCAGCTAAAGAATCAATTTTGTGGTGTAATGCTTGTGCTTTTGTCTGTTCCATATTAAAAATTTGATTAATGTTTAAGCAAATCTATAAATAAATTCTGGTATATAGAATAAAAGAAGATGGTATTGCAGTATATAGGTAGCTAAGTTTCTAAAAATATGTTAAAAATGAAACAAATGTCATTTGTGGGACGTATTAAAGCCATAGCTTGCAGCTATTTTAGTTTAATACTACGCTCCATTGCATTACCTCGTTACACTTAGGGGAAGGTGTATTATTAAAGAGGAAACCCCTTTCTTGAGTTTATTGTAGTTACCCCCCTATACTTAAGTTTGTATGAGTACCCCCCACTACCCCTGGGGGTTTTTTAGTACCCCCCGTACTATAAAATTTTTTGGTGTATGTAAATGGGTTCCTATCAAAAAACATCCCCCCTACCTAGTGTTGTACTAAAACTATAAAGTTATGTTAAAAGTTAATTTTAACAGCAGCAGTCAAGAG
>Ga0180437_10005397_pt1 | contig 17519 bp, 15 predicted proteins | sample SS_ome_4_FD_132410 | JGI IMG/M metagenome (GOLD analysis project Ga0180437, IMG submission 132410) | Hypersaline lake sediment archaeal communities from the Salton Sea, California, USA - SS_3_D_1 metaG | ecosystem: Environmental > Aquatic > Non-marine Saline and Alkaline > Hypersaline >... | reverse complement strand
CTGTGCCTGGCGATGGGGGCCCGGATATACAAGCTCGGCTTCGGCCACCATGGAGGCAACCACCCGGTCAAGGACGTACGAACCGGCGAGGTGAAGATAACGTCACAGAACCACAACTACGCTGCCGACAGGGGGTCGATCGAAGAACAGGGCGGAGAGGTAACGCATGTGAACCTCTATGACGGTACGGTCGAAGGCATGTTGCACGATGAGCTCGACCTCTTCGGCATACAGTACCATCCCGAGGCGTGCCCTGGCCCCAACGACTCTCACTATCTGTTTGAGAGATTCCTGGCGTCAATGAGAGAGAATGCCGAGACGTGAAGACATAAACAAGGTCCTCATCATAGGTTCGGGACCGATAGTGATCGGTCAGGCCTGTGAGTTCGACTACGCAGGCACCCAGGCCTGCAGAGCCCTCCGGTCCGAAGGTTACGAGGTCGTGCTGGTTAATTCGAACCCCGCGACCATTATGACTGATCCGGAGACGGCTGGGAGGACATACATAGAGCCTCTGAGTGTCGAGATGTGTGAGGCGATCATCCTCAGGGAGAAACCGGACGCCGTCCTCTCAACTCTGGGCGGTCAGACCGGGCTGAATATCTCCTACGCACTCGCGGAATCAGGATTTCTCAAGGAGGAAGGGGTCGAGCTGCTCGGCGCCGATCTGGATGTAATCAGGAAAGCAGAGGACCGGGAGGAGTTCAGGACGGCGATGGAGCGGATAGGTCTGAGCACGCCGAGAAGCGTGCAGGTGAGACAGCTGGAGGAAGCTCTGACGAGGGTCCGGGATTTCGATTTCCCGCTGATTATCAGGCCCTGTTTTACGCTGGGCGGTATCGGCAGCAGTGTGGTGGAAGACCCCGCGCGCTTTCCATCCGCCATAGCCTCCGCTCTCGAGGCGAGCCCAGCCCACTCCGCGCTCATGGAAGAGTTCCTGCTGGGATGGCGGGAGTATGAGCTAGAAGTGATGAGAGACAGAAACGACAACTCGATAGTCGTATGCTCGATCGAGAACTTCGACCCCATGGGGGTTCACACGGGTGACTCCATCACCGTTGCGCCCCAGCAGACTCTCCCGGACAAGGACTATCAACGGATGAGGGATGCCGCCTTGGCTGTGCTGAGGGAGATCGGTGTCGATACGGGAGGCTCGAACGTGCAATTCGCATACAATCCGCTGGATGGGAGAATGCTCGTCATCGAGATGAACCCCCGAGTCTCGCGATCATCCGCTCTGGCATCAAAGGCAACAGGATTCCCGATAGCGAAGATCGCAGCGAAACTCGCGGTCGGATACACGCTGGATGAAATACCCAACGATATCACCGGTACTACGCCTGCCTCATTCGAACCGGCGTTGGATTACTGTGTCGTCAAGCTGCCCAGATGGGCAAGCGAGAAATTTCCCCAGGCCGACGCAACCCTCAACTCCCAGATGAAATCCGTGGGCGAGGTGATGGCTGTCGGTCGAACCTTCAAGGAGGCTTTTCAGAAAGCAGTTGCCTCGCTGGAGGAGCCGAAGGCGGTCACCTGGTGGATGTCGGGGAACGGAACCTCCCTCGACGATGTATCCAGGTGGCTGCGGACCCCTAACCCCAGGCGGTGTCTCTTCATGAGAGATGCGTTGAGGCTCGGGATGAGTGTCGACGAGATACACGGACTGAGCAGGGTCGACCCATGGTTCATCACGAGGTTGGCTGAAATAGTCGACCTGGAAAACCTCCTCAGGAGCAAGGGCTTCCTCGAGCCTGAGCTTGTGCAGGAGGCGAAGCGGCAGGGTTTCGCCGATTCGGAGATAGGCCACCTGTGCGGGAGAAGCGAGGGTGAGGTGAGGGAGTTCAGGAAGAGCCGGGCGATTCTGCCTGTAATGAAATCGGTTGACACATGCGCAGCGGAATTTGAGGCGCGCACACCCTATTTCTACTCTACATATGAGTCGGAGGACGAATTCTCGACAATGAAGAACGGTGGGGTGGTGATAATAGGCAGCGGCCCCAACAGGATTGGACAGGGGATTGAGTTTGACTACTGCTGCGTTCACGCCTCACTTGCACTGCGAGAAGAAGGCTATGAGTCCATAATGATAAACTCAAACCCGGAGACCGTGTCAACTGACTATGATATCTCGAGCAGGCTCTACTTTGAGCCGCTGAGCTTGGAGCATGTTCTGAACGTGATTGAGAAAGAGGAACCGCTGGGGGTCATAGTTCAGTTCGGCGGTCAAACCGCTTTGAAACTAGCCGGTAGTCTATCCCGTTCAGGGGTGAGAATCCTTGGTACGAGTTCTGACGACATCGACAGAGCAGAGAACAGGAAGAGGTTCAGGCGCGTGATAGACTCCCTGGGTTTGACCCAGCCCAGAAGTGAAACTACGACGAGCACAGGGCGGGCAAGGGCGATAGCGAGCGAACTCGGATACCCGGTGATAGTGAGACCCTCGTATGTTTTGGGCGGTCGTGCAATGGTCATAGTCTATGATGAAGCGAGCCTGAGTGAAGTTGTCGAAGAAGGTCTTGAAGAGTGTCCGGGCATGCCGGTTTTGGTCGAGAAGTTCCTGGAGGAAGCTCTGGAGGTGGATGTCGACGGACTGAGCGACGGAGAGGAAGTCTTCGCAAGCGCTGTGATGGAGCACATAGAAGAAGCCGGAGTCCACTCAGGTGATTCGTCGTGTGTGATACCGCCGTACTCTCTTGGCGAGGATGCAGTACGGGAGATCACGAGGCAGAGCACGTTGCTGGCGAAAGCTCTGAACGTGAAGGGGCTCTTCAACGTGCAGCTCGCGGTCAGGGGTGACAAGGTCTATGTGCTGGAGATGAATCCGAGGGCTTCACGGACCGTGCCGTTCGTCTCAAAAGCGATTGGTGTACCGCTGGCAAAGATAGCAACGAAGCTGATGATGGGGCGTCGGCTGGGAGAATTCAGCCTCGTGGGTGTCGGCGAACCCAGTCATGTGAGCGTCAAGAAACCTGTCTTCCCGTTCGCGCGGTTCTCTGGTGTGGACACTGTCCTGGGTCCCGAAATGCGGTCGACCGGAGAGGTGATGGGTATCGACTCGACCTTCGGGAGGGCTTTCGCAAAGGCTCAATTGGCGTCGGACGGTAAGCTTCCCCGGTCCGGCACCGCCTTCATAAGTGTCAACGACAGGGACAAGAGAGCGATAATATCTCTGGCCAAGAGACTCGAGAGTCAGGGCTTCAGGATACTGGCAACCAGGGGCACCGCGAGAACCCTCATGATGTCCGGGCTCTCGGTCACCAGTGTCTTCAAGGTGAACGAAGGCAGCCCTCATATCGCGGAGCTGATCTCCGACGGTCTAGTGGACATGGTCATCAACACACCACTGGGCAGGAAGTCTCGTTTTGATGAGCCCGCTATAAGGAAGTCGGCACTGCGAGCGAACATCCCATGCGTGACAGCGATATCTAGCGCTTCCGCTTTGGTAACGGCCATTGAGGAGGCGAGAAAAGACTGGATTTCGGTCTGTTCGGTGCAGGAGTATCATTCCCGCCAGGGTACAGGGCACTCTACGGGCTCAGGGGTGAATCCCAACCTTTGAACCCTCGGGCGAAAGACGCCTGTCGCTGGCACTTAAGTCCAAGACAAAATGGAACTTAGTCCTACCAGCAAACTCACTCCCTCGAAAGGCCCAGCCCTCAGAAATGTAAAAAGTTGATGCCTGACCCCCGGAAAAGTGCATTTCAACCCTAACAAGCTTGACGAGTGGAGGGTCGCGTGCTAATATCTCGTTTCCCTTGTCGGCAACCAATAGTGTGGGATCGCAAGGGAGGAACGTTCTACTTCAAAGATGGGAACCATTTCAAGGTTTCTATCGAAAACGATAAACTGACGGCTCTCTACCTGGTTGGGGTCGAGAGACTGTCTGTGCGGGTGGCTGACCCGCAGCAGAAAGGAGGAGGTTGTGGCAACGTTGAAGGAGAAGCTGGCGGAGAAGATCCCAGCTTGGCGTGAACGAGCCGGGAAGCTGGTCAATAAGCACGGTGACAGGGCAATCTCTGGAGTCACCATTCAGCAGGCATACGGTGGGATGAGAGGTGTGAAGGGCCTGGTCTGCGACACGTCGCTCGTCGATCCACAGAAAGGTCTTATCATCAGAGGCATACCGCTCAAGGACCTGGTTCACAAGATGCCCGAGGAGATCTTCTACCTGCTCTGCACCGGCGAATTGCCGGACAAAGCCGGTCTCAAGTCTCTTCAGGACGAGATGAGTGCCAAGGCAAAGGTTCCGGGTTACGTGTTCAAGGTTCTGGACGCAATGCCGGAGGATTCGCATCCCATGGTTCTCTTGGACACTGGCATCCTGTGCATGGAGAGGGAATCGGTCTTCAAGAAGAAGTACGACGAGGGTGTTGCGAAGGGAGAGTATTGGGAGTCGACGCTTGATGATTCCATAACTCTCATGGCAAGGCTTCCCGCAGTGGCGGCCTACGTATACAGACGCCGTTTCAAGAAGGGCGGCCCGATAGACCCGGACCCCAAACTTGACTGGGGGGCGAACTACGCCCACATGCTGGGCGTCAGCGACGACCCGGAGTTCGCCAATTTCATGCGTCTCTACCTTGTTCTTCACTGCGACCACGAAGGCGGGAACGTGAGCGCTTTCACATGCAGGACCGTAAACTCAGCCCTTTCGGATCTCTACTACGCGCTTTCCGCCGGGCTGAACGGCCTGGCCGGACCGCTCCACGGACTTGCCAATCAGGAATGTCTGGGGTTCGTGCTCGGCATCCTCGAGAAGCACGGGAACAAAGTCCCCAGCGATGACCAGCTGAAGAAGTTCGTATGGGATACTCTGAATTCCGGAAGGGTGATACCCGGATACGGCCATGCCGTTCTTCGCGCGACCGATCCACGTTTTTCGGCGTTTCTCGATTTCGGCAAGCGTGTCTGCCCTGAGGATCCAGCGTTCAAGGTCGTCGAAAGACTCTTCACTCTGGTGCCGGACATTCTGATGGAGCACGGGAAGGCCAAGAATCCGTGGCCGAACGTGGACGCCGGCTCCGGCTCACTTCTGTATCACTTTGGGATGAAGGAGTTCCCTTACTACACGGTCCCGTTCGGGGTATCCCGAGCCATGGGGCTGTGTTCGCAGGCAGTGGAGGCCAGGGCCATGATGACACCTATTACTCGGCCCAAATCGGTTGTGACCGATTGGATAGAAAAGGAAGTGGGCATGTAGGGTCGTACCAACCGGCAATCCTGCGCAGCGTCCGTGAGGGCGCTGCGCTTTTTTTCTGGTTGCGTAGTGGGAGTCCATGTTACCCTTGATATGGAATTCCTTGTTTAGCACTAACAAAGAGGAGACTGATGCATAGATCCCTACTCTTGGCCGCGTGTCTTACACTGCTCCCCGTTGTCGCCCCGGCGGCAGACAGTGAGATTAGAGTCGGTGTCATCCTTCCTGTGACTGGCCCGATGGCTAAGTTCGGAGAGATGGAAGTCAACGCGATGAGGATGGCTTGCGATGAGATCAACCTGACCGGCGGCATCAACGGTCTTGAAATGAAGCTCTTGATTGAGGACGGCGCAGGCAAACCAGAGGTTGCGAGGGCGGCCGCTGAGAAACTGATAACGAGAGACAGAGTACCAGTGCTGGGGGGCGGCTACAGTAGTTCATGTACGTTCGCCATCGCTGGTGTGGCCCAGAGGTTCAGGATACCTTTCGTTATCGGGACTGGCTCCGCGGACAAGATCACCCAGCAGGGCTGGGAATACGTCTACAGGATAGGTCCACCCGTGTCTGAGTACCCAAGGGGGATGCTCGATTTCTGGGAAAGCGTCGTACACCCCAAATCAGTGGCCATATGTTACGAGAACACTCTTTTTGGCACCTCCGGAGCCGGGGACATCAAAGAATACTGCGCGCGCAGAAAGATAGAAATCACAGACTACGTATCCTATGAAGCGGGAGCTGTCGACTTCAAGCCCATGCTGGTCAAGATCAAGGCACACGAACCTGACGTGGTGTACATGATTTCCTATATAATGGATGCGTCCCTGCTGATGAGGCAGTCCAAGGAACTGAACCTGAGCCCCAAGCTGTTCTGCGGAGGCGCAGCAGGCTTCACAATGCCTGAATTCATCGAGAACGCAAAGGCAGCCTCTGAGTTGGTGGCGTCTGTCACTCTCTGGTCACCCAATGTGGACTATCCTGGTGCAAAGGAGTTCGACTTGAAGTACTCGAATCAGTTCAAGACCCGGCCGGACTACCACGCTGTCGAGGCATACGCCGACCTCTACTGCATAGCGGATGGGCTCAGAAGAGCTAGTTCCTACACTCCGGAAGATATCAGGGCTTCTCTTGATACAACTGATCTGGTAACGCCATTCGGTCGGGTGAAGTTTGAGACCTACGGTAAGTTTAGGAATCAGAACAGAATACCCACACTCGTAGTGCAGGTGATTGACGGAAAGTTCGAGACCATATGGCCCAAGGACATTGCCTCCGCCGAACCTGTCTATCCAGTGAAACCGTGGGATAAGAGAGATTGATCTTAGGGCAGACCCTCATATCAGGGTTGCTCATCGGGGGGCTCTACGCTCTGATAGGTGTGGGTATGAGCCTCATCATGGGCGTGATGCGGGTGATAAACCTGGCCCATGGGGAACTGCTAATGGTTGGGATGTATGTGACCTACTGGGCCTACTCCACTCTCCACATTGATCCCTACATCTCGCTTCTCATTTCCATGCCTGCGCTGTTCCTCGTGGGACTGGCTATCCAAAGAGGACTGATAAGCCGGATCCTGTACAGAGAGACAATCCTCCCCGAGAACCAGGTCATTCTCACTGTCGGCATCGCCATGATTCTTGCCAACTCGGCCAGACTCGTTTTCGGCTCCGACTACAAGTCTGTCCACACCGCCTATTCTTCGAAGACCTTCTTCCTGGGGAGTGTTTCAGTCAGCGTCCCACTTGTCGCGGCGTTCTGCATCTCCGTTGGCATAACCGGCGCCATCTATCTATTGCTGACCAAGACTGATCTCGGGAGGTCCATAAGGGCGGTTGCGCAGGACAGAGAGGCGGCTGTGCTGATGGGCATAGATCCACGGAAGATGTACGCAATAACATTCGGGCTTGGTGCCGCGCTGGCTGGCGCCGCGGGCTCACTACTTATGCCGGTGTATTACCTTTTCCCGGATATAGGTGGCGGTTTCACGCTGAAGGCATTTATCATTACAGCGCTGGGGGGTATGGGGAGCTCGGTGGGAGCGATACTGGGAGGCCTGACCCTGGGGATGGCCGAGTCTCTCGGCGCCACTTACATATCTACCGGATACAAAGACGCCGTAGGGTTTGTCATCTTCGTGGCGGTGCTGGTCTTTCTTCCTCAGGGTTTCAAGAGACTTGTGAAGATATGAGTAGGAAGGACATATATCTCGCTGTTGGTGTTTTTGCGGTCGCTTTCCTCGTCCCTGTGTTCCTGAAGGACAGCTACTTCAGGCACGTCCTCATAATGGTCTTCCTGTGGACAGTGCTCGGAGTCGCGTGGAATCTTCTTGCCGGATATACAGGGCAGGTCTCATTCGGGCATGCCTCGTTTTTCGGAGTGGGCGCCTATGCCTCGGGGCTACTCTTCAGCCACCTGGGCCTGTCACCCTGGTGGGGCATGGCTGCTGGGGGTCTGGTTGCCGTTGTCTTCGCCGTACCCATGGGGCTTGTCTGCTTCAGGTTAAGGGGTCCCTATTTCGCCCTCTCAATGCTCGCCCTGTCAGAGGTGCTGAGATTGGTGGCGACGAACTGGGTTGGTTTCACCAATGGCATGGTTGGCATACTCGTCATTCCAACTTTCAGGAGCAAAGTACCCTATTACTATATTGTAGGGGTCATGGCGCTGGTCTCCGTGGTAGTCGTCATCCGTATTGCTGGATCTAAGCTGGGCTACTGGTTCCTTGCGATTCGCGAGGATCAGGACGCTGCGGAAGCGATGGGGATACCTACGACCAAGTTCAAGCTGTTTTCCTTGTGCATATCAGCATTCTTCACCGGCGTCGCCGGCAGTTTCTACTTGAACTACATGGGGTTCATAGACCCTTCAATAGTCTTCTCTCTACCTGATATATCCATCATGGTGATACTCGTCGCGATCATCGGTGGCGTGGGTACAGTGTGGGGTCCAGCATTGGGTGCTGTGGTCATAGTAGTGCTGTCTGAAATAGTCAGGAACACGATCGGTGAGGCACACCTTCTCGTGATGGGACTGCTTGTGGTGGCGATCATAATGTTTCTACCAAGGGGAGTGGGCGGATGGAGGTTCTTGAGGCAAAGGGCATAACCAAGAACTTCGGCGGCCTTGCCGCGGTCAGAGATCTTGACTTCTCTGTGACCAGAGGCGAGATACTAGGGGTGATAGGGCCCAACGGTGCGGGGAAGACGACCGTTTTCAATCTGATTACCAGAGTCTACCCTCTGACTGCCGGCCAGATATTCTTCAGGGGTAAGAGGATCTCAGAGGGGCTTTCAACCCATCGAGTCATTGAGTTGGGTATTGGACGCACCTTTCAGAAGACCAGGCCGCTTGCGAGGCTGAGTGTGCTCGACAACGTGATGACGTCCGCATTCCTCCGTACTAACTCGCGTGAGTGCGCCGAAGAGGAGGCTCTCCGGGTACTGGAGTTCACGAATTTCGTGGACAGGAAGGATCTCCTGGCATCCAGCCTGAATGTAGCGGCACGGAAGAGGCTCGAGATAGCCCGAGCTCTGGCTACCAAGCCCGAACTTCTCCTTCTGGATGAAGTTGCTGCGGGATTAAACCCCAGGGAGGTCCAGGAAGTAACCGAGCTCATATCGAGGATAAGGGACAGTGGCGTGACCGTCATGGCAATTGAGCATGTTATGAAATTCATTATGTCCGTCTCTGACCGGATCCTCGTCATGCATCATGGCGCGAAGATAGCCTGCGGCACACCCCGTGAAGTGGCCAGTTCACCTCAGGTGATAGATGCATACCTCGGAGAGGATTATGCTGAAGGTTGACAGGATAGATGTCTGCTACGGGGACCTTCAGGTCCTCTGGAGCGTCTCGATCGAGGTGAAGGAGGGGGAAGTCGTCTCTCTCGTCGGCTCGAACGGTGCTGGCAAGTCCACTCTATTGAGGGCTGTCTCCGGTCTTGTGAGACCTCGGAGCGGAGCCGTCAGGTTCCGTGGTGAGGACGTGTCCGGAATTCAGGCACACAGGGTTGTGGACCTTGGGTTGGTTCATATTCCTGAAGGGAGAAGACTTTTCCCTGAATTGACCACGCTTGAGAACCTGGTACTTGGGTCACTTCGACCAGAGGCAAAGGCAAAGAGGGAGGAAAGCCTGGCCTGGGTATTCGAGCTTCTACCTAGGCTCAAGGAGCGGAAGGGACAGCTTGCGGGAACGCTGAGCGGTGGAGAGCAGCAGATGCTTGCCATCGCCAGAGGGCTCATGTCTAAGCCCCGTCTGCTTATGCTCGACGAGCCCTCTCTGGGATTGGCCCCTCTATTGGTAAACCAGGTCTTCAGCGTTGTGGAGAAACTAAGGCAGGAAGGCATCACTGTGCTGATCGTTGAACAGAACGTGCGCCAGAGCCTTGAGGTGTGCGACAGGGGCTACGTCCTGGAGAACGGAAGGGTCGTCTTGGCGGGTGATGATCTTCTGCAGGATGACAGGGTGCGCGAAGCATATCTGGGACTCTGAACCTACCATTCATCCGGCCCCCTGTGCCACCCGGGATTCCGGGATTATCAAGCTTGTGGATAAGGGACCATTCAACGTTCCATGTTTAAGTTGAACGAGCGCGAACAGTCTCGCGCTCGCATCACCTGTGCTTGGTATCTCGGGCCGGATTATGTTACTTCAGATAGAGCAGGATCCTGGAATAGACGGCTCCTGCAGATTCATACCTGCACACGTAGGCGCCAGCGGCAACATCTGTGCCCTGGTTGTCCGTACCTTGCCAGCGGGCAGCGTGGCTGCCGGTAGCCGGGACATCATCCACCAGAGTCCTGACCAATCTCCCTGCCAGGTCGTGAACTGTTATCATCACGCGGCTGAATCCGTCGCCGAAGTAGGTGATGGTGACGCCTTCGCGGAATGGGTTAGGCCCGAGTTCGAAAATGCTTTCCACCCTTGTTGGATTCAGATCTTCCTCAACGCCTACACCCATGACCACGTTCACGTACGCCTGCGGGAAGGGAGTATCGATCCAGGCGCCGGCGAAGTTCTTGTAGTGTGCCCTGGAAGTCGGCAGCTGCTCCACAGGGAGCTGTCCGGTGTCGGACGCAGTGACCCTGAAACTAACCTGCCACATGTCGCCTGAGCCAAGCTCACCCACGGACCAAGCTACTGTCTCCCCGATCGTAGAGTCCGGTCCTATGGAGAATGAGCCGGGCACGTAGTTCAGCCTCGAGTCGATGAGTTCACTGACTGTCATCTCCCGGGCTGCAAGATAGGTTGGGACTCCCAGTATTCTGCGCAGGATCTCTTCGTACTTCGTGGGATTGGGATAGGACCAGTAGTTGAGACTGTCCGGGTCGCTCACGACAATCCTCAGTATCGCGTCCTCCACGGGATTGCCTATTCCCAGCGCATAGATGAGTGTTCCCGTCGTCTTCGCATTGTGTGCGGCCACGATGGGATTGGCGCCTCTGTTGGAGGAACCGTCCGACAGCAGCAGTACTACGCGGAGATTGCCCGCTCTGTGCCTCGGGCCTGTCAGTTCCTGTTGGGCAAGGTTTATCGCATCTCCCATGGCAGTCCCGCCATTGGCCGTCAGACCATCGATGAGAAGTATCAGAGCTTCGTGATTCCTGCTCAGCGGGCTGACCAGGACTGCGCTGTCGCTGAACGCTACGAGCCCCGACTGAGCAAAGAAAAACACTCCGAGACCTCGACAGATGAAAGTAGCAGCGTTCTTGGCGTCCACCATAGGAGCGCCTGCCATGCTACCCGACACATCGATTGCGAAGATGAGATCTATGTCAACCGGTGGGATGGTGTCTCCAATGCCTTCGACGAGAAGCGTAACCTCGGCCTCGTCCGGCATTCCGGTGCCGGCGAGGAATATCTCGCTGGGCCAAACGTCAATGTCTGTTTGTACTTCTGGCAGGCTCTGTGAGATCGCCGCTGCCGGGATTACAAGAAGGCTCAACAGAAGGACAAAATATCTCATTTTCAGCCTCCACTTGCAGGGCATGCTGAAGTCGCCTGCACACTAACAATAATATATCCACAAGCTCGGGTATGGCAAGTCCTTTTTGCCTGATCTCCCTGGAAACGTTCCGCGCCGGCGCACCGGAACCACTCGACGCATGGTCAGGGCGGCTGGTGGGTTGACACAAGGACCCGCGTCTGCTACGTTAGGGTCAAATGGATGAAGTGACCTACACCCCGATAGGGATCGTCCATTCCCCTTTCAAAGAGCCCAGAGGAGTTCCGATTCAACCCTCTGACCGGAGGAGAGTAACGGGAAGGGTCGAGGTGCTTCCAGAGTATTCTGCCGCGCTTAGCGATCTTGACGGGTTCAGCCACATAATCCTCATTTTCCACATGCATCTTGTTTCAGGCTATGAGCTGCAGGTTGTGCCCTTTCTTGATGATGTGAAGCGAGGATTGTTCTCGACCCGAGCTCCGCGGAGGCCCAACCCTGTTGGACTATCCGTGGTCAAGCTCGAAAGAGTGGAATCCTGCACCCTACATGTGTCCAATCTCGACATTGTTGATGGTACGCCGCTTCTCGACATAAAACCCCATGTGCCGCATTTCGAGAGGACGGAGAACATTCGGATAGGGTGGCTGACGGGGAAGGCGCATCTTGCAGACGACACTCGGGCCGATGACCGCTTCAGCCGGTAGCAGGCCGGACTCGACTCCTTGCGGCTGGCTTTCTCGCTCTGGGATGACGAATTGAGAGGTATAGAGCTGTCGACTACTGCTGTGTGGGCAGAAGATTGGGCGCGGAAGGGCATAGCTTTCTGAGAGCACAATTCGCGCATCTGGGTCTCTGCGCCTTACATATCCGCCTTCCATGCCATATAAGGAGGTTACTGATCAGGACCCAATTCTTCCTGGGGATTATTCCCATCAGGTCCTTCTCTATCTTATTGGGGTCCTTGTTCACGCTGAGACCCAGCCTCTGGCTGAGACGTTTCACGTGGGTGTCTACGGCAATACCCTCCACTATCCCATAGGCATTCTGAAGCACTATGTTGGCGGTCTTCCTCGCGACCCCGGGAAGCGTGAGCAGCTCCTGCATCGTTCTCGGGACTTCACTATTGTATTCAGCTATCAGAACAGCGGCGGCGGACTTTATGCTCTTGGATTTGTTTCTGAAGAAGCCTGTCTGCCGTATCTCTCTCTGGAGCGCGGGAAGAGTCGAGTTAGCATAGTCGGAAACCGTCCTGTACTTCTTGAACAGAGTCCTGGTAACCTCATTCACCTTGGCATCGGTACACTGCGCCGACAGGATCGTGGATACAAGCATCTGTAGGGGGTCTCTGTATTCGAGTGCCGTCTTTGCGCCCGGATACTCCTGAGAGAGTATCTTTGAGATTCTGGTGGCTCTTCGCCGCAGCTTGGGATCCGGCTTGGGTCTCGCTGCTTCTCGTTTCGTCCTGCGCGTCGTTGGCATACTCAGTTCCCGTCTTTGCTCGAAGATTGGCTACTCGCGGCGCTGGAGGACGCCCGTTTTCTGGAGCTCATGGATGTAGCCGGTAACCGACATGGCCGCGACGGTTGCTTCGCCGGTGGCTATCGTGATTTGCCGGAATCTCTTGGAGCGTACATCACCAGCCGCCCAGAAACCGGGCACCGACGCCTGCATGGCGGAGTCGGTTATGATGTACCCCTGATCATCTAGCTTCAGGATGTCCTTGGCGAAATCCGTGTGGGAAAGGAAGCCCGCGTAGATGAAGACCCCGGAAGTGGGGACTTCAATATCTTCACCGGTCTCACGGTTCCTTGCCGTGATTGACTCCACGACTTCCGTGCCGTTGACCGATGTCAGCATGTGGTTGAGAAGAAAAATGGCATTCTCGCTTTGACCAAGTCTCTTCTGGAGTATCTTCTCTCCAGTCATGTAGGGGAGGAACTCAACGAATGTGACCGATTTCGCGTGTTTCAGAAGATACTCACCCTCCTGGAGTCCTGAGTTGCCGCACCCCACCACTACCACGTCTCTGCTCCTATAGAGAGGACCGTCGCAAGTCGCGCAATACGAGACACCCTTTCCCGTGAATTCCTCTTCCCCGGGGACGTTGAGCTTCTTGGGAATGCTGCCCGATGCCACGATCACGGCGTAGCCATTCAATCGTTCCTTGTCGGTATTCACCGTTATGGTGTTGTTCTCGCGGCTCATCTTTTTGACTTCTTTGAACTCGCGTATATTGGTGCCGAACTTCTGCGCCTGTGTCTTGAACCTATCCATCAACTCCATGCCGTTGATACCGTCAGGGAAACCCGGGTAGTTCTCGAGCAGATCAGTGGTAGCAGCCAGACCGCCGCAGATGGCCTTCTCCAGCAGAACGGTATCCAAACCGTCCCGGGATGTGTATATGGCGGCAGTGAGTCCTGCAGGGCCGCCACCTATTATGATGACGTCGTGTATGTCCGCTTTCATTTCCAGGCTCGAGTCTCGCAGGTGAGCTACTCTACCATAACTCCGCGGGGATTGCAAATCTCAAATCCCGTGAAGGAAACGCCTGCGAGCTTGGGGCAGAACGGCGGCCCTAAGCCAGAACCTCAGTGCAGGGGGGGACGCCGATATCGGGTGACTCGAGTTGGACTAGACCAATGAGTGGGCATGGAGAGTCGCCGCTTACGGGGTCTCTTCACCCGCCATGGGTTGGTCCCGGCGTATGGGACCGAAAGGACTCCTCAATCCACTCGAGTGCGCCGTCTATCCTCCTCCAGGTTGCGAGGGCACCATGGGCGTATACGATGGCTTCGTTCTCGTCACCCCAGCCGTAGTAGTCCGGCAGCGTGCCGGGGAGTTCTCTTCTGCCTGAAATGTACTCGGGCACAAAGAGGTTGGCCTGAAAGGCTTCCTTCAGGTAGGCGCCACTCCGGATTCCTGCCCCGAATCTCACGTAGCCCCAGAGAGCACGGCTATAGAGCCACGCGGCAGTCTGATCGCCCCTGTACTCTACTATGAGTTCTTTGACTTCGCGATGAAGCCCCTCCTCGAGCAGGCAGTTCATTAGCGAGTACCGAATCCCCTGACTGTCGCCCGAATCGAGCCGGAGCAGCTCTTTGTAGTGTATAATCGCCCGCCTGTGATCGCCGTTCTGCCAGAGGGCCTCAGCCAGCTTGGTCCGCGCCCTCATGTACGGGTGGGCCTCGACGATGTCCCAGAACTCGCCCAGATTCTCTCTGAATACCTCGTGACCCAAGGCGCGCTCGCCCGCCCTGACGGCAAGCTCGTACATCTGGATCGCCTCCGCCGGTGTCTTGGAAGTCTCTTCGGCCAGGATGACGTAGGCGTCCGCGCATTCCTCACAGATCTGGAGGGCCTTGACAGCTAGCTCGGCTCTCTCCAGTCCGCTGGTCTCCCAAGCCTTGTAGACAAGTTCCTGGGCGCGCTCGAGAGGTGTGGCTCCCGCAGCGTCTCTGGCTTCGCCATCTTCGCGTCCATCGCCAAGGTCTGACGCGGTTTCCTCCCGTGTTTTGCCAGCGTCATCGCCTATGATCTGTTCGATGTCTCGCAGTATCCTCTCTAGAGCCTGATGACGGGCGGAAAGGCTCATCTCCAGATCGCTCTTTTCCTCGGAGACGTCCTTCACTTCGTGCTCCCTGTTCTCTCTTTCCATCATTTCGGTCCCATATGCGTCGAGATCGGGTGACGAGCGCCCATGGTCGTGGGTGAAATCCGCATTGCGCCCCCCAAAGGATTGGGTTCCGTCTCTGACTCTACATCCAAAATGTGCCGCTGTCAAGCTCCCCGAGATTTCGGTGGTGTCCTAATTTAAAAAGAAAGGAGCAACCAGTGGGAAAACCTGCCGGGAGACATTTCTTACAATTAGGTCTTGCCAATGGTGCCAGGCATCAACTTTTCAACTTTCAACCAATACGGCGACGAGGGTCCCAGCATGTTCAGCGTCATGTTAGAGAAGTCTGACGCCGCTTGGCGGATCACCAACAAGCTCCCGCAATCTGCAAATGATATTGTCAGAGCGCTCTTGCATAGTAGACCTGATTGTCGAGATCCGGTATCTGGAATCCTTGCAGGGGTGCGAATCCGAGCTTGCTGAGTAGGCTCAGGGTTCTCTTGTTTCGACTGCTGGTATTCGTCCAGACAGTATGGAACCCAGTCGATTCCGCACCGCGCATGATTACCCCTAGCAGTCCTTGGGCCAAGCCCTGATGACGTGCCGCGGGGGTCACGTAGAGATCAGTCACATAAGCGACACCCAAGGGGATCGGCAGTCCGGGACCTTTCAGCCTGTCAGTGCGGCGGTTCTGGAGACCGGACCCGGCGGTCCTGCCGACGTAGCAGGCAAAGCCGACGATCTTACCATCCAGTTCCGCGACGAATGCCTTCTCTTCGTCGATCTGCCTGCCCAGACGGTCTGACCACTTATCGACGGCGGCGTGCAAATCTGGGTAGCCAGCCGCAACGTCTATCTCGGTCACTAGCCGCTTCCAGAGTTTGACGACAGTGTTCGAGTCTCTATGTGCGGCGGGGCGGATGGTGCTTTGTGGAGAAATCTCGTCCATCATATCAGCGTGCTGTCCCATCCAATTCGTCAGCTGAATCCCCATCCTATCACGCGAAGGGCGACCGGGCAAAATGTAAAAGTTTATGCCTGACCCCAAGGGCGCTAGGAGGGCTCGAGGCGGGTTCGCTGAAGGGCCCTGGGCAGAGTCAAGATGAGCCACTCGAGGGCGCCTTCAGTCTTGAGCCAGGTGTCGAGAGCCTCAGCGATGTAGGAGACTGCTTCTCGTTCGTCCCCGGGTTCCACACTCTCAGGCAGGATCCCGGGCATCTTCTTGAGACCAAGTAAGTAGGAGGGTATGTACGGGTTATTCCTGAACGCTTCCTCGAGATACCCATCAGCCTCTGGGCACGCACCCTCCTGACAGAAGGCCCACAGCGCGCGCGTGTAGAGCCACGAAGTCTCCTTGTCGTTCTCGAAGGCGTCAAACAGACTCCCGAGATCTTCCTTCAGGTCTTCGTGTAGCAACCAGTTGACAAGAAGGTAACGGATGCCCTGGTCATCAGAAGGATCGAGCCTGAGTAAATCGGCGCAATGACCTATTGCCTCCTGCCGGCACCCCAGAGACCAGAGGCATCGCGCGAGACCCGTTCGAGCGCGGATATAAGATTGAGCTCCTGGCGCGGAACCGAAACCGACCGGACCCTCGGCGATCACGCTCTTTCCAAGCGCGCGTTCCCCGGCTCTAACCCCTTCCTCATACAGATGCCTGGCTGCATCAAGGCTTCTGGCCGTTTCTTCAGCCAAAATGACGTATGCATCGGCGCAGTCTTGATGTACCTGAATAGCCCTGCGAGCCAGCTCAACGCGGCGGGCTCCAGAGGTTTCCCGCGCGGCTCTCACCATCTCTTCCGCGATCTCGAAGGGATCCCGCTGACCCGCTCGAGCGCTTTCCTCGACAAAGGGCTTCTGCTCGAGGACCAGACGGGTCTTGCCCGGAGTCTCATTCTCCGGTGAGCTTCTTGCTCTGTTTATCTTCTGGATGATCTCGCGCATGGACCCGAGGTCGCCCAGCGGGTGCGTGGAAGGTTTGGCTCCAGGCCTCTTGTCTTCGGAGTTGAGGTTGCCCATGTAGATCCCCGCAGAACACCTTCTGACGCTGTTCTTCAAGTCACAGGGGGCAATTTATAAATATAGCACTCTTCTCCCTTTCTTTTCAAGGTCTAAAGGAAGTTTTTTCGCCGCCGCCCTTGCTGTCTTCGCAGGGGAAAGAAGGTGTGATGCGCCCCGGTCGACCCGAGGGCAGGTGCTACACGGCAGACTCACCCCCGGGGGGGGTGAGTCTTCAGCGCCTGAGCTCCTCGAGGTCGCGGCGCATGGATTCGATGTCCTTCTGCTGTCTCTCGAGCGTCTCCTGCTGTCTCTGGACCACCCTGGTCAGGACCGCTACGATCTCCGTAGCCGAAATCCCCTTCCGGTCATCCGTAGCGACTAGGTCCGGGACATCCTCGGCTATGAAGCCGACCCGCTCTTCGTCGTCGAACCTGTATTTGTACGTCACAGGCCTCAACGCCTTGAAGGCATCGAGGGCTTCCTCCATATCGAGATCTGAGATATCTCTCTTGCACTCACGACTCGATCCATCAACCCAGTTCCCGCCATCACAATATGCGCCGCTTCCGCCCACGTCCAGGAGATGGGTAGGCGCCGTGTTCTGGATGCCCACATGTATGGAGGTGAATGAGTCGTGGAAGATCACCGCGCTCGGCGTGGAAGTGGTGAAGTCTCGGCCAAAGGCGAACGTATTCGCGGCCATGCTATCAATCCTCACCCTGTAGCCCGCGGCCACCGAGTAGTTGCTGGCCACAGTATCTGCGTACCCG
>Ga0180437_10005396_pt1 | contig 17520 bp, 18 predicted proteins | sample SS_ome_4_FD_132410 | JGI IMG/M metagenome (GOLD analysis project Ga0180437, IMG submission 132410) | Hypersaline lake sediment archaeal communities from the Salton Sea, California, USA - SS_3_D_1 metaG | ecosystem: Environmental > Aquatic > Non-marine Saline and Alkaline > Hypersaline >... | reverse complement strand
TCCCCGCCAAAACCCGGAGTAGGAGCGGCTTCTGGCCACGCTGAACCAAATATATAAGAAGGCCCGAAAGGTACAGCGCGAGTGCTACACCCCGAAGCGGCCCTTGACGCTCGACGAAGTACAGCATTCCGACACGGTACGCCGCTGTCTGCGTGTACACTACGGGATCCTACCAGACGAAGAGCAGATGCGGGTTATAGACTCACCGCATCGGTTCAAGGTTTGCGTGTGGGGCCGGCAACGTGGCAAGACCATGTCCGCATTGCTCTGGCTTATCAAGAGGGCACTGGAGATCCCGCAGTCCACGCATTGGTACGTCGCGCCAACGTACAAACAAGGGAAGCGCGCTGCGTGGGATAAGCTACTGAACATTTGCCCCGTCGGTATCCGCGCCGCCAAACCACATGGCTCCGAGCTGTCGGTCACGCTCATCAATGGCAGCAAGATATTCGTCGTGGGTGGCGACGACCCCGATAGCTTGCGTGGCCCGTCGCTACACTCCGTTGTCCTCGACGAGTACGGCACGATGCGGCAAACCGCATGGACGCAGGCGATCCGGCCCATGCTCTCCGCCACCAACGGACACGCGTTATTCATCGGCACCCCGAACGCACTGCGCGGCCCCCACCTGGAGCAGCTTTGGATGGAGGTCACGGCGGGGCAGAAGCCCGGGTGGCTCGGCTCGTTTCAAACCACATTGCAGGCCGCGTACATTACGCAGGAAGAAATCGACGACGCACGGGCCTCGCTTCGAGACTGGGAGTTCCGCCAAGAGTTCGAGGGGGAGTTCGTCGAGCTGGCCGGCCGCATTTGGCCCGAGTTCGTCGACGAGCTGTACGAGGACAACGACGAGGGCTGCCTCACCCCGTCGCCCGAGGGCGCACGACAGATCCCGGCACCGAAGGGATGGGACGTCGTGTGTGGCCTCGACTGGGGCCATGTGCACCCGTTCGCCGCCATCTGGATTGCGGTCGGCCCGTCGCAGCAGATCCAAGTCGTCGCCGAGTACGTCGACAAGGGTCACCGCATGGCTGAGCGCGCCAACGCCCTGACCGAGATCAGTAAGATGTACGGTGGCGTCGATAACGTACGGTTCGTCGGCGACCCGAGCCGCGCCAAGGAGATGGCGCAGGAATGGGCGTCCGAGGGGATCCACATTGAAGGCGCAGTCAACGACGTCGAACGAGGCATAGAACGCGTCGGCCGCTTGCTCGCGCACGGGTACCTGTACGTCCCGTCGTGCTGTATTCTACTTCGCCAGGGCATGCTGCATTACAGCTACGATCCGCGCTCTACGCGGGTTCGCGTACTAAAAGAGAACGATGACGAGTGTGACGCATTGAGGTACGCCTGCATGGCAGTACCACCGCCCGCGTTACTCTCAAGGCCAGAGGAGCGTGATGTTGATCGCGTTCCGTATTGGGAGGATGATCCGGTGTTCGTCGAAAACTGGGACGAGAATAGTTGGGAGTTACAATGGGACGTGTAGCCAAGAAGCCGGCAAAGAAGCCCGCGAAGAAGAAGGTCGTGCGGAAGAAAAGGGCGCAGCCAATAAAGAAACGGCCGCCCGACTACACGCCCGACATGGTCGAAGAGGATAACTGGAATAAGTTGTCGCCCATCGAGGCGGCGGTCCTCGAAGAGTTCGTCGAAGATCCTATCTTCGTCGGCCTATGCGCGGATCAGGAGGTCACCTCCGAAGCGTTGAAGTACGCGGCGGAAACCGAACGCTCCAGCCTCCGCGACATGATGGAGCGGGGCGTCCGTCCACCGAGGCGGCTCGTCAAACAATCGGAGCGCGAGACCGTCGCCGACCTCGGCCGCGACGACCGTGGCTGGGACAACCTCAGCAACCGGGGCTCCATTCTCAACTGGACCAACAGTAACCGCGAACGCGTCCTGAAGCAATGCTGCCACCTGTACTACCGCGACCCGATCGCCCGCAACGTCATCCGCATTCTAACCTACCTCACCGTCGGCAAAGGCATGCGGGTCACGTTCGAAGACGAGAAGGACCAGGAGCGCTGGGACCTGATCGCCGAGAACAACGACTGGGAGCGGCGTTACCGCGACATCATCGCGAACACATACCTGCTCGGCGAATGGTTTCAGCTTCGTTCGCCGCTCGTCGGCAACACATGTTGGGACGACACCAAGAAGGTGGACCGGCCGAACCGCGACAAGCTGGTGTCCAAGGTGTCGAAGATGGACGCCGACCAGATTACGCTGAACCATCTCACCCCGTTGGAGGTGCTCGACATTATCATGTCGCGGCGCAACCGCGAGATCATCAAGGCGTACAAGTTGCGTGACGACACGCGGCAGTCGATCGACGCGGCCGACAAGACCGGCGGCGGTAACGAGCGCGAGGGGTGGCCCGAAGCATTCTGGGCCACGGACGTAACGCATTTCAAAATCGACGACCTCGGCGTAGGCATGCGTGGGCGCCCGGTCCTCGAACCCGTGCTCCGCCTCATCTCACAGTACCGTCTCTACATCCTCGACCGGCTCATGATGATCGCCATCCGCACGCGCATTCCTTTGATCCGCAAGATGAGCAACGCCCCGAAAAAGAAACAGTCCGCCAAGACGGCCATGACAACCCAGAAGCTCCCGCGCCCGGGCACCGTGGCCATCGTCGACAAGGACGAGGTGTGGGAGTACCCTGGCGGCGTAGGCGACGGCGCCTCGGCCACATTGGAAGGCCGCTCCCTGCTGCTCCAGATTTCGGCCGGCGTCAACCTCCCGGAGTACATTGTCACGAGCGATGCGTCGAACAGCAACATGGCCTCGCTGCTCGCCGCGTCGGGCCCGGTCAAACCGATGATCGACGAGCGCCGACAGAGCTTCGCCAAGCAGTTCGCCGACCTCGCCGAGGAATGCGTCGGCGCCCGCCCGACCATCACGTTCCCCGACGTAGCGTCCGACAACCGGCTCCAGGAAGTACAGGCGCTGTCGATCATGCGCAAGGACAAGATCATCTCGGCTCGCACTTACGCCGAACGAATGGGCGAAGACTACGACGCCGAGCTGGAACGAATGCACCAAGAGCTGGACGACCAGATCGAGCTGGACATGCTGAACCCGGGCGACGACAGCGAAGGCTGGTCCGAGCCGACACAGCCGGCGGCGGCGGGAACCTTGGACGACGAGGAAGAGGAGGAGGAATAGCATGCCCGTTTGGAGCGCAGTGCACGGAGCCATGTACCTGTTCACCGAGGAGGACAAGTTCCCCGACCCCGGTCACCAGATCCTGTGGGATTGTGGCAACATGGAAGCCCCGGCCGACATACCGCAGGGCGAGCAGCGGCGCCTTACGTTTTCCCGGTTGCTCGACCGCGACCGGCGCCTGGACGACTACATGGCGCTCGCCCGTTCCGCGAAGCTCTTGCGCTTCGTGGTACACGAGGCGCGAGGGCACCGACTCGTGTTCACCTACCAGGTGAGCGACCCGCAGTTTGACATTACCGAAACCAAGAGCGACCAAGTGGCGCTGACCACGACGTTCGTTGTGCACTCCGTGACGGTCGAGCAAGGCTGCGATGGCGAAGAAGAAAAAAAAGCGTAGCGTCAACCAATCGCTGGCGGATACCATCCTCCAGCATAAGCATGCGCTCATCGCGGTCGAGGAGCGCGAGATGGCGGCCATGCGCCGCCACTTCAAACGCGCACTGAGCGACGTCCAATCCGAGATCGCACGGCTCGACATGAACACCGTCGCGACCTCGTGGTCGGCCAAACGCCGCGCCCGTTTGGAGCGGCAGCTCATCAATCTCGTCGACGCCGCCGCGCTGGCGTCGAGCAACGACCTCATGCGTACGCTGGAGGATTTGATCCCGGCCGAGAACCAGGCGTATACCGGGATCCTCAAAGACGCATTACCCGAGCCGCTCGACTTCGCTGTGCAGCTCGAACGGATCCCGATCGAGCAAGTACACGAGATGATCAACATGCCGCTCGGCGGCGACACGTTGAAGGGGCGGCTCAAGACGATGCGGGCCGGCGCAGGCGACGACGTCAAGTCGGCCCTGGAGACCGCGATGATGCTGGGCGAGTCGTCCCGTGACGCCGCCCGCCGCATTCGTCAACACGTGGTCGGCGGCACCATGTACAACGCACAGCGGATTGCGCGCACCGAGATACACCGCGCATCGACGATGGCCCAGATAAACGCCTACAGCAAACACTCCGACATTATTAAAGGGGTGGAGTTTACGTCGACGCTCGACGACCGCACGTGTCTCGAATGCGCCTCGCTCGACGGCCGCGTGTTCAAACCGCTGCCCGATGGTTCCCTCGACATCCCCGTGGACGCCGAGCCGCCCGTTCACCCCATGTGCCGTTGCACGCTCGTCCCCGTCACCAAGAGCTGGAAGGAGCTGGGGTTCACCAAGAACGACATGGCTGGGTTCCCTGGGCTCCGTGACCTTGACGGGGCAAAAGCCACTATGCCCCGGTACCCCGCGTGGTTCGCCAGGCAGTCGAAGGATGTCCAAGTGTCGATCCTCGGCCCTGGCCGTTGGGCCCTATGGAACACGGGCAAGTTGAGCTTCGGCTCTGCACGACAGGCATTACCGAAGCGGGTCAAACCTTTGAACCCGAAGAAGCTCGCCGACCTGCGTGGCCTCGGCAAGGGCCAGAAGCCGAAGAGGCAAGTAACGAAGGGCCCGAAGCCTACGTTCAAGAAATCCGAGATCCGACGCATGGTCCGGGACGAAGCTATCCGTGCGGGTTTGACACGCAAGCAGATGGCCATGCACTGGCGCGCCGTGCGTGCAGGCAAAACCACTTCCCTGTCGAAGCGCATTTTTCACTACCACTCGAACAAGCGCCAGGTGTCGATCTTCGAAGCGCTGGAGAAACGTAACAGATTTGTGGCGAGCGTCCGTAAGCGCTCCCGCGCATTGATCCGGGAGGCCGAACGGTACGGGGTGCCCGACAAGAAGCTGGCAGCGAAGCTGTTCAAAACTACGGTCGATCTCAGCTTCAAGTCGAAGCGGGCGAGCGCAGAGCTGACTAAGCTCGGCCCGACGGTCGAGAAGGAGGCGCGAGCAGGCCTCGCTAAGCTGGAAAACCTGTGGTTGAAGAATGGCGGGTATGGCCTCGTCGCACACCGCGACCCGTTGTCCCGTACCGCCATCGTACTCGGCCGAAGGAAAAGTTCATACGACATCCGTGGTAGCTATTTAGAGCGCCCCGCCGTCACGTGTCCTCGGGCGGCCCGCCCGGACAACTGGGATAATGCAACGGATCGGATCCAGATATCGCTAAGCGACATGGTCTGGCTCGCGCGCACAGACGACCCGGCGAAGGAGCTGGACTACTTGCGCACGTTCACACATGAGATGGGGCATGCCCTAGAACATTCGAGCAAAAGCACGTACCAGAAGGCAGCCACTTTTTACGACAAAAGGACTAAGGGCCAGCCGCTTGAGTCGCTGGCATCGGTAACCAAAAACCGTAACTACGCGTCTTGGGAGAAGACCCGCAAGGATAACTTTTTCAAAGCGTACGTCGGCAAAGACTACCATCACAAAGACTTCGAGGTGACCTCGATGGGGTTCGAATACATTCCGGGCCTAACGTCTACAGCGAAGGACTTCGACGAGAAGACTTATGCGCGAGAGTCTGCCGACTGGGTGTCGCATGACCCAGAGCACTTTAGCATGGTGCTCAACATGATCGTGGGTGGCTAGTGGCCAAGATAGTAGTAGGTAACCTCGTTGCCACATGGGAAGGCCTCGACCCTGAAGAGCCGGGCAAGGTAGCTGTTTCACTGCCGTTAGACCCGACCCCTACCGAGTACTTGCTCGACCAGGAAATACGCGCAGTGCTTGAGGACCCCGACGGAGTGTACCTCGCACATGGCGGCGCACAGCCCGTCCCGTCCAGGTCATGGTACGCGCTGTACTCTATCGTCGCCGACTTCTGTGCCACTAGCGACATTCCCTTCGAGTACTTCGGAGCCGCACCACCGCCTGGCGCTGCGGGCCCAGAGCCCGAAGAGGTCTATTAAGACGAGGACCCCGAGCGGATAAATCGGGATCAGCACCGACCGTTTATCCGCTCGGGGTCCTCGTCGTTTTTGCGTTCCGCAAGATTTGAGCAGCCATGCGTGCTATCCTTAGCATGTTGCAACATGTCAAGGAGGATCCGCTATGGCCGAAGCTGTTCCCGAAGAAACCCCCGATGCCACGCCTACTGCGCCCCCCGAGCGTAAAAAGGTAGGGCAGAACGTCACCGAAAACTACCGGGAGATGCAAGGGCTCGCGACCGAGCGCGCTCTCGTCCCCGTTGAAATCCACGCCGTGTGCGAGGCGTTTGTCATGCCCGACGACAAACCCCTACCGGCGCCCTACCTCAACGGTACGAAGGCGCAGGTCGCGATCATCCAAGCCGGTCTGTCGCTCAACGGCAACATGTACCGCTCCGAAATTCTGGCAGCATGTGCTCCGAAGTTCGAGGGCGCGAAGGTGTTCTACGATCACAAGGATGTGACGCGGTCGTTCAAGGACCTTGCCGGCGAGATTACCGGCGTCCGCATGGTAGGCGACCGTATGGTAGGAACCCTCGAAGTACTGGAGGCCGACCACTGGCTGCAAAGCGTTCTACGCGACAAGCCGCACCTGGTCGGCCTTTCGGTTTTTGTTTGGGCTTACAGCTCGAAGCAAGACGATGGCACCGAGCTGATAGAGAGTATCGAGCACGTACAGTCGGTTGACCTGGTGGACGATCCCGCAGCGGGCGGCGGGGTGCTCCGAGTAACCGAATGTGCGCATGATACCAATACACCGTCGGCCGAAGCGGAACGCGATGGGGCTTCGAAGGCGGACGCATTGACGAAGGAACAACCCGTCGCAAGCTCCGACAACCTTAGCAAGGAGGACGATGTGGAGCTGAAGGATCAAGTGGCAGCCCTCGAAAAGCAGGTTGCCGAACTCAAGACGGAGATCGCCGAGCGAGACACCAAGCTCGCCACCAAAGACAAGCGCATCTCCGAGCTGGAGCTGAAGGAGGCGAAGCAGGGCGACGCCATGAAGGACCTCACGAGCAGGCTCGAAAAGCTCACGAAGCAGGTCACCGAGGCGAAGCGCGCCGAGCTTCTGAACCAGTTCCTCGCGGACAAGAAGGTTCTTGGCACCGCGCTGGAGAAGGCAATCCGTCGCGACGCCAGCCATGTGGCTGAGCTGACCGTCGAAGCCCTCGACAAGATCCACGGCGAGTGGCAGGCTGTGGCCGAAGGCATGCGTGCCGAGGTACAGACCGGTCTCCCCCCGCAGGAAGCCAGCGACGCCGAGAAGAAGGTCGAGAAGAAAGAGGACGCGGTCGACGAGGAAACCGACGAGGACGGCGTGGCTTACGCAACCGGTCTCATCGACAATCTCATCGGCAGCATGGACGTCGAAGAAGACGCGAAGTAGGGAGGGATAGTACATGGCTCTGGATCGTGATTTCAAGGTACTCGTCGCCGGCCTGCGGATCCGCTTCACCAACAACCATGCCACCGACGCTCTCGAAGAGGGCGACGGTATTGTGCATTCGTCTGGCGTCGTAGCGAAGATCGCCGATAGCTGCACGACCGGTATCACCGGCGTGTGTGTCGCCGATGTCGCCAACGGCGACCAGGGCGAGTTGTTCGTGACCGGCGTGTTCCGCGTTTCCTGCGCGGCAAGTCAGAACTTCGAACAGTTCGGCGCGGTGTACGCTGCGTCGGCAAGTACGGTAGACACGGGTTCGCAGAACGATGTGACCATCGGTTACGTCTGCTCGAACGACCCCGCCGATGGCGCGTCTACCATCGAGTTCTTCCTGGTCTCGCATCTGTTCACCGCAACCACGCACGCTTAGTGCGTCTTACGCATTGAGAAAGGAGTGACAAACACATGTTGATCAAGAAGGCCAAGCTGGAAGATTGCAAGTCTCCCGGCGATATCACTCGCGGCGATCGTCCTACGCGGCGCGTCGGCGAGATGAAGGTCGACAAGAAGCGCGTCCGCGAGATGCAAAGGCTTCTCACCAGCGGTGCCGCAATGCCCCTCAAGCTCATGCGCGAGGCCATCGGCGAAGGTGCGTGGGACAGCCTCATGCTCGACGCCATGCACAAGCGTATGATCAAGGGCTGGAGCGCGGCCATGCAGGAACTGCATTGGGACAAGCTCGTCTCGCAGTTCGCTTCGCTGAGCGACTTCCGCACGCGGAACGTCATCCAGCGCGGAACGTTCACCACGCTGTCGGTCGTGCCCGAGGGTGGCGACTACCACGAGGTGGAGTTCACCGATGACCGAGCAACCTACACGCCCAAGAAGTACGGCGCGATCTTTGGTCTCAGCTACGAGGCCATGTCGAACGACGACCTGTCGGCGCTCGGCACGATCCCGCAGGACTTCGGTGGCGCGGCCGCTCGCACCATCGAGAAGTACATCCTGTACACGATCATCGATCAGAACATCACGGCGTACGACAGCAACAGCCTGTTCGATGACACGAACCACTCGAACGACCTCGGCTCGGGCTACGCCCTGAACCATGACAACCTGGAGGCCGGCATCGAGAAGATGATGGCTCAGACGGACATCGATGGTAACTACCTCAACGTCCGTCCGAAGTATCTCCTGGTCAGTCCTGGCCAGTACTACGATGCCATGCGTCTCGTCCGGTCGGCAGGCCGACCTGGCACGGGGAACAACGACATCAACGTACACCAGGGCGAGCTGATCGTCATCTCTTCGAGCTGGATCACCGACACCTACTGGTACCTCGTTGCGGACCCCGCAATGATGGAGACCATAGAGGCCGGGTTCCTGGGTGGCCGGCGCGAGCCGGAGATCTTCGAAGAGAGCGCCAACTCCGGGCACCAGTTCTCGAACGACGAGAAGCGATGGAAATGTCGCCTCGTCTTCGGCGCTGCTCCTGTGGACTGGCGCGGCTTCGTTCGCGGTTACGCGTAGAGTAGGAATTAGGGGCGGGCCGCCCTGCGGTGTATAACGTGGCGCGTCAACGGCTGTGACGGCCCGCCGCATTGGCGCCCGCCCCACTTCACAAGGAAGGAAAGGAAACGACATGGAAAAGCGACTGGCAAGGCTTGCCATCGTAATGTACATGTGCCTCCTGCCTGCTCTCGGTTTCGCCGGGGAGACGAACTATAACTGGCTCGACCTCACCCCGACCTCTAGCGACACGTACTCGCTGGAGGTGAACGATACCGCAGGCAGCGCGGTGCTCACCATCGACACGGCGGGAGATGTTCTCTTCGCCGAGACCGGTGGAAGTACGAGCAACTGCGACTTTGAGGTAGATGGCTACGCGTCGTTCGACGGCACTACCGAATTCGACGGTGCTATCGACATCGACGGGGCCATTAACATCGACGCCGCCTCCGCCATCACGTTCCAGGCTGGTGCGTACTTCACGGTCATGCGCGTGGGCACGGGTTCCACGCCGGACGTAAGCGCGACCACTGAAGCCGATGGCATGTTCGTCGAGGGCGACGCGGAGTTCGACGACACGGTACGCATTGATGGCGTACTGACCTGCGCGTCGGAAGACGTGGACTTCGACGAGACTGGCGGAAGCACTGGCGATCCCGACTTCAGCGTAGACGGTTACGCGAAGTTCAACGGCACTGTGGAACTGGCTTCCACTGTGACGTACGCGGCCACCAAGCGTTTGTGGTTCCCCGCGCAGATCTTTGGTCTGCCCGCCTCGGCCCCTGCTGCTCTCGACGAGGAGAGCGGGATCGAGACACTCAAGTTCGCCGACAGCTCGGCGGACGACCACGCATGGCTCCAGATTGTGTGGCCGAACGACTGTGACGAAAGCGCCGCAGCCAGCATGTACATCGTGTACGCGCTGGACTCGGACTGCACCGAAACCGAAGGCGAGTGGAACGGTCTCGCATCGGTGCTCGGCGACGGCACTACGCTCGCCGCTGCGGCAACGCAGATCACGACGGTGCATGACCTGCCGCAGGATGCGATCAAGCTCAACGTCACGACGGCGATGACGATCCCGGCGGCACAGATTGCGGACGACAGTGTTACTATCGTCGACCTGTACCACGATGTGTCTGACCCGTTCGGCGACGCCGCACAGCTCGTTGGTGTGTACATCGAGTATACGTCCGACACGCCGTAAGGGAGGAGGCGAACCTACATGGCTTGCCCCTCGAAGACCAGCAACGTCACCACCGCAACGGCGGTGAAGGCGATCCGTGGAACCGTGTGGACCGTCCTGTGCTACTCGACGGCCGACGCGGGCACCGTTACAATCAAGGACGGCGGTGCGGGTGGCACGACCATTGCTACCATCACCGTGCCGGCGGGCGCAGACCCGTTCGCCATGCCGTTCTTGGTCGGGCTCAAGTGTAGCACGTCGATCTACGTCGACGTGAGCAACTGCACCGCGCTCGTGCATTACTCGTAAGGAAGGGCGGCAGAGGTGGCGTACGACTTCACGACCGACGCAGGCCGTGTTCGCATGCTTATCGGCGACACCGATGACAGCAATAAGATCATGGCTGATGATGAAGTAACCGCCGCACTCGCCCTGTCAGGCGACGATGTGTTCACCGCCGCAGCAATTTGTTGTAGGGCCATCGCCGCCTCTGCCGCCAAGTCCGCTATCGCATGGTCTGCGATGGGCGAGTTCAAAGTAGACAAGAAACAGGTCCCGAAGTATTACCTGGAGCTGGCCGACAAATACGAAGACATGGCCGGCCTCACCGACACGACCGATTACTTCGTCGAGTGGCCGCAGCTCATCGACAAGGTCTCTGGCCGCGATGACAGCGACTACATCGACGACGACGACGAAGAGTACTACCAAAACCATTTTGAGGACGGCGATACGTAATGCCGAACGACAGCAACCTGGTTCCGACATTCCTCACGACGGACGAGCGCACGGGCATTCGGGCCGACGTGGACCAGTGCATGAGTGAGAGCAACGTCAACGCCGCGTCTGTCACATACCGCCGTAACACCGTCTCGGGCGGCGGCTCCGCCACGGTCAACCTCGCGACCGGCGCCGTCACCGACCCCTTCACGAGTAGTGTTATCACGGTCATGGTTGGCCACGCCAACGAACGCGACGCGAAGAATGCGGGCGTTGAGCTTGAGGCCACCGACCGTAAGTTCTTGATCGACCGGGCCGACCTCGGTGCTGACCCAGAAGCGGGCGACATCATTGTCTACAGCAGCACGACCTACGAGGTGGTGAAGGTCCTCTACAGCGTACCCGCACAGCTCGTCGTGGTCTACGCAACGGTGGCAGGTGGTGAGGCGTAGTGGCAAGGAAGCCCCCTCGCAAGGGCCAGATGAATGTGCGCCGTGGGATCACCGGCCAACCGCAGATCACAATGGAACTCGAACACAAAGAGTTCGACAAGTTCCTCGACAAGTTCATGCGGAAGCTCACCGGCGAGAAGCAGATCCTCGCATTGTATAAGATCGGCCTCGACGTCACCCGTCTGCTCATCCAGAAGACCCCCGTCGACACCGGCCGTGCGCGCGCTGGCTGGTACTTCGCCGCCAACCGTTTGGCCGCAGTCCTCGGCGGCGGCAGCGGTTACCGCGCGGGCTCTGACGAAGAGAAGGCCGGCATGGCGCAGGGCGCTATCAAGATGAACATGCGCGGCCTGCGGAAATCAATCGAAATTATCAACGCGGTGAAGTACATCATGATGCTGGAGTACGGGTGGTCGACGCAGGCCCCGTACGGCATGGTGCGTATCACCCTACAGATCATACGACGGCAGATGCCCGACATCATACTTAACGAGTTGTCGGCATTGTGGAACAAAGCGGGCGTCGGCAAGTGGTCGCATTGGCGCGCCAGCGTTAGCGGCCCCTCGTTCCGTGGCGGGAAGAGGAGTTAACGCATGGCCATCCAAGTAATGCAGCGGCTCCAGAACATCAAGTCGTCCGTGGAAAAATACCTGTATGACGGGCTCGTGACCGGCGACAGTTTGAAGGTCGCATTCCCGGGCGTGCCGTTCGAGTCCCGCGACCTGGCGTCCTGGTGCGAGGTTCAGTGGCTACCGGACGAAACGCTGTTCGCCTACCGCCAGGCCGATACCAGCAGCAACCATGGCCGCGAGGTCACGATCATACTCCAGGTCATGTGCTTCGCCCGGCGGTACAGTTCGGCTGGCGCCGTCGTGAACAAGTGGACCCTGATGGCCCTGCGCGACAAGGTGTCCGGCCGACTACCGATGGGCAAAGAGATCAACGTATACAACTACGCGGACGACGACGCGCTCACCGATACCCTGTTCATCGAGGATGTATCTGGCGAACGGGTGGAGGCCGACACGAGTAAGTCAAAAACGCTCGGCGCATTGGACGCCTACGCATTCACCGTCGTACTGCGTTATACCGCGCCCGAGGGCGCTACGGCATAAGGAGGTAAGCACGCATGGCTACCTATACCATGATGCACGGCCAGATCCGCCTGTATGATAGCACCGACGACATCCGCGCCGTAGCCAACGGGCATGTCGAGGTGTACGACGCGACTGGCCCCACATGGACCGACAAGACCACGGAGGCATTCTCGGCCGCGTCGTCGCTCACGGGGGACGTACTCGACGCCACCGCCGACTTCGTGTACGTCGGCCACACCGAACCGTTCGGCCGGATCAAGGTCGACGTGGACACGGCGGCCGTAGGCACCGGCTCGCTCACCGTCGAGTACTACAATGGGAGCTGGACGGCCATCCCGACCACGGTCACCGACGGCACCGATGACGGTACCGACACATTCGCACAGGACGGCGTGATCAGTTTCAAGATCCCGTCCGACTGGGCAAAGCAGGGCGATGCGGAATTGAATAGCGACAAGTACTACGTACGGCTGTCCGCCGCGAGCGAACCGAGCGTCGAGCCGAACTGCGAATTGATCGCACCGGTCGACGGCCAGTACTTCGCGATCATCTTCGACGAGGGAAACCTCACGGCCCCGCTAGGGCGGGCGCGCACCGAGGAGACGATGATCCATCATCGCGGCCGGGGCAACACGTCGTACTCGCATTACGTGAGCGGCCCGGATACGCCGATCGTCGACCCGCTGGAGCTGTCGTTCAGCGTCCGGCTGGACACGACGATCAACAAGACGGCGCTGAAGCTCGCATTGGAATGCGGTAACCCGGATTACGATACGGCATGGGATGCCGCCGGCGTGAGCACGAAGGCGACGTCGGCGCTCACCAACGGGGCGGGCACATCGTTCACGACGCCGGCATTCGAGGACAGCTCGAAGAAGACGGTGGACGTTCAAATACTGTGGACGCGTAGCAGCGTTCAGATCGGGTTCGCATACCATGAGGTATGGTTCCCGCCGGATCAACAGAATGTGGCCGAAAGCGAAGAGGGCGTCATCATCTCTTGCACCGGCCTGATCTATGGCCTGATCGAGCCGATATTCTGGTTTGGAAACCAATACTAATGGAAAAGCGCGCATTGCCCGGTTACCCGGGGTACACGGTAACGGCGGATGGCAAGGTCTTCTCCCCTCGCGGGAAGGCCCAGCGTGTTGGAAATAGCGGCTACCTCGTGTGCTCGCTATTCGTCGCCGGTAAACATTATCGTAAGCTGGTACACCGGTTGATCCTGGGCGCGTGGACTCCCTGCCCGCCTGGGCTACAATGCGACCATATAAATGGCGACCGTCTCGACAACCGCCTGGAAAATCTACGCTGGGTGACGCGGAAAGAAAACGTGCGTGCGGCTATGGCGCGCCTCGGTCCAGCGTGGGGTCGTGGGAATAACAAGCTGACCGAGGATGACGTACGCATGATCAAGGCGCAGCTACGCGAGGGTACTGCGCAGGTAATACTGGCGCGTCTATACGGCGTATCAAAAACTACCATCTGCGACATTAACGCAGGTAGGCAATGGGCCTACGTAGACTAGAAGGAGGAACGCATGGCCACCTACACCAGCCTGCATGGCGCGTTGCGTTTGTACGACTCGACGGCCACGCCCTACTACATCCAGGTGTTGTTCGACGAGGGCAATCTCACCGCTCCGCTGAACCGCGCACGCACCGAGGAAACAATGATCCACCACCGGGGTCGAGGTAACACGACGTATTCGCATTACGTCAGTGGTCCCGACACCCCCATAACCGATCCGCTGGAGCTGTCGTTCAGCGCCCGTATTGCGAACGTGGCGGCCGACTGGAACCGCCTCCGCGACGCGCTGTCGAACCCCGACCTGGACGGCACATGGCAGGTCGACGGCGACACATGGGTCACCACCAAGGGTGACGGCACCCTGACCAACGGCGCCGGTTCGACCTTCACGGATCCTGCGTTCGAAGATACGAAGAAGTACTGCGTCAACGTGGAGATCCTGTGGACACGCGGCGGCGTGGGTATCGGCTTCCAGTACATGGTCGTCTGGTTCCCGCCCGACCAGCAGTCGGTCGCAGAGAGCGAAGAGGGCGTCATCATTTCCCTCACGGGTTTGATCTACGGAGAGATCAGCTCGATCACCAGCTTCACCGCTGGCACCGAGTCCTAAAGTCGGGGCGCATGGTGCGCCCCGCGTATACAATCCCTTACAGCCGAAGGAGGCGAAGACATGCGAAAGTGGTTAGAAGAAAAAGAAGAGCCACAAGTCGAGGTCCCCGAACAGGAAGAGAACGTGGAGTTCATCACCGTCACCGAGATGCGTCCCCGTGAAGAGGCGCTGGCCAATCAAGGCTATGCATTCATAAAACGCGTAGCACGGGGAAAGGACAACAAAGAGGTTGTCCGCATTGAAGTGATCCCGATCACCACCGCTCGCCTGGAGGCGACCCGCCAGATGATCGAGAACACGCAGCGGCCGACGCCGCCGTACGACACCAAGCTGTACGGCCCCGAGCATGAGTACGGAAGGGCGATGGGCCTTACCAGGCCGACACCCGTACAGGTCGCCAAGGTCGACGACCCCGAGTACATCAAACGCCTGGAGAAGTACCAGGAGTTCGCCATGTGGTCCATCGCCGCAGAGGCAATCGACATGCCTCTGTACTTCCGTCCCAGTGCGGGCGAAGAGGTAAAGCCGGCGGAGACGACTGCCGATAAAGTACATGCCCTGAAGCAGGCAGGTTACCAGGGTGTGCACATTCAGGAGATCATGGCGGCGGCCGTACGGATCTCGAACTTCACAGATGTGGAACGCCGCGATTTTTTCGGCGCCGCTTAGGGATCACCATAACGTGGGATCCCGATCGGCGGCAGAAGAAGTATAGCGCGGATAGTAGTACGGTAAACGGTTACGAACGACAGGTAGCAGCGGCGCTCGAACTCAGCATGGCTCCGTCCGAGTACCGCCGCCTCTCGTTCGATGACCGAGCGGAGATCGAGGCTTACTTCGAACTCCAGGATTTGAAGTCGAACGACATGGTGCGCCGGGAAGAGGCTCGGCGCAAGTTAGCGCAAGAACAAGAAGAGCGGCGCCGGTTGCTATACGCCCAGAGCCCCGCAATAAGAAAGACGGGCGGCCGCATATAATGTGCGGCCGTTACGTATAAGGAGGACACGTGGCAGCGCCCCTGATTGCCAAGATCGGCGCGGACTATAGCGCATTCAACTCCGGGTTGAAGGCGGTGAAGGGTGGCATCTCTGGCCTCGCCGCCGAGTTCACTACGGCCGGTAAAATTGCGGCCGTGGGCTTCGCTGGTGTCACGGCGGTGCTGACGAATGCGGCCATCGTCGGTGGCCGGTTCGAGAAGCAGATGTCCTCCGTCAAAGCGGTCCTGCGCAGCACGACCGACAAAGAGTTCGCCGCATTAGAGAAGAAGGCCCTCGACCTTGGCAAGGCAACCGAGAAGACGGCGACCGACGTCGCCGCCGGGATCCAGTCTCTTGGGCAGATGGGTTTTAAGACGAACGAGATCCTATCGTCCGTCAGCGACGTGCTCGACATGTCTACCATCTCGGGAATGGACTTCGGTTCTAGCGCCGAGCGCATGGCCAACATAATTCGTGGTTTCGGCCTGGAGGCCAAGGACGCGAGTCACATTCTCGACGTCCTCACCACCGCGCAGTCCACGTCTGGTACTTCAATCTCTGAGCTAACGCAGGCGTACCGGGATGCCGCTCCTGCGGCCAAGATCGCCGGGTGGTCGTTCGAGCAGACTACGGCTGCGCTCGCATTGCTCGGCGACGTCGGTATCAAGGGGGCTCGCGGTGGTGTGGCCTTGAAGACCATGCTTGGGAGGCTGGCCACCGAAGCCGAGAACGGCATGATCAAGATACGTGGCCAGAACATCGCCATCATGGATCAGGGCGGCAAGATCCGAAACCTTACCGCCATCGTCCACGACATGAGCGCCGCCGGCTTGAAGGCCGACGAGATGTTCAAGATCCTCGGCACCCGTGGCGTCGTTCCGGCGAAGGTCCTCATGGAGGCCCAGAAGAAACTGAACGGCGAGCTGCGTACTGGCGCCCGCGCATTGCACGAACAGGAGAAGATCCTACGCTCCAGTGCTGGCGCTGGCAAAGAGGCCGCTGCCATCATGCGCGACAACGTGTACGAGGCGTTCGGCCGGATCCGTTCCGCCATCGAGAATGTGAACATTCAGCTTTTCAAAAAGTTCGGGCCGCAGCTCAAGACCCTGATGGACGCCAACATATCGCCCGCGATCATCAAGTTCGGCGATTGGGTGCAGAATAGCGAGGAGCTGCAAACCGCATTCGACGACGCGTTCGACACGTTGAAGGGCGGGATCGATATCATCAAAGAGCTGAATGCGAAAGAGATTTGGCAGGATACGATCCAGTTCGGCAAGGACGTCAAGGCCATATGGAAGGATGTCGCCGGGTTCCTCGGCCCGATCGCGAACGCGTTCAAAGCCGTCGTTGGCACAACGGCCTCCATCGCCGGGCGCCTGTACGGCGAGTACGAGAACCAGCAGACGTTCCGCAAAGGCGCTGAGCAGGCAGGGCAGGCGTGGGCCGAAGGATTGGCCGACAAGATCAAAGACCCGTCGAGCATGAGCATGTGGGAGAAGGCCCTCATGATGGGCCCCGGCTCGTTGCTTATGGGCAAGAGCCCCCCGCCCCTCGGCCCGCTGTCCACGATCGACATCGGCGGTAAGAACGTCGGTAAGGCATGGATCGACGGACTCGTCCTCGCATTGAACGAGGGCAAGGAACTCACCTCGCAGGCGAGCGCCGGGATCCTCGGCGGGCTGCTCGGCGGTATGGGCGCAGGCGGCGCGGAGGGTACTGGCGCAGGCGAAAGCGCCATGGGCGGTATGGGCGGCGGCGGTGGTATGGGTACGTTCGAGCAGATCACCGCGAGCCTCAGTAAAGAGCAAGCCATGTGGATGGAGCTGACCAACGGGTTCCAGGAGAATTTTAAGAACGGCATGATGGGCATGGTGGACTCGGTTATCTCTGGCAGTCAAACCATGACGCAGGCGATCGGCGGCTTCGCCAAGACGATGGTGCAAGAGCTGATCAAGTCGTTCCTGAAGATCCAGATGCAGAACCTCCTGACCTCCATGTTCGGCACGAAGGCCAAGGCG
>Ga0180437_10005394_pt1 | contig 17521 bp, 11 predicted proteins | sample SS_ome_4_FD_132410 | JGI IMG/M metagenome (GOLD analysis project Ga0180437, IMG submission 132410) | Hypersaline lake sediment archaeal communities from the Salton Sea, California, USA - SS_3_D_1 metaG | ecosystem: Environmental > Aquatic > Non-marine Saline and Alkaline > Hypersaline >... | reverse complement strand
CATTTGTATATCGTCATGTCCGCGTATCCCAGCCGGATCGAGATCCCCCTCTTGATCTCCTCCGAGTGCGTGTCCGTCCACTTGCCCGTCAGGGCCTCGGTGAGCGTGGTCTTCCCGTGGTCCACGTGGCCTATCATTCCTATGTTGAATTCGGGAATGAGCTTCATGTCAACCTTCTCCGATATGATTATCACCCGTATTTCGAATGGCGCAGTTTAAAAGCGTGCCCTGCGCCTTCAATATCTTGATTATATGTATTAGAACTTATAAGCATTGGTTCATAGGTAAGGGGGGAAAATCAGGAGAAGAAAAATAATGATAAACAAGGCCAGAAAGATTGCTATCCCCAAAATGTAAAGTATAGGATTCATCCTATTTGAAAAATTGGTGAAGAGTATTTAAATTAATACTTCATCTTCTGCTGGTACTCCACCTTGACTTGGTACTCGCTCTCCGTATCGTACTCGTCCTTCAGGCCCTCGGAGACGTTGAGATCGTACTTCTCTTCTCCTTCCTTGTCATCTTCCTCCCTCTCCTTCCTGATCTCGACCCCCCACATTTCGCTGAAAGGGGGGCGCTTTGACTTGAGAAGCGTGCTGGTGCTGTATTCCCAGAACTTCTTCCCTGTATCCTTGTCCAGGCAGTAGAGATGGCAGTCCCAGGTCCCAACATAAACCCTGTTTCCCCATACAGAGGGCTGGGCCCACACGTAATCCGTGCTCTGGAAGCGCCAGACCTCCTTCCCTCCCGTGTCCAGCACATAGAAGTTGCTGTCGCATGAACCGACATATATTTTACCCTGGTTTACCGTGGGAGGGCCTATGTTTTCCCTTGCCGTGAATCTCCAGAGGAGCTTTCCTCCCAGTGTGAGCGCATACAATATCCCGTCCCTGCTGGGCACGTAAAGAATCCCTTCCTCGGTAACAGGTGAGGCGGCATTCCCGAAGTTCCCCGTGCGGAACCTCCATACCTCCTTCCCATTTAAAATGTCCACGCAGTAACAGTTGCTGTCAAAGGAGGAAAAGAAAATCATGTTCCTGTGTATGGGGAAGGGATTGACGTTGTAGATTTCCTCCCCTGCCTTGAACCTCCAGACTTCCTTCCCGGTTTTCTTGTCAAGGCAGTAAAGGTACCCGTCGAAGGAGCCTATGAAGAGCCTGCTGTCCTTGAATGAAGGAACTGAATCGACCTCCCCTCCCGTCCTGAATCTCCAGGCTTCCTTACCGGTTTTTGATTCCAGGCAGTAAACGAAACCGTCCCTGGAGCCGAAATAAATCCGATCTTCGTCGGCGCCGGCTCCGCATACTATCTCCCCTCCGGTCCTGAACTTCCATTTTAACTTCCCGTCCAGGCCTATCGCGTAAAGGTTCCCGTCATAGCTCCCGACGTACAGGATGTTATCGTAAAGAATTATATCCGACTCGAATATCAGGCCGTTCGTCCTGAACCTCCATTTCTCCTCGCCCGTCTCCCCGTCAACCGCGTATACGTGGTGGTCGCAGGACCCGAAATACACGATCCCGTTGTGCACCAGGGGCCTGTTGATGACGCTGCCGCCGAAGGTGATCCTGGCATGCCTGTCAAAGGCTTTCAGCTTCTTCACCTCGAAATCCTCCAGTTCCGTCTCGAAGGCGGAGAAGCCGATTTGATTCGCCCTTTCCATGATGGTAAATTGTCCGGATGTTTTAAAACGGAAACGGGTCATTTCAGTTTCCTGGTCATCCTCTGGATTTTCCTTTTCAGCAATTTGCTGTTTGGTTTTGACAGGTATTTTTCTATCTTTCCTTTGAGTGCCTTTCTTCCGTGATCCAGGTCGCCCTTTTTCTCCATGAAATCGTATATCCTGAAAGCGTTCTGTGGGGACCATGAATCTTCTTCCGTGTAACTTTTCGCCCCCTCAAGGAGTTTCTCCTGCATTTTTTTGTTTGTTTCTATCCTCTCCTCACCGAACAAATCCAGGACGTCCAGGAAATCGCGGATGTTGGCTTCTTCGGAGAGGTCGCCAACCGTGAGGTCTGTCAGGTAATTTACCAGTTCGGGGCTCAGTATTTCTGAGGAGTATTTCGCGTTTTTCAGCACCACTGAAATTTCCTGCAGCTTGTCGGAAAGCCTCCCTTCCTCGTTCCCTATCCTCGCTTTTGCCAGTTTGTTCAGCATTTCCTTGAGTTCCTCCTCTCCGAGCCCGAGCATGCGCCAGAAATAAAACGTGTGGTAGCATTCGTTTTTCAGCGAAAGGTAGGCATACGGCCTCTTGGGCGAACGCCTTTTTTTGTCCTCGCCTGCCGCGTCAGAAAGGTGCTTTGAGAAGAAGGCCCTGTAATTTCTCTCGAGCCCCTCGAACATCCCCCTGTTCTTCAGGAACATCGCGTCCTTCCTGATTGTTTTCCCGTCATGATTCGAAAGGGCATAGCCTGAATGTATCAGCACGATCTTTTTCAGGACCTCCGGAGGGTATTCCTTTTCCATGCCGCTGAAAGAAATCTTGTCTCCGTAGGCCTGGCCGGAAGAGTACAGGGAATGCGCCAGGTCCTTGATCAGCCTTTCGGTCAGCCCGTATTTTTTCATGAAATCTAGTATGCCTGTCAAATCTTAAATACACCTGCTACATTTTGAAATCCTTGAAGTCTAAAGACCGCCGGCAGAAGTTTCAAATCAGGGAGGTTCAAAATGGGTTGTCTAAATCATCGTACCATTTGCGTCCAAACCCGATATCCAGAAGCCTAGCCAGTTTCCTTTTCCCCCAGCTCGTTTTCGCCTTCGTTATTTTTTTCACCAGCGAGGGCAATCCAACACCCATTACTTCAGCCGCCAAATATGCATTTTTGGCATGCCTGTAGGCGCCCATTTTCAAATATTCGTTACCTGCCTTTAAGTATTGGTTACCGATTCTATTTTTATCGACCCCCAGGAAAGCGAGCAGATTCTCCGCATTTATCAGGTAATGAGAAGGATGTAATTCGGGCTCGCTGAATTTATCTCGGGCGTATTTGATCAGTCTCTTCTTCCCGGCCGGGCTCAGCTCATCAGGAGATATTTTCGCTTTTTTGCAGAATTCCGGACGGTCAAGTTTTGCCCTGGTGTTTTCCACCAGCTCGATGAATGTCTTGCGAAGATTTTTCTCATCGAACTTGAACCTCCTCCAGGCTTTCACGTATTCGTCAATTTTGGGCGGACGGTCAGTCTGTTTTGACAGGGCCAGGAGAGCGTATTCCTCTGCATGCTTTTTCATGTCCTCTGAAACCAGGCCCTTTCTGTGCAAAAACCCGTATACGTCTCTTGCATTGCAAATGTGGGGGTTTCTTGCCAGATAGCCCTTAAACAGGTCCCGGGCAAGTCCGTCCCCTTGGCCAAGATCCGCGCTCTGGATGGCATGAGCAATGGAGTCGTAATCCTTTGATGCGGCTTCTAAAAATGACTGGTAATTTCTTTCAGAAATTTCTACCATAATGCTTTTTTGGCCAGAAGGTTTTAAGTAGGGATATTGTTCAATAAAATTCTTAAAACTTTGATCCAATTCTATCTCATGATCACCAGCATAAGGCTCAGGAACTGGAAGTCCCATCTCGATTCCGAGCTCACTTTCTCGAAAGGGGTTAACGCCCTGATAGGGATCATGGGTTCCGGGAAGACGAGCGTTATGCAGGCTATCGCTTTCGCCCTTTTCGGTACGTTCTCAGGGGTCAGCTCCAGGAAGCTCTCCCTGGACGACCTGATAATGACCAAGCCCCAGGGGAAGGACTCCGCCAGCGTTGAGCTGGAATTCGTCCTTGACGGGAGAAAGTACGAGGTCAAGAGGACACTGGTCAAGGGTAAGGGTACGGCCTCGTCCGAGATACGGGAGGACGGGAAACTGCTGGAGGTGAACCCCCAGGGCGTCACTAGGGAGGTCTCTCGCATACTCCAGATGGATTACGACCTCTTCCAGAGGGCGGTCTATTCGGAGCAGAACGCCCTTGACTACTTCCTGCAGATCCCGAAGGGGAAGCGCATGCAGCAGATAGACAGCATGCTCAAGCTTGACAGGTATGAGAAGGCCAGGGAAGCGGGAGTTTCCATTCGTAACAAGATATCAGAGAGGAGGGAGGAGAAGCTGCGTATCATCGATGACATGAAGGGAAGGAAGTTCGAGGAAAGGATAGGGAAGTTAAGGGAAGAGATCGCGGGAAAGGAGAAGGAGAAGGAAGGCATAGAGAGGGATCACGTAAAATTCCGCGCAAGGATAGAGTCCCTGGAGAAGGAATTTGAAAAGAAAACGGGCGGTATAGAGGGTACCAGGGAGAAGGTAGCGGACCTGAACGCGAAGATAAGGTCCCTGGAGAACGAGAATAAGGGGATAAGGGAAAGCATCGGGGAGAAAGAGAAGGTCAGGGAGAAAATTAAGGGGATAAGGAAGTCCCTGGGCAAGAACCCGGAGGATTCGCTTAAAGAAGAGGAAAGGGATCTTGAAGGGAAAAGGAAGGAGTTTTACTCCCTGGAAACCCTGAAATCCGAAACCTCCAGGAGCATGGAGGAGCTCCAGGGGGCGGGTAGGAAATGTCCCGTGTGCGAATCGGAAATAACAGGGGAAAGGAAATCAGAGCTGATGAATCACAAGAAGAAACACATGACAGACATCGGGAAGAGTATGGAGGCGCTTTCCGGGAACATTTCCGGCAAAGAGAAGGAAATCGGGGAGCTGAAGGATAAGATCGCGCTCTTGAAGGAAATGGAGTCGGAGGCCAAAGGGATGGAGGATGAAATTGACAAGATGGAGAGTAACAGGAAGGATATGGAGGCCGGGAGAAAGGAGGTCGAGAGGCTGGTGAAAGAGATAAGGAAGGAGGAAACGGAAGAGAAGGGGCTGAGGAAAGACCTCCAGGAACTGGTGGCCGGGGAGAGGGAATTGAAAACCAAGATGGAATCGCTCAAGGAGATAATAGAGGACAGGAACGAGATGCTGAAAGAGCTGGAGAAGGAAATGGGTGTTTATCTGAAATACGTGGAGGAAGCTAGGACTTACGGGATGGTGATAGAATCCATGGGATCCTTCGTCTCGGTCCTGAGGAAGACACAGGACCAGCTCAGGGACGAGTTCCTGAAGACCGTTAATTACATAATGAACCACGTCTGGAACGAGCTTTACCCTTACGGGGATTTCTCGGATATAAGGATACTGGTGGAGAAGGATTACGTCCTCCAGTTAAAGGGGACGAAGGGATGGGTCAATGCCGATCTCGTCTCGGGAGGCGAAAGATCGCTCGCTTCGCTCGCCCTGAGGATCGCTTTCTCTCTGGCGTTCACCCCCAACCTGAGGTGGCTCATACTGGACGAGCCGACCCACAATCTAGACGTGAACGCGATCGAGCATTTCGGGGGAGTGCTCCGCGACAGGATGGAAAATATTATCGATCAGGTCTTCCTGATAACGCACGAGGAGCGCCTTTCTGATTACATAACCGGGTCGGTCTACAAGCTCGAGAGGGACAAGGAGACGGACGGGTCAACGAAGATAGCGGGGGGCTGAGTTATCAATGTTAATTTACCTTCACGGGTTGGATATTGCCTATCGGAGGATGAGAGCTTCACTTAAATTTTTAAGCCTGAAAACAAAGGTTAAATCATGAAGATAATCCTGATCCTGGTTTCAGTCGTTTTGTTCATGTTGCCCGTTTCTGTGTTCGCAACCACATATTACGTTGATTCCAGTGGCGGAGACGATGGGAATAACGGCAATTCCACTTCAACCGCCTGGAGGACCATCTCGAAAGTCAACAGCGAGATGGGAAAATTTGAGCCCGGGGACAGAATCCTCTTCAGAAGGGAGAGAACATTCGGAGGAAGCGAGAGCTTGGACATCACCTGCAATGGTTCTTACGCTTTCGAATACATCACCTTCGGGTCGTACGGGAGCGGATCCAAACCGGTATTCAATGCAGCGAATTTCGATCAGGATGAGGGCGCAATAAAATCCCATGCCTCAATAGATCACATAATTATAGAAAACATAACCATCCGGGATGCAACAAACGGTGGTGGAAGCGGGATAGTATTCAAGACGGGAAACAAGACAAACATTATCATATCCGGGTGCGAGATTTACAATACGGGCGCATCATGCATTGTACTTGAAGAGGTTGACACCTACCTAATTGAAAATTCCGAATTGTACAGTTGCCAGAACTCGGGAATAGAGATAAGGGCATCGGCAACAGGAGAGAATCCTATAACTAATGGGGTCGTGGTAAACAACATTATCCATGACGTGAATGACGGCGTAGCATTTCATCAAGATCCCTCGGGAACTTATGATGTTGGACCGAACCATTTTTTGTACAACAATACTGCCTACAATTGCAAGGAGGATTCCTTCGATATTTCATCCGGGACAGGCATTGTTTTGAGGGATAACGAAGGGTACGGGAGTGATAATGCGGGTATCTCGATTGCCAATGGCGTGCAAAATTTATTTATAGAGGATCATTACGATCATGACGAGAAAGGAGGAGCCATTCATGTCACGGATGCCAATCATGTCGTAATCTCAGGAACAGTTATAGAGAACCCTGCCAGCCAGCTTCTACTCATTGCTGACGATACCGATGATATCTACCTGGCCAACAACGTGCTTGTTTATGGAACGGATGGGAATACCGAACCGCTCTATGTTGATCGCCTGAAAAGCCCTCTGGGGGAGCTGCCTGACAATCTGCAGGCCCGGAACAACATATTTACATCCGAGGTGACCAACCAGCCTGTTGCCATGATATACTATACTTCCGGGCAAAGCCCTTCAAACACAAACAGCGATTTTGATTACAATCTGTTTTACATACCAGGCAGGGATCCGGTTTCAGGTAATTATTTCCGCGATGAAACCGACAACCGGACTATAAGCGAATGGAGGGCCAACTGGAATCAAGAGTTACAAAGCTCCATTGCCAACCCTAATCTTGATAGCGTTTATTTCCCTCTGGACGGGTCACCGGCCATTGACACTGGGGGCTGGCTGACCACGATCACCTCTGCCCCCGGCAGCGGAACCACCTTTGCGGTCGGTGATGCGAAATGGTTCCATGACGGATTCGGTCTCACGATGGGATCGCTGATTGAACTGGAAGGGGGTTCCGAATACCTTATCGCAATGGACGTGGATTACGGCACCAATGTAATTACGGTTGATCGGTCCATCTCCTGGAGTCAGGGAGAGGGCGTTGCATTCTCCTATAGGGGTTCCGCCCCTGACAGGGGGGCTTTCGAATATTTTCCAAGCCCGGTATTCCAGGGCGACCTGAGCGGGGACGGCTTCGTGGACATGGAAGACATGGCGATAATAGCGCTCGATTTCGGGAAGAGATCGGGATTCGACCCGAGGGCCGACACGGACGGCAACGGGGAGATAGACATCTACGACCTGGTGTTCGTGGCGAGCAGGCTGACCTATTCCCACATATCGATTTCTTGCAGCACTCCTTCGGAAGGCACGGGTGCGATTGTAAGCTTTCCAGTATCAATTGAAGGGAACGAAAAGGAAATAAAGGCCTTCGGGATATACAACTTTACATTTGACAGCAATATGCTTCAATATCTAAATGTAACCAAGGGGAGCCTGACAGAGGAGTGGTATGCTGTGGACGGGAACGAGATCAGTCCGGGGAATGTGATAAGCGGGGGCTTTTTAGGATCGTCAGACCCTATCCCGATAGGAAGTATTGGTTCCCTTGAGATATTCAACCTGATGGTGACCTGCAGCGGGTGCTTCGACGGGCAGCAGACTCAGGTTTGCATTGACAACTATGTGGATGACCTTTCAGGGATTACTCCGGAACCCGCTTGCACCACGTTTACCTACATTGAAGGAGCCAGCTACTCATTCATTGCATTTGCCCCCGTTACCTATACGGGCATATCACTCTATTCAGACCCCTCCTCGGGAGACACCGGCATAAATGTAAGCCTTCCTGTCTCAATAGAGGGTAATTCACAGGAAATAGACGCCTTCGGTTTGGATATGAATTACAGCGGGATGATGCTCGATTTCAGGGGGGTGAGCAGTGGGAGCCTGACATGGGACTGGTTCGCGGTTGACGGGAACGAGATCAGTCCGGGTTACGTGAAGATTGGAGGATTTACAGGTTCGGGGGACGGCATCCGAAATGATAGCAACGGGGATATCGCAGTCGCTCATTTCGTGGTGAACTGCACTGATTGTGTCGACGGGCAAGAGGGTGAAATTTGTATAGGAAATTACGTGGATGATATCGAGTTTATGGAACCCGAACCCGCGTGCACTACCTTTACTTACAGGAAATCGTTCAACTATTCAAGCATATCCATTGACTTCATCCCCTCCTCGGGAGGCAACGGCAATGTTGTGAGCCTTCCCGTATCAATCAACGGGAACACTGAGGAAATAAGCGCTTTCGGTTTGGATATGAATTACAGCGCATTAGTGTTGAGGTATCAGAACGTGAGCAGGGGGAACCTTACAGGGGACTGGTTCGCGGTTGACGGGAACGAGATCAGTCCGGGTTACGTGAAGGCAGGGGGATTCGCGGGGTTCGGAGATTATATCCCGGCAGACAGCGTAGGGAGTGTTGCGGTTATTCATTTCCTGGTGAACTGCACGGGGTGTGCTGACGGGCAGGAAGAGGAAATATGTATATGGAACTACGTGGACGGTATTGAAGGAATGGAACCCTATCCATCCTGCGCTAATTTTACCTACATAGAAGGTTAAATAGTAGATCAATCTAAAATTAAATCATGTATAAGATTCTTCTCGTGGTTTTGGCCGTTTCCCTTCTCATATCCGTCCAAGCACGCGCCCTTGTGGAGATATATCCAGAATCCCAGGACGTCTCTAACTCGGCTAACTATGTCTATTTCAACGTAACGATAAGCGGCGTCGACAACGTTTACGGGTTCCAGTTGGATCTGAGCTATGACGCGAACATTTTTGAATCTCCAACCGTGACCAGGGGGACTTTTCTTAACAGGAACGGCCAGGATGGCGATTACTGCATAAGCGCGAACACCTCTGCCCCCGGCTTCATAGATAATTTCGCCTGCTCCAGGACAGAACCCGGAGGCGTCAGCGGAAGCGGGGTACTCGCGAAGGTGAGGCTGAGCCTGAAAACCCTGTCCACGTTCCCCTCGACCAGCGATTTCATATTATCCGGCGTTAAAATCTCCGACCCGGCCAGCCAGCCCCTTGACAATTCGTCTGAAGACGGTAACGCCACGATTTACCAATGCATATCGGGTGAAACAAGCACGTGCACCTCTGGCGGCGAACAGGGAACGATGACATGCGGTTCTGATAACCAGTGGGGAAGCTGCGTTATCCCCCCCACCGACGGGAACGGCGTTAGCCCGCCAAGCAGCAGCCCCCCCATAATAATATCCACACCTCCGGAGGAAGAGGAGGAGGAATATTTTTACGCGTCGGACCTGAACAAGGACGGCTGCGTGGACATTGAGGACCTCTCCCTCATAGCGCTTAATTTCGGGCTGAAATCCGGTTTCGATAAAACCGCTGACATGAACGTTGACGGGAAGGTTGACATCATGGATCTCGCCATGGCGGCGCTGGCCTTCGGTAAGGGAGGGAAATGCTGATCCTCCAAGGAATTAACATTTATTAATGAAAAAGCATAATTCTAAATATGGTTGATCAGAAATTGATTGATTACGTTAATTCTGCTATCAAATCTGGGAAATCCATTCAAGTTATAAGAACGGAATTGCTCAACGAGGGCTGGCCGGAAAATGACGTGAATGAGGCAATAAGAACGGCTGGAGCAGCTGAGAAGCCCAGGGAGAAACCGGCTGAAAAAAAGGAGGAGGCAAAAACAAAGGCTAGCCTCGAGAAGGGTCACAGGAACGCCATTATTATCGGTCTGGTGGTCATAATCGTTATTTTTGCGGTTGTGATCTACTACGTGACTACAATGGCGGTATTCAATCTCGCACCTCTGACCTCCTTTACAGAAAATTGCGGCAACGAAGTGTGCGATCCCGGGGAAAATTATTACAACTGCCCCGCGGACTGCCCGCAGGCTCAGGCGGGAACAGGCGGCCAGAAGGTAAGAGTAAGTCCAGCCGAGCAGAGCGTTAACGTGGGGGATACGGTTGTAGTGGAGATCAGGGTCTCGAACGCGAACGACCTGTACGCATACCAGTACAATGTAGAGTACGATCCGGATGTCCTTCAGTACGTTCAAACTGAACGGGGGGACTTCCTAGGCACAGAGGATAAGACACTACCTGTTGACCTCAAGATTTCGTCCGGGTTTATTGCGAACATAGCGAAAACCAGACTCGGTTCTATCGGAGGCGTGAACGGGGAAGGTCTCCTGGAGAGGATAACCTTCACGGCAGTGGGCGCGGGAAACAGCGAGGTAAAGATTTCCAACATCAAATTCCTAAATTCCAGGCCCGAGCAAATAGAGACTACCGGGGAGAACGGCCAGGTAACTGTTTCATAGAAAAATCTGATACGATCATTCCCTGATTTATTAAAGTAAAACCTAAAATTTAACCATGAGGGCAGTTTTAATACCGGTTTTACTCGTTTTGCTTCTGCTGCCGTTCTCCGCATCCGCCACGACTTACTACGTCGACGCGACAGGCGGGGACGATTCGAATGACGGGCTTTCGCCCGCCAATGCCTGGAAGACAATGGAAAAGGCCAGGACTATGATGGGTTCTTACGAACCCGGGGACAGCATATTGTTCAAGCGGGGGGAAGTGTGGACCGGGGCCGATGAAAATCTGCCGATTGACCAGTTCAGAATAACCTGCAGCGGATCCGAAGAAGGCGGTTACATCACATTCGGGGCGTACGGCAGTGGGAACCTCCCCAGATTCGAGGAAATTATTGTCAATACATATGCCACAGGAATAAAGTATGTGAAAATTGAATACTGGGAAGTGAGCGGCTCCCCGCCGGGAACAAACAACGGAATAAACGTCCAATCTCAGGGCGCCAACCACATTATTGTCCAGCATTGCAAAGTTTCCGGAACCAGCAATAACGGCATTATGTTCCGAAGCACTGACACTTTCACGATTAATAACTGCACGATATGGGGCACGCCCAACAGCGGTATAGTTGTTTACGGCGACCCGACTTATCACGCGAGCAACGGGATCATAAGCAACAACACCATCACAGCAGGCAGTGACTGCATCACCCTGCACCACGACAGCTCCGGCTACCCGATCGGCTCGAACCACATTCTTGAGGATAATGTCGCTTCCGGATGCGCCGAGCAGGCATACGACATAACGTCAGGCAACAACATAACCCTGATAAACAACGAGGGCTTCGGCAACGGAGCGTCCAGCATGACCATTGCACACGGCGCCAGCAATGTTCTGGTTGACGGGTTCTATTCCCACGACGACAACGGCGGGATTTCGGTGGGCACCTCAACAAACGTCAAGGTTATCCGTTCGCTTTTCTATAATAACGTATATTCATTCCAGATGGGGCACGGGAACACCACCAATTTCGAGGCCTATCACAACACTATAGTTCACGGTCCTGACAGGGGTTCCGTTGTCGACATCAGCAATGTCGATAACGTAAAGGGAGCGTATTTCAAGAACAACATCTTCACTTCTACAGAGAACCAATCCGGACGTTACGTCCGCTTTTTGGTGAACGCGACCCCCGAGAGCACGAACAGCGTTTTCGAAAACAACATCTGGTGGAGGCCGGACGGGGGTCTCACCGGCGATAACAGGCTGTGGTATATAGACGGCGAGGGGACAGACGGGATTCTTCTCGATTTTGACGGGTGGCAGGAACGCTTCCCTGACGAGCGGTTCGTTGATCCTGAACTTGTTGATCCCCAGAACGGCAACTTCCGCCTCCAGGCGGGTTCCCCTGCCATTGACACCGGGCTTGACCTGGGGCTTACCCATGACCGCGACGGCAACCCGATTACGGGAATCCCGGACATAGGGGCGTACGAGTACGCTGACTGCGGCCCCGTGGAGGGAGACCTTAACGGCGACTGCTCGGTCACGATCCTGGACCTGGCGATAATAGCGCTCGACTTCGGTAAGAGGTCCGGCTTCGACCCCCGCTCGGACACCATAGCCAGCGGCGAGATAGACGTGTACGACCTGGTGTTCGTGGCGAGCAGGTTCAGTTGAAATATATTAGAAAGAAAACCGAATATTAAAACAGATGTCAATAAAATGGGGTCTTTTGGGGGTTCTCTTGATCGCATCCGCACTTTTCTCTGCTTCTTCCCTTTCCCAGGACGATTGCATGTGCGAACTGGGATACGTATGCGTTGACGGTACCTGCCTTCCGGCTTCGGTCTCGGGCAACACCTGCGATATTACCGGGGACTTAAGGACCGTCATACTTGAGGAATTCGGCATAGCCGTCACAGATGACTGCTCTCTTGACACGGAACAGCTTAGGGCGATCAACCATATACTGAGCAGCGTTCCTCGATCCCTTCACAACGTGAGCGAAATAACCACGATATCAACCAAAACCGGTCCGGGAATCCTGCAGGTATCCCCTGAGATAAAGGTGGGCGAAGGCCAGGTGGACAAAATACCGGATGAAAAAGAACAGCATACGGATGCGTTCTCAACGGATTTTGTCTACGGGCTGAATCGCGAGGTAATGCGGAAAAAAATAACGGGCACGCCACTGGAGGTCAGGCAGGATGAACTGATCATTCATGCCTATGCTCCTGCATGCGAAACGCAGGATGCAAAGAATTATCTCAGGAGCGACTACCCCTGTCCTTATTTCGGGGAAAACAGGGAGGAGTTTTTCCCCAGGTTATCGGAATCCTATTTCCAGGATTCTTACATGGCCCTTAATTTAACCCTGGAAAGGTTTGGAAAAGGTTATCATGAGCCCCTTAACCAGTTCCTGTTTTTTGCCGATATTTACTCACTGGGCTCTAACATGACTAAATTTTACAGGCTGGACCGGGACGGCTTTATGGAGGAAAGCCATGCCTTTGTCAGGAGGGACGCCCGGGGTCACATAAATTTCCTGGGATCCGGCGAATTCAGGTATTATTTTTCACTGGACCAGTACGGGAACGTGATGAGCGTCTCAAAGGAGCTTCCCGAACCGACTCTGCCAGAAGTGTGCAATGACGGGACCATTTACGGGGAGTGCTCACTGGATAAACCTCTTTACTGCGAGGAAGGGGAACTGGCCGATAAGTGTTCGGTCTGCGGGTGCGAGAAGGGGTATTACTGCGAGAACGAAAGATGCGTCGAGAAATGCGACGAGGGGACGCCCTACCTGGAATGCTCATACACGCTCCCGTTTTACTGCGATAACGGGACGCTTGTTGAGAACTGTTTCATATGCGGCTGCTACCCTTACAGCTTCTGCGACGAGAACGGCTCCTGCCAGTACGACCAGACCTCTGCCAACCACCCTCCTGCAATCACCCCGATTGAGGACATGGAGGTCAGGGAGGGGGAACAAATCGGATTCCTGGTCAATGCCTACGATGTCGACCAGGACACTATATCATACCACGTTTTCGGTTTGCCTGAGGGATCGGAATTCAACAGGACTTCGACTAGATTCGAGTGGACCCCGAGGTATGACCAGGCAGGGTATTACGAGATAATTTTCGCTGTCTCCGACGGGACATTCAACGATTCCGAGAAGATAGTGATAAACGTTATCAATGTCAACAGGAGGCCGAAACCGGAGATAGCATACCCTTCCAGCGGCCAGGAATTCTACGTGAACGAAATAATCCGCTTCAGCGGGAAGGGGAGCACGGACCCGGATATGGAAGAGCTCGCCCTTACCTGGGATTTCGGCGACGGGGATGTGTGGAAAGGCATTTTTGTCAACCATACGTATGACAACCCGGGGACCTACAACGTTTCCCTGGAAGCGGATGACGGCGATTTGTCAGGAAAGGCGTTCATTGTCCTGAAGATAAAAAGAACGGAAGAGCCCATACCTGACCGGGACAGGGACGGGGTGGAGGACCCTCAAGACAGGTGCCCTGACACGCCCCCGCTTAAAAAGGTCAACATCTACGGCTGCCCCCTGCCGGAGTATGAAAAGTTCAGGAACAACCTGACAACGGATTTCTCCAGGATTGATCTGGTCAACGCGACCAACGTAACGATAGGCATTCCAGAGAGGGGTATGATAGAGTTCAGGAAGAACGTTATGAACCTGGCCGACAAGAACATTGACGGATACGTGGAGATGGGGTACATGGACGTGGATATAGATACGGAAAAAATACCTGAGCTGAACAGGTCCGCCGTGATAACCTTTTACAACGTGACTATCGAGGATCCCCTCATACTCAGGGACGGGTTTTACTGCCATGACTGCAGGATCGTCAGATATTCTGGCAGGACCTTCGCATTCTCCGTTCCCCATTTCACCAAATATTCGCTTATGGCATGGGCCTCCTATTCGGGATACTGCGGGGACGGGCTGTGCTCGATATACGAGACCTGCCATGACTGCACTGATGACTGCGGGGCATGCGGGGAGATCGAACCCCCCTCGGCCTGCGAGGAGTACTGGGTTTGCGGGCCCTGGTCCGAATGCAACGAGCTCGACCTGAAGACAAGGGACTGCAAAGACGTGAGCTTCTGCGGGACCGGAAGGAAAAAGCCCAGCGAGACAACGGAATGCAAGGATGAGCCCTTCCCGTCGCTGACATTGTTCGGGGTTATGGTTTTCATCCTCACCACTATCTACATAGTCCTGGACCGCTACAAGAAAAGGAGCGAACTCCGCAAGCTCAGCAGGTACGAACTGCACGAGATCATAAAGGGGTACATGTACAGGGGTTTCACTAAGCCGGACATAAGGAAGGTTCTCAGGTCAAAGGGCTACAGTGACAAGGAGATAAATGAACTCATGGAGGAAGTCGAGAAGGAGATGTTCTAGATCCTCGGGATCCCTATGTCCGTTACTATTATCTCCCCGGAATTGCCTGGATTCAGTCCCCTCTTCCGGTCGTGGAGCGTTATGGTTAGATCCGGCTTAACTGCGGAGCCCATCATCTTTCCGTTATTGGAATTGATCCCCGAGGGGCAGTCTATCGAGACCTTGAACCCTTCCATAGAGTTGAATTTTTCTATGACCCTCGAGTATTCCTCGCTCACGCTCTCCTTAAGACCCGTCCCCAGGAGAGCGTCCACCAGTATGTCATACCTCATCTTTGGGACTTTCTTTACGTAGAACTTCACGGGCTTACCGAGGGATTTGATGTTCCCCAGGACCCCGAAGTTCTTCCTTGTAACGTTGCTTCTCAGGATTTTCGGGTCCTTGATGAAGTAAACGTCCACCCTCGCCCCGTACACGAGGGAGTGCCTCGCGAACACCAGGCCGTCCCCAGCATTGTTCCCTGTCCCGCAGAACACGAGAATTCGTTTCCCCTTCAGGCCGATCTTCCCGTTCAGGATCCTGGCGACGTTCGCCCCCGCGTTCTCCATCATGATCGCTTCTGATATTCCCATCGCCACGGCCTTCTTCTCTATCTCCCGTATCCTCTTTACAGAAATCATGCTATCACATGAAAGATTTCGCGTCCTCTTTCTTTCGCTTAATGCCCTCTGAGAATTCCTTCGCGGCTTCCTCCAGGGGGATCCCTCTTTTGGATTCCTTGGATTTCCGCTTCCGGATTTTGACAAAAATGGGGAAATTCACGGATTCCCCCACGATCAGTCCGGTCCCCACCCTGAGGCCCGATATCTGGTTTATCAGATCGCGCGTTATCCCCTCGGAGGAGCGCCCTATGTGCTCCAGATCGTAGGGGTTCGTCACCCTTAGTATTATATGCGTGTTGCACTGGGACAGAGCGGTGGTGGACAGCTGTATGGGCCTCTGGGATATCAGGCAAAGGGAGGCATGGAACTTCCTCCCTTCCCTCGCTATTGTCTGGATGATACCCCTGGAAATCGCGTTCTCCGCCTTGGCGGTTTCCGGGACGAACTGGTGAGCTTCCTCAAGGACCAGAAGGAATGGAGGGATACTCGAAGCCCTTCTCCCGTTGAAGAGTTTCCTGGCGATATGGGAAACCACCATCTGCTTCTTCCGGGAGCTTATGAAAGAGGAGAGGTCGATTATGGAGATCTTACCCTGGTGCGCGATGTCCTTGACGTCCGGGTAATCCGAGGCCCCGAAAAGGCCGGTTTCCATAAGATCGTAAAGAACGGAGACCAGCACGTCTTTCGTTGCTGCCTTCGCCTTCTCGTCCTCCTCTATCATCTGGATGAGCTCGTTGATACCGAAATGTCTTTTCCTGGATTTCATCTCCCTGAGGAACCTTGTCAGCTCCCTGACCTGGACGGGGGAGAGTTTGGGGAGGAATTCGGCTATCTGGTGGGAGGTTAGGTTCGGAAGGCCTATTCTTATCTCATTCGCAGGGAAAACCCTTATCCTGTCCGTGAATTTCTGGTCCTCCGCGAAGGAAACGTATTCACCGTGGGTATCCACTATGATGGTTCCGACCTGTCCTTCCTCCTTCCTCCTTTCCAGAAGTTCCTCAAGCAGTACGGAGGCGAGATAGGACTTGCCGGCCCCGGAGATCGCGAGGATGGCAAGGTGTTTCTGCAGGAGCTTGGTCAGGTTAACCCTGACCTTTAGGTCATGGTAGGGGAGTTCGCCTATTTCCATCCCCCTGTCGTCAAGGCCGAGGAATCTCGAAAGGATGGAATGGTCCGGCTCGTAAACCCTTGTCCCGGGGGAAGGTGGGAAGCTCACTTCCTCGAACATCCCCTCGGATTTCGAATAGACCCCGAGAGGTACGACGTCCGCCACCAGGTATTCCCAGTTGCTCACGGGGAATATCTCCTCCATGGGCTTGCTAGATTCGTACTTCTCCACTGATTCAGGGCGCATGAAGTAGCGGTTCGTCTTGAAGACGTCAGCCACCCTTCCTATCAGCTTGCCGCCCTCCACGGGAACCTCTATGAACTGGCCCCTGCGGACGACGCAGTCCTTCTTTATCACGAAGGAGAATTTCCTCGTGCATGGCCCCTCAAAAGTCGAAATGACGGTTCCGAATTCGTTCATTCCATGTTATTGTCTGTAAACAATAAAAAGTTGAGTTTAAACAGTTGTACAGTATTATTTTATAAAATTTGTTTTGATTTAATATATGTATGACTTTTCAACGAGATTTTAAATTTAAGGGAATATTAGAAGATATAGAAATATACAGATCTTCGGATGGGGCTCAATTGAATAAGTTATCAATCAATATAGGTTCCTCGGTCGTTCGTGAGCCATATTTCGGGCACATCTCGGAAGAGGAAGCGACAAAAATGAAAGGGCAGCCAGTCACTTTTGTCCAAACATACACCCGAAGAGAGGAAGGAAGATTCCGTGATTTATCAAATTCTTTTATCAACCAGGCGTTAGTTGGAGAAGGTTATCAAGGTGCTCTGGGGATTCTTGTAAGCAAAGCACGTGATCTGTATAAAGTGGCTTACGATATCTACAACCCGAAAAAACTGAGGGAAATCTTCGATCATTAAAAAAGGCTCTCAGTATATCGGT